>Ga0105051_10008465_pt1 | contig 10411 bp, 11 predicted proteins | sample FRY02_FD_78383 | JGI IMG/M metagenome (GOLD analysis project Ga0105051, IMG submission 78383) | Freshwater microbial communities from Lake Fryxell liftoff mats and glacier meltwater in Antarctica - FRY-02 (megahit assembly) | ecosystem: Environmental > Aquatic > Freshwater > Ice > Glacier...
ACGCGAGAGTTCAAGGCACCAGGCGCAGGCAAAGAACACACCAGTGCAGTGCGAGGCGGCGGCCGCGATCCTGGCGTCAGAAGGCCCGGCTCCGGTCTCGGTCGGCTGACAGCACGCTCGAAGTTCTTTCGTGCCGCAATGCGTTCTTTTGTTTATTATCTACGTTGGATTTTTAATCGTATTTTTAATCTACCAATTACTACTGATCTTCCATCCTCCTCTTTTTTTGGTTTGGCTCAGTCCTCAGGTCAACCCCCTTTCGCACTCATTCACCTTTTCTGAACCTGATCCTCCTCCATCCCATCCTCACTCCTCCTCCCTCCTCCACCTGCCTTCTGTTCCTTCCTCCCCCTCCTCCTCCTTCCAATCACGTTCTGTCAATCCGATCACCTTGCCACTTCTGTCTATGTCTGTGCTAAAGTAATGTAATCACGTTTGCACCCATTTACTCTTTCTTATCCTCCTCCTCAACCTCCTCCTCCTCCTCCTTCAATCTCTTCCTTCCTCCTGCCCGCTTGCCACGTCTGAGTCTGAAGCCGTGTTAAAAGCATGCGTTGCTGGGATTGCCCGTTGTCAGATTTCTCTGCAGCTTCTGTATACCCGAATGTGTAACACGTTAGAACATACCAACAGTCGAGAAGAACAGAAAATTCTCGAGCACTACATAGATTATGTGTACCTCGCTTGATCTTAGCAAGTTCTGTTTGATGAGATCTCTCCTTCTTCTGCCATAGATGCGCAAAATCCTTTTTCATTTGTTCCAATTCGGCTTTTGCCTTCTCGTTTGCGAGCGTTGCTAGTCTCTCAGATTGACGATGCTGCACAATGACGTCTGTCAGTGTCGAGTTTGTTGTTTGTCTTCCTCCCCTTGGGGAAGACAAACTTTGTTCCATCTTCGTGCGCTCCTCCTCGCATGTAGCATGTAATCGTGCAATCTGCGCCTTGAGCTCTGCTGTTTCTTTCTTTCCAGCAGCAACCTCGTCCTGTAGCAGCGTCACCTCTGTGTATATGACTTGTTCTGTCAAATTCTACTAATTTTTTTTGATCCCTTGTCAATAAGGGTTTTTTTACAGGGGAAAAACTGAAGAGCATGGTGAGAAAGATTAGGCGGAGGATGAAGGATAGACTGGGGGGGCATAGGACCAAGTTGCTGGTCCATTTCAAGCCCTGCAGTTGATTCACCTTTTGCCTCCTCTTTCCACAGGTGAAATTCCATGATTTCCTATGTACATATTCATAGTAGAACAAAGATATGAAGATACACATACGTAGTACGTTAGACATAACATAGTGTTTGAGACTCGTGCATCACGTTCATGATAAATCAGCCGGTTGACACGCAGCGCCTCCACACGCACACATGTACAAATACACCTCATGCCTTCCCATAAACCACGTAAAGAAGCAGTCCTTGCAGGGACTTTGTAACAGGGCACACGTCTTGCAGACATCCACTTGCTTTCTTTCAGTATTGGCTGTCTTGTTGACACGTTTGCGCTTTTGGTCCAACTGCTGAAAGAATACGTCATCCATCCCTTCGTCCTCAAAGTTGTAGACCAAATCGATGAATGCATTGCCATGAGCCCTAATTTGTGTATTTTGTGGATGAAGCTCGAGAGCTAACATAACTTGCGAAATCGCTCGTTTCAGCAACGCCGTGCCTACCGGCGCTTTTCCCTTCGCTGTGTCCTCATGCAATTCTGTGTTCAAGGTCGCTGACAGACGCTGCAACGCCAATGCTTCTTCCTGATGATGATGATTTACCTGTACACAGCCTATGCTTCTTTGCTGCCTCAGTGATGGAAACAGCGATTCGAGAGGTAATCTTGATGTCTTCGGCCGTGAAGCGTTTGAGATGTTGACATGTTGGAAGGGCTTGACAAACTGTTGAACTGTTAAATCAGTTTACTGTAAAATTGAAATATCGCTATTTTTGTAAGGATGGGGTGGAAACACACCTCGAGAATCAGTGAGCAGGCGTGCTGCGAAATCCCTTGATTGCCAGCATAGTTATGCAAGCTAATGAGTACTTTGTCCATAGCAAATTCGATTGAAATGCGCTGTTCCTCAGCTGTAGTCTTCCGTATCTTCGCGCCGAACAGACCCTGCTCCAATTCACGCGGCGACACCTGCGTGCGCGCGTGCACATTATTTTCAAGGCATTGTGCGTGAGAGAGAGAGTGATGGAGAAAGTCAAATAAAGAAAGTAAGACAGTGTGTGTACCACGTTTTTTTTGTTGGTGTCCATCTCATCAAAGAGCTGCTTCAACATGACCTTGTCTACGCCCTCACATCCAAACGCCTGCTCCCACTCCTCATAGGATAGAGATCCCGACTTCTCGGTATCAGCGGATGAAAAGATTTTGTGCAACTCTTCCGCAAGAAAATGCCGCAGGCGGTCTTTTTCGTGTATGCGCACCATGATGGCTTCGAGAGCAATACAGCTCCAGAGCTGCACGTTCGAGATTGGCAGGTTGTTGTACATTACTTTTGAGACTTCTTTCATGCTAAAAACATTGTCATTCTTTCCTAGAATCTGCACTACTTTGAGTGCTGCATCATGCTGTTTTCCCGAGCTAAGTCCTTTCTGGTCGTGGGTGCCTCGATAGATCTGCATGTGCGTGTGGGCAGTACACAGGATGGAAATGCCGGTTAGGATTACAGGGTGATAAGATGAAATAACAATCAAGTTTTAATTTGTGTCGTGGGGAAGAGAGAATGAGAAATCGTAAAAATAAGCTCACCTGAGCAAGTATGTCTGACACGGCCGAGATCTTTCTTTCGTCTGCTCCGTATTCGACCCTCATGATCTGAACAATTTCAACGTTAGTGCATTGTTATCATACATTTAATACATAAAAGTATAATCATGGTATTGTATACCAATAAACTACCTTACCAGAATGTGACTAAATTTGTCCCACATTTCCGCTGCCTCTCGTTTCTCAAGTTTCCATAGTTGAGAGTTTATATATTCGAGAGTGTCCATCTTGACATGTACAAATTTGTCAAATTTGATCCTGCACGGATCAAAATCTGGCGACTCATCATCGCGGTCGATTGAAAAGGAAACCCTAGACGTATTGAGAGAATAGTCGTCTGACATGGTCTTGGTCTTTGCCACTGAAGCTCTGCGAGGACTTTTTTGGACAAACAATTCTCTCTTCCGAGGGCTGTGTGTCTGTTCTGTGTCCACAAAATGCACATGACCGAACTCATCACGACTCAGTTTTCCAGTATGGTTGACGTCAAGACTGTCAAACATCATATGCAATTTGGACTCACTCAATCCGTGGTTAGTATCCAAAGTAGAAAACTCTTCGAAGTCAATGTACCCAGAGTGGTCCATGTCAAATTCGGCGAACTTCTCTGCAAGTGCGTCTTTTGCCTCATCCGTTAGCTTTAGACTAGTTTGAAATATGCTCATTGCTTGAGAGAGTTTTCCTGCATCAAACGATCCATCGTACCGTTTCCCGCTTTGCTGCGTAAGATAGCCGATCTTGTTCTGCAATGCAGCAATCTGCGGAGTCCAAATCTCGTTTACTACCGGTATGACTACTCGATTCGCTAAACTCTCGTCATTCCCCTGAGCCTGACGTTTTCTTATTTTGATGGCATCCTGATAGGCGTCAAGTGCCCGTTGCAATAAGACAAACTTGGAATCATATAACGATTGATTCAAGTGACATTCCCATAAAGCGTCACCCTTGGTAGTCATAAACTGCGCTTGCTCCTCGCTTTTAGATTGCACTTCAGCAATGAGACGCAGGAGTTTGCCTCTCTGGATGGGCTGAAGAAACATCACGTCGTTCGATTTTAGCTCAACCATGCTCAGATCTTCGAGTGCCTTTACTTTCAGCTCATTGCATACGCTCTCGCACACATTAACGGGGTTTCCTTTGGCGTCAACACAGTCGTTGAGCTCGTGCTGGGCAAACAAAGCCTTGAGACCTCCAAGGTCTTTCTTGTTGGTATGCAGAAGGAGATCGGAAAGCATTGTGCCACTATTCTTATCTCCAGATCCGTTTGCCATGTTCTGAGAGAGAAGGCGGACACACATATTGATTTCTTGCGTGAGCTTTTCCTCTCGAAGCCCGACTATTTTTGAGAATTCTTCTCGGCAGAGTCCTCCCTCCTGATTTATATTCAAGCTGTTGAACATAGCCTCCAATTGGGACCGACTTATGTCCTCGTTACTGTACATTAATGAAAATTCCTTCAAATTCACGTGTCCTAACTTGTCCGCAAACGAAAAGTCCCGTGCTGTATCTACTTCGTGTGAGACTCCAAGACGAGTCTTGCAGTAATCATAAATTGTTTCCTCTATCTCCTGCATGATCATACTCCTCCCTCTGAACATTTCCTCTATCGCATCGTGGAACCTGAGAGAAGATTCGGTGTCTCAGATCGTAATGAATAGTGCATCAAAATTATAGTCAAGGAAATGAAGGTTTGGAATGAAGATGACACTGTTTTTTGAGGAGTGTGTATGTACAACCGATTCCAGCAGACTTGAGACTCCCAAATGCCAGATTTTTTTTGCACTTGTTTTCACGTTTAATGCTACGTCTCTTTTCAGTTTTGAAACAAGACTCAGCATGAAACGAGGAAACGGCATTCGGCAAAAGCATTCGGCATTCGGGAGTCTCAACTCTGCGGAAATTGGCTGTAGTTTTTAACAACACGGCAAGGTGAGTGTGTTCAATCAACAAAATACACTCACCTTGCCGTGTTGTTGAAATACTGCGAGGTTTCAAACCATCTACATGTATGTATTGATCAGGTGGCGTGCTGATTCAAGAATTAATACACCTTTTAATATGTCAAAGAACTTTATGGCAACTAAAGTGCATTTGGATAGAATAACACCAAAAGGAAAAAAATGAATGCACTTGAAACGCGCCTTTTCATAGTGTTACAAAAGTGTGTTAGCATACACACCTACACAATCATCATGTGAGTTGCCCTGAATCCCCCCTCGCAATATTCCCTCAATACATATGCACATTTTTCCCGCCATTTCAAAACAATCATTTACAATTCCCGCCAAGAAATTCCCATATAGAATTGTGTCCTCCCTTTGCTCAGGCTAACCAAAACGTATACGACAGAATATATTCTAACAGGACAACTCCGTTACCTTTTCAATTCCACTAGAAACATACCACGTGGAATTATTTCTCACTACAAAAAATATGTAAAATTCCCGCCACTAAAAACCTTGGTTTAGTTTTGAGCAATCGAAATGTATAATATAGAATATATTCTCATAAACCCTCTTTCGTTACTGTTTTGGCGGAATAAAAAAAGTGAGTTTACTTTAGCTCCCTAAACCGTGTTGACTCCAAATATTCCTGCGAACACAGAACCAGCTCTCTAGGTTAGAAAAGGCGCGTTACCACGGGTTTAAAAATACTCTGTTTCAAATTAAAAAGAGATAACAGAACACCTTTTCCCGTGACAGCCAATTCCCTCAGACTTGTGACTTCCAAATGCTGAATGCTTCTGCCAAATAATTTGTCTCGTTTAATTCTAGGTCTTTTTTCATTTTAGTTCCGAAACGAGATGTCGAGAATACGGCATTCGGCAAAAGCGTTCGGCATCCGGGAGTCTTAGCTCTGCGGGAAATAGCTGTATATGTGTGACCATCAACAAAAATACGCACCTGGCCGGGTTATTGAAATACTGTGAGGTTTGTGATTCCACTTTGCTGAGAATTTTGTGCCGAAATCGTTGGATGTCCTCAAGATGTTGTGGTTGCCCATACACTTGTGACTCGGCGATGCTTGATTCTATTTCCGAAAGAATTTCTTCTCCAAATTCTATGCACGAGTTCTTTCTGGAGCCCTCAAGATCCTCAAGTGTTTGAGCATTCAGATTGATGTTTAACTTCATTTCCAGCACATTGATGAACCCTCCTACGTGTGGGTGTAGACGGGCTTTAGTATCTGTGCATACACTTTCTGTAGTCGTAGAACAGAAAGAAAAGTACACTGAGGTTTCCGCTCGCAAACTACTGTGTGTGTGTGTGTGTGTGTTTGTGTGTTTGTGTACCAGTAGGCAACTGATCGCGTCTTGTTCCGGTAATCTCGAAGTTACTAAGGGGCAGCAGTATGCTGCGCATTGACAGGACAAAAATAATGAGAGTGTCAGCTGTGGGATGGCTGCGATTTGTAGGCTCATCAAATATATAGGTCTCTTTTGCAAAAGAGCCCTACACAAGAGACTTATTTCTTCATGAGACCTCTACATTTTCAAGGAACCTACTAACAATGGCACCCCATAAAAGGAAATGAGGTTCGAACACACAAACAGAACAAACTATGTCTTGAAATACTTACTGTTCATTTTCTGTTGGAAATTGGGAACACCATTTTAGGCTGGCCCCACGATCCACCGCGCCCTGCAAACAATGGAAATGAAAAAAATCACATCATTTGCGATTGAGTGTGGTAACGTTTGGTAAGTCAGCAGAGATTCATAATAGTGATAAAAAAAATCCACGCAACGTTATTCAATGTAGTTCTCGGGGAAGAGTAAAAAAAGACGTCGAGTGTGCCAAAATAATACCGTTTTAATTTCCATGAGTGTCGACCGGTGCTCATTGCAAAAGCCTTCCTCGAAATTCCAGCCTGAGCATGCTTCGTTTATGTGCTTGTCGCAAGGACCACTCTTAAATGTTTTGTAAGAGGTAGCAGGAGGGATATTTGCCAGGCGCCATGAATTCGTCTTGAAGTCTACTACACTCAGCGTTTGCTCACGCTTGCACTTTTGACACCTCACGATGCCCATCGTCCTGTCTTTCAATGAAAATTGCGTGGGATGGGAGTCATCACGGGACAAAAGATTCAAGGAATCTGTCCTCGGGTAGAGCATATTTTTTGATTCGTCGCTGAGGAGAACAAACTCTACAGAATCGTCAAAGTAGCCACAAGAAGGGCCTTGGCAGATGAAAGGCGCGCGTGCCCAGCCGGAATCTAAAACGCCTGAGCTTGGAGCAACTGGCTCGGAATCTGAAGACGATGATTCTGACTTGATGATCTGACCCTCTGGATCAAAAAGACACACTTTCCATGCTTTCTCGGAGCGGCAGACGTATTCGCCACGCCGGCAGCTCGTTGCGTGCAGTTCTTCAACCTCCGGAAGCTTTTTGACGTAAGCAATTTTCTCGTCGAAGACGGCATAGTCAGGTGTTTTCAGCAATAGTCCCTGGGCGCTGTCCCAGCCACTGACGTACCATACAATCACGTACGGTGGTTGGAGGGATCGAGGAGCAGCTGGTATAAAGTAGGAGCCATTCACCTTGATGAAGTCGTCACAGTGCAGGTCGTGGATGCCGAGATTGTCCAATTCTTGCAGCGTGAACTTAATCTGGTTGGTCAAAGCCTTTGACAAGTTCGGGTTGATCAACTCCCGGCCGTGGGTGGGCTTTGTGTCGCCAGTTTTTTCCCACTTTAAACCAATTGGAGGAGGACGGGTGCCCGAAGCTTTTCTGTCCTCACACGACTCGGAGCAGTTACCGGGTCCTTTGCACTCACCGGCGCCGGCGTAAGACTACCACACAGAATAAAGATTAGAATTGAATTAACAGGATTGCATGTATGTGTGTGCAAAAGAACTAACATTGTGTATACAGAGAGCAATGTATCAATCTCACCAAGGCAACGTGTTTTTCGGGAGTGGCAGAACAGAATGCGAATTCTACGATGGATGAGTTTCCTTCCAACCTTAACAGAACATCCGGCAATGACATTCCATTTATCCCTCTATGCACACGTACATATGTGTATGATTTGTATGCGTGTAGGCGTGTAGGTGAGTTTATGTATGAATTTATGTACGTATGTGTGTGTGTATGTTCGTACATATGTATATGTATATATACGTATACCGATAGAGCAGTCTGATCACTGCCAGATTGGTCACGTACGCCAGCTTTATGACAGCAGAGTTGATCACTGCAATGGTGACGGTAAAGCACGCTCCCTTCTTATTTTTGAAACGTTTTTTTCTCAGGGCATTGTTGATAGCCATGAACTGCCACAAAAGCCAACCACCAAACCACCAAGAAAGAAAGAAACCAAAGACAAACTCAAAAACAAAGCAAAGCAAGTTGACACAGTGCAGCTTTTACGTGCAAACACATCAATATGAGTAATGTTTAATGGTGGGAGAAGCAGTTGGCTCACCACGGGCCCGGTATAGAATCGAAGTCCCATGACTTCGACGCGATTCAGTTTCGCTTTCTTGGCCATTGGATGATGAATAAACTTCTCGAGTTGTATAATTTCCCTTCCCTGGTAAGGCTTGTTAGTTTCTGGATCTGTACCCGTGTGGCCCTCTTGTCCAGGATACACTCTGTCTTCGATTGGGTTAACGACAAATTCCCACTCTGTTTTCAGATCTGTTTTGAAGCGGCCGTAGTTAGTAGTTTGGATTTGGCTAACGGATTCGTCGCAACATTCCAAGAATTCGCGCTTCATTTCCGCTTCTAGCTTCTCCTCCCCTGCCACAAGTGGCTTCCCGGCAAACTTGTGTAACCCACCTGTGCCATAAAGAAATATCATCCACGCAAACATGACTTCATGCAAAAATAATTGAATTAATCATACCATCAGGGCGTGCGCCGGCGGAGGTCATTAGCACGACGCCGGCGCGCGCCAATCACTTACAAACGTCAATTCTTAGGATTCAGTCCAATACAACCCTACACAAGAATAACCAAAAAACACAAAAAACATTGGGATCCGACACTGAAGATCCAGGAAAAGAAGATCCAGGAAAAGGAGCATCTCAAAATTCAATTTTTGGTATCTTGTGATTTACAGCAGATCTGCTGAAAATCCCCCCCTCGTTTCTGGATTTGTACGGGGTTTGCTGCTACAAAAGCTAATTAACTAATTATGAAAAATTGTTAGTCAACTTATTATGATTAAAATGATTTATGCCTGTTCTGATGTTTTAAACCACAATGTACTCCGCCCGTGGTGGTGAACCAGAAAATTGTGTTTTGTTAACCTTGGAAATCGTCCTGGTCGCCATAAATTCCTTCATATCCCCACTCGGCATCGACTCGATATCGTCGGATATTGGAGTTGGCCTTTCGTACAATTGCCATCGTCTCTTCTCTTTCCTTCTTTTCGTCTATTGCTGGCTGTGACACACACGAGCGAGCGAGCAAGCAGAGTAGAGAGTACAAACCGGCAGAATGACAAGCGGAGAGACGTGAGTGAAAAGAGTTTCAGCATCAAGACAGTGCGTTGAGCGGGGCAAGTCGAAGTGGAGAGCAAGGTTTGTGGATTTAGGAGGTTTGCACCCACCAGGTGGTCATTCTTGAATTTTCCGAGTCCCGCAAAAAATTCGTCAATCGTCACTCTGCCCTCAGCATTTGGAACCATCTGAGCAAGAGAGAATACATACGGGAAGGATTAAAATCGCGAGCCTACACACCTTACCAAAAATACACCCAACATTCACGTTGAGAGAACATAGCCAGAAAATAGAGCGCTGACAAATTGTTTTACCTCATCAAAAATTTGCCGGGTAAGTCGCTCGTCGTCTCCCCAACCCAGCTCTCCAAGCGACCTTTTCCACTTATCGAAGGCAACCTCCTGAGACACGGCTTCTGCAGGATCTCTCAAAAGTCATTTGTACTGCACTAGGTCTCCCTTTTATATTTCAGGATACTCTCAACCGACAACATTATACTACATGCTCTGCACACACACATACGCACCTTCTTCAAAGGCGTTCGTTTCTTTATTCTTCAAGACGCGCAACTGTTCCTTCGCCTCTTTGTTTTTATGCTCGGCAATTTCTTGCAGCTTATTCTCCGCATGAGCTTTCTCCAAAGCTAGCTCCATATTCCTTGCCTCTTCTGCTTTCCTTGCATCCGCAGCCGACTTGTCCTTGTCTGCATCGATGGCCTGTCGTTCGTCGGCAAATTTTTGCTCAGCTTCCTCCTTCGCCTTCTTTTCATATTCAGCTCGCTGCGTTGCATCGTTAGCTCGCTTTGTCGCATGATTTTTGGCGGCTACTTCATCTGCAAGTTTCTGCAAAGCTGCAGCAAGTTTCTGCTCAGCTGCAGCCAGTTTCTCCTTGCTTGCTCCTCCACCCATCTTTAGTAAATATTGAAAGAGTTAGGGTGGCTGCTGCTCACGGTCCAGTCTTCATCCCGCCCTGTTAAGGAGAGAGAGGAAGAAGGGGGAGGGGAGGGAAAGAGAGAGAAAGACGGTGTGTCAAAGGGTTGGCCATAATCTGGTCGCGTTGTTCGTCGCAGCCACAAATTCCGCTTTGAGGGATGCACTCTCTCACAAAAGAGACTTTCGCGCCACAAATAGCTTTAGAGTAGGTGCACACACGCTCACGCATGCTCGCATGCCCACGTGCACAGATGTGCCATCACACAGAC
>Ga0105051_10008468_pt1 | contig 10409 bp, 8 predicted proteins | sample FRY02_FD_78383 | JGI IMG/M metagenome (GOLD analysis project Ga0105051, IMG submission 78383) | Freshwater microbial communities from Lake Fryxell liftoff mats and glacier meltwater in Antarctica - FRY-02 (megahit assembly) | ecosystem: Environmental > Aquatic > Freshwater > Ice > Glacier...
AGCTCTGCGGGGACGCAACTTGGGAAGGGATATTCCGGTCGATAGCGCGCCAATGGTGCGCGCAGTCTCGACGAACGTTGCTCCGCCGAGACTGCTTTTTGGACTCCCATTGGACGCAGGAGTCGATGCCTCAAAAAATCCCCCATTCTGGACAGATGCCACTAAACTCCGAGAAAAAATGGGTCTGTTTAGAATTCAGTCGATTGACAGTCGAATCCAGGGCGTTCGGTTAGACCGCTTGGGATTTCTCAGCCGAAATGCGATTCACGGCATTGAGAATCGCAAGGATCGTCGATTCGACGCTGTCGGTACTTGCACCGACGCCTCGATACGTTCGTCCTTTATGCTCAACCTCCAGATTGACTTCGCCAATCGCATCGCGACCGAGCGTGGCACTTCGAACCTGAAACTCTTTGCAGACGACTTCGATTCCGGTGATCTTTTCCACCGCCCAGAATGCCGCATCGATCGGGCCATCGCCCTGCTCTACTGTTTCCGTTTTTTCGGCATCGCCATGGCGTAACGTCAGACGGACGTGAGGAGTCTTGGATCGCGCGCTTGTCACTTCGTAATCGACCAAAGTCCACTCACGATCGGTGCCAACGCTGATTTGTTGCTGGACGAGCGCGATGATGTCTCCGTCATAGATCTCTTTCTTTTTGTCGGCGAGTGTTTTGAATTGCTCAAAGACTTCTTGCAATTGTTCGCCGCTGAGAGTGAAGCCAAGTGTTCTTGCTCGGTCAGCCAATGCTGCCCGTCCACTGTGCTTGCCGAGCACAAGATCCGTCTTGGAGAAGCCTACTTCCTCGGGCGACATGATCTCATAAGTCGATCGTTCCTTGAGCATTCCATCTTGATGGATGCCAGACTCATGAGCGAAGGCGTTGCGTCCCACGATTGCTTTGTTCCGCTGGACGACAAGTCCTGTTGTCTTGGTCAATAAGCGGCTTGTGGGCACAAGACGCTTGGTGTCGATGCGAGTTTGGCAATTGAAATAGTCTTGGCGAGTACGAAGTGCCATGACGACTTCTTCCAATGCCGCGTTGCCAGCTCGCTCACCGATCCCGTTGATCGTGCACTCAATCTGTCCGGCCCCCGCACTCACCGCGGCGAGGCTATTAGCCACCGCCATGCCAAGGTCATCATGACAATGGGTGCTGATGATAGCCTTGTCGATATTGGGAACGCGATTTTGAAGCATCGTAATTCGATCAAAGACTTCATTGGGCGTCGCGTATCCGACCGTGTCAGGAATGTTGATTGTGGTTGCCCCCGCATCGATGGCAGCTTCAACGACACGACACAAAAAATCGTGCTCCGTCCGACAGGCATCTTCAGGCGAGAATTCGATGTCATCGCAATAACCCGCGCCACGCTTGACGCCGGCGACCGCGCGTTCGACGATCTCATCGGTCGTCATCCGAAGTTTGAACTCGCGGTGAATCGCGCTTGTTGCGAGGAAAATATGAATTCTCGGTTGCGGTGCATATTTGAGTGCTTCCCAAGCTCGATCAATGTCTTTTTCGTTGCACCGAGCGAGTCCGCAGATGGTGAGGCCTCGTACGGTTTGCGCGATCTGGCGAACGGCCTCAAAGTCACCTGGTGATGCGATCGGGAATCCGGCCTCGATAATGTCGACGCCCAGTTCCGCTAATGCCTGAGCAATCTCCAGTTTCTCGGACAGGTGCATGCTGCCGCCGGGCGATTGCTCGCCATCGCGAAGCGTGGTGTCAAAAATCTTGATCATTCGTGGCGTGCTGTTCATGGCATCACAACTGGAGCAAAAGGTATTCAGATCGGACGAGAGTAACGGAAAACAAAAAACCCCGAAGTCTCCGGGCATTCCGGATCTTTCGGGGCTTGGTTGATCTTTTGTAGGGCTATTCGCGACAGCCCATTATTTTCTGGCTAAGCGAACCGACAACCAAACCCGCGACATGCCATCAGGCGCAGCGGAAGCTGCGCCAGTAGGTGCGAAAGTCGGTTGGAACGTCGATTTGTCATGTCAAGAGAATAAACGGGGGCCATGCAGAACGTCAAGCGATCGGTTTTTCTTCGCTTCCTGGAAAACCGTGTCCAGAGGTCTACGAGGGTGGAGCGAACAAACTGAACCAGCGTTTTATCCTCTTTCCCGATCGTTACTTCTTCACGGTCCATCTCATTGAGCCATTCGGTAAGATCCACCACGCCAAATGCGGTCTTCCGACGTTCAGGTGCCGATGGCTGGATCGCTTGATCCCGGCAACATAGTTTTCGTGGCGGGACCGATGACCAGGTCAAAGATCGGTGAAGCCATCAAGGTCGTGATGATTGCCATGATAACCAGAGTTGCGAATAACTCTTCGCTGATGATGCCTCGCTGCAGCCCAATGTTGATGATGATCAACTCCATCAGGCCCCTCGCATTCATTAACGTCCCAATCCCAAGCGACTCGCGTGTGGTAAGTCCCGACAATCTTGCGGCGACTGAGCAAGCGACGCCTTTACCGATCACTGCGGCCAAAAAGACGAGTAAACACATCCCCCACAAATACCAACTATTGAGCAGACCGATCTTGGTGTTCAGTCCTGAGTAGGTAAAGAAAAGCGGCAGCAGCAGAGATACCGCCAGCGGATGGATCTTTGCGGTTAGGCCTTGCGTGATGTTGCCGCGTGGAATCATCGCTCCTATCACGAAGGCACCAAAGACGGCGTGAAGATGTATCAAGTCCGTGAACCAGGAAGCGATGGCCATGCATCCAAGTCCCACGGCCAAGCCGCTATCGCTCAATTCGCCCGATTCATCCACCAATCGATTGCGCAGTCGATGCAAGATTGGCTTGACGATGAAAATCGCCACCAACATAAATAAGATTCCACCACCGATTGAATAAAAGGCGTGTGATACGTTGTCATCAAAACTAGCGAGCACGACGGCAAGCAAACACCACGCGGTCACATCATCAATCGCGCCGGCCCCAATCGCGACCGCACCCATCAGCGTTCCGGCGAGGCCTTTGTGATGAATGATCCTCGCCAGCATCGGGAATGCGGTAATGCACATCGATGCGCCAAGAAAAAGCGTCGCTTCGTTTAGCGTCGTTTTCTCCGGAAACAATTCGGTATTGTAAAAGAGGTAAGCCGCGAGGCCGGCTCCTAACAAAAACGGTGCTGCCATCCCGGCGATCGAAACTGCGATGGAGCTTTTTAAGTGCGCCTTGACGACATCGACGCGAAATTCCATCCCGACGATAAACATGTAGAGCGCTAGCCCGAGCTGTGAAGCGGGAAACAAATACGCCTGGCTGTCTCTCGTTTTTTGAGTCGGGTCCCAGGGAAAAATCGCTTGTTGCAATTCGGGAAGGACAAGCCCAAATAATGAAGGCCCCAATAAAACCCCCGCTATCATCTCGGCAACGACTTGCGGTTGACCAAACCGTACCGCGATCAGTCCCACCACTCTGCAGGCAAAAAGAATCACTGCAATTTGAAGGAAGAACTGCACGGCGAGTTCGGTATTGAGCATTGACTAAACTTTGTCTGGAAAGGGAGCTGACCCTCTCCGGCAAGACGGAAATTTTCGGGTAAAAATACTTGCCTCCAAAGGTCAAACCCCTTTTCAGACAAAGCCTAACCTTGTGCGACCGTGTGCACGACGAGAAGATTGTGTGCTTTCTCCATCACACCGCTCCCGGTGACAAATACCACCATATCACCGTTGGATAAGTAGCCGTTTTTACAGCCCCATTTGGTGATGTCATCAAACAACTTTGCAGTGTCGTCAAGTTGTTCAACGGCCAGTGGCTTGATTCCCCAAAGCAGATTCATTTTGCGCAGGGTAGCAGGGTTGTCGCTCGCCCCAATCGTGGGAATGCGGCTACGGCTTTTGCTTTTTACCCAAGCAGTCCCGCCGCTGTGGGTTGCGATCACAATCAACTTTGCCTTGATCGCTTCGGCGATGGACGTAGCCGCCGCCGTCACCGCAGACGTGATCGGATGAACTCGCTTTGACTTCCCGCGATCTTCGGATTGCGTGACAAGCAACTTTTGCTCCGTATGAAGCATGATCCGGTTCATCGTTGAAACGGCATCCACAGGATAGTCGCCGATCGCCGTTTCGCCACTGAGCATGCAGGCATCGGTGCCGTCGAGGATCGCATTGGCCACGTCACTCGCTTCAGCACGCGTGGGACGGCGGCTGTGATGCATCGATTCCAGCATTTGTGTCGCGACAATGACCGGTTTCATCTTTTCGCGGCAGACGCGGATGATCATTTTTTGAGCAACGGGCGTTTCTGCAATGTCAATCTCCACGCCCAGATCACCACGGGCCACCATCACACCGTCCGCGGCATCGACGATGGCATCGATTTGAGCTAAGGCTTCGGGCTTCTCGATCTTTGCGATCACGAGCGCTTGGGAATCATAGCTGACCAATAAGTTTCTGAGCGAATGCACATCTTCAGCCGTGCGAACAAAACTGAGGCTGATGAAATCGATACCGCTCTTTGCACCCCAAATCGCGTTATCCACATCTTCGGGACGCATTGACGCGACACTCAATTTGACGCCGGGCAGGTTGATCCCTTGGCGACTGCGAACCTCGCCCGCGGACGTGACGCGGCAAGTTGCACGATTTCCTGCTTTTTGTTCGCACACCAACGAGACGGTTCCGTCGGCGAGCATCACTCGGTCACCGATCTCCAGTTCATCAATCAAGCGTTTGTAGCTGCTGGTGAATTCGTTCGGCTTCGCGGAAACATCACCGCGGATAAAATCGACTTTAGCTCCATACTCGCACATGAACGGATCGATCGGCAATTGCCCCAAACGCAGCTTCGGGCCGGACAAGTCAAGCAGCACGCCGATCGGAAACCCCACCTTCTCGCCCGCCGCACGCACATTGGCGAGTGCTTGCTCGTGCTGTGCCCGGTCGCCGTGAGCACTATTGAGCCGGAAAATGTCGACGCCCGCTTCGATTAATTCGGCGAGGCGGTCGACTGAATCGCACGCAGGGCCTACCGTTGCAACGATTTTAGTACATGCTTCATCAAGTGATTGTCGTGCCATTTTGAAACGATCCGAAAAGGTGTGCTTGGGTTGGGCCCGAATGCCGCAAGTGTAGGTGTTTGCCAGAGTTGCGGGAGGCCTTCGATTCGGATGTTATCAAGCAGCGACCCTTGTGTTTGGTTGTTGTATTGGCCGCAAGGTGTTATTTGTGAACGAGTTACCATGTCTTATGTTTAGGGCGACAATCGCCAACAACTTTGTGCGAAGGTGCAAACTCCCTATCATGCAAGCAGAATTCCAACTTGTTGCCCTCGCCTAACCGGTCTATCGCCATTGTGACGGGAGCCTCGGGCGGGCTGGGGCTGGCGATCGCTCGCGCGTTTATCAATTCTGGATACGACGTGATCGCAATCGGTCGCGACGAAAAGCGATTGGCAATCGCTTCCCGCAAAATCGCGGAAAACACGGCTGACGCTAGCTCCGCAAAAGGACGTGTTGTGCCGATCGCCGGAGATGTGACGGATGCTGGCTCTGTGAAGGACGTGTTCCGTAAGATAACCGCTGATTTTGGTCGGGTGGATGTTCTTATCAATTGCGTAGGGCAAAGTGATCGCGGCTCGGCCTTAACACTGACTCGCGAACGATTGGTCGAGCTTCTCGATTCGAACGTCGTCAGTGCTTTGCTTTGTTCGCAAGCCGCATTGCCGCTACTTCAGCAGTCTCGAGGCGTGATCGTGAATGTCGGATCGTTGGCTTCCAAGCTTGGCACCAGGTATCTCGGCGCCTATCCAGCAACAAAACACGCGCTGGCAGGACTAACGCAGCAAATGCGGTTGGAGTGGTTGGAGTACGGCGTTCATGTCGCGCTCTTTAGTCCAGGCCCCATCAAGCGAGTTGATGCCGGCAATCGATACTCCGAGCTCTCCACGGCAACGGATATTCCCGCGGAAGCTCTTCGGCCGGGCGCTGGAGCATCGCTTGCTGGGCTGGAACCCCAGTGGATTGCCGACCAGGTGCTGCGCTGCGTCCAACGAAGGTCGCCAGACGTGATTTTGCCCCGTTACATGAGGCTGATGATCACATTGTGGAGTCTTTTTCCCCGCCTTGGGGACCGCATTTTGCTCGCCAAGACTGGAAAAGCTTGACGAAGGGAACGGCGAAATCGTCCACGATCTTTATCGATTTATCAGTTCGAGAACGCCCAAGTCAGTGCTTGACGTCAAGATTTGACGTGAATCACAGAGGAAATCATGCAGGGGAAGTTGTGGTACATGTCTTGCATTCGCTGGGCTACCGAAGACTGGTGGCACTCTCCAGCGGGTCGAGTCAATTCTTAAGCAATGATGAAGCCTTCCACTGAACCCTCGCATGGTGAGCCTCCCTGCACACCGCTGGCAGTTGTTGCCATTGGACGAAATGAGGGGGAACGTCTGCGCCGATGCTTAACATCGGCGATGAATTCTGCCGACCTAGTCGTTTACGTTGATTCAGGCTCCACGGATGGTTCCGTTGAACTTGCAAAGTCTCTAAACGCGAAGGTTTTGGTCCTTGATACCAATCAACCATTCACCGCGGCACGAGCAAGGAATGAAGGTTTGGGGAAAGCAGTTGAGGAAATGCCCCAATTGCAGTGGGTGCAGTTCGTAGACGGCGATTGTGAAATCGTCCCAGGCTGGCTAGACCAAGCCAAACAATTCTTGGTTTCTACTCCCGCCGCCGCCGCCGTGTTTGGTAGAAGGCGGGAACGGTATCCGGAACAATCGGTCTACAACCGAATGTGCGATATCGAATGGGGCGTACAGCCAGGCGTGGTGAAATACTGCGGCGGCGATGTGATGTTCCGCTACGAAGCGATACGGGGTGTTGATGGATATCGCGAAGACTTAATTGCGGGCGAAGAACCCGAACTTTGTGTTCGCCTGCGGGCTAAAAACTGGACAATTCATTGTATTTCGGGGGAAATGACGAAGCACGACGCAGCGATGATGCGTTTTTCCCAATGGTGGCGACGAACGGTTCGCTGTGGCTATGCCTATGCGGAAGGCGTTCGGCTTCATGGCAGGCCACCGGAGAGGCACTGGGTGCGCCCGCTGAGAAGCGCTTTGGCGTGGGGAGCGGCGTTGCCGGGCATCATTATCGCCGGAATGCTCTCTTTTGGCTTCTGGTTCGTATTGTTGGCGTTGCTGTATCCGCTCCAAGTGATGAGGCTTTCGCTCAAAGAAAAAGGTTCCTGGACAATTCGGATTCAAAGCGCGTTTTATCTCTTGCTGGGTAAATTTCCTGAAGCTCAAGGCGCGCTTCGGCATTGGCGACATGTTTTGACAAAGCGAAGAAGTCAAATCATCGAGTACAAGTAACTTCGCTGGCAAAACGGGGTGCGACCTGGCCGTTGTTGTGACGGAAAAACCACCGTGTTTCTTGATTGGGCAGACTTCTCTCGATCAAAAGTAAATGAATGTGATAAGCCACTCGGACCGCCTCTCAGGTCGCAATATTCATCGGTCCTCGACGCGGCCTCTCGACGCGAATGGGTGGTTTCGTCAATTAAATTCGCGAATGGTGTAGGTTTAGCCAAAATCATCAAAACCAAAAGATCGCGTCTCCTTCGCGGCCTAGGTGACGGCGGGAAACCGAAAAAAAGATTTTGCCTCTTCGGCCTGTAGTCTTTAATGGCGTCGAAGCTTTCATTAATGGTTTGCAACGGTGAGCTTTTTGCTGCCCAGGGGACCGGTGTCGGCAATGTCCCGACTTCAAAATTCTTAAGTAAAACAAAAAGGTTGACGTGTTTTTCCGTTGGATTACATTTTGCGGAGGGGTATTACTGATACCACACACGTTAAGGCACGCTTATTTTGACGCACTTGATGGGGTGAGCTCGTTGCTGTTTGTCTTCCTGGGCGAGAGCTCGCCCTTGAATTTGCAACGACAGATTACCTCGGCTTTATCCCGCCTTATGGTTTTTTCTCCCATTGGACGAGGAGAGCTAGTCTCGTGAACGGGTTGGAGTAACATGAGATCAAATCAAATTAGTGAGTGGCAGAGAATGGGTGGCTCGGAATCTGCCTCAACCGAGGTAGAACGAGGGTTTTGCGAGTTATTAGAGGGTTTTGTGCATCGCCTGAGGGCACGTCGAGACGCAATTCTAATTGTATTGCATCGTGGTGATACGGCTGCTGCGTTGCGGCTTCTCCATCAGCTTGAAGGCTCTAGCGCGATGTACGGTTTAGATTCGGTAAGCCGGCGCGCTAAGGAGATCAGCAGTTCTGTTAGCCGGTATGATTTACGGTCTGCTGTGGCTCTTGCTAGTTCTTTGTGCGACGTCGAACTTGTCGGCTCGGCGTAGAACGCGGATAGGGTTCGAATTAGTAGACTTCAGGAGTGCTGGGAATGGTGGGAATGGCGCGGACGATCATCGTCGCCGATGATGATCCTGACATCCTTTCGCTGCTCTCATTGCATCTCCAAGGCTGGGGATTTCGTGTTAGCACGGTGAACTGCAAAGGTGAGTTGCTTGAGGCACTTCGTCAGCAGAAGTATTCTGTTTTAATTCTCGACCTGCAGTTCGGCGAACATGACGGAATTGAAGTCCTGATTCAGCTTGCACAGCAAGGTATCAAACAGAAAACCATCTTTCTCACGGGCTGCGGAACCATTGAGCGTGCCGTGCAGGCGATTAAGGTTGGAGCGATTGATTTTCTGACGAAACCGGCAGATTTGTTTCGACTCAGGCAGTTGCTCGAACATATGGTGAGCGATGGTTCCCGAGAAAAAAAACAGTCAAAGCGAGTGTTGGCCGATCTTTCAGAATCTTCAGGCTCGTCAATTTTAGGCGAAAGCCCTGCCATCAGGCAGTTGAGGCAATTGATTGTTGATGTTTCAAGAACGGATGCGAAAGTGTTCATTCTGGGCGAGACGGGCTCAGGAAAAGAATTGGTTGCTCGAGATTTGCATCGGCTGGGCCATCGTTCCAACGGCCCATTTGTGCCGGTGAACATGGCCGCACTGCCGGAAACGCTTGCAGAGAGTGTGATGTTTGGGCATCGAAAAGGAGCCTTTACCGGGGCAGACGCCGACCAGGTTGGTTGCTGTGAAGCAGCAGACAAAGGCACTTTATTTCTCGACGAAATCGGCGAGATGCCGCTTCCGTTGCAAGCAAAGTTGCTGCGGTTTCTTCAGGGTTACAGTTTTCAGCGCATTGGTTCTGTTGATTCAATCTCGGTCGATGTACGCATTGTCGCGGCAACCAATCTGACGCCGCAGCAGATGCTTGGCGGTAAGCTTCGAGAGGATTTGTATTACCGCCTAAACGTCATTCCCATTCAGGTTCCGCCGCTTCGCGAGCGAGAGGGGGATGCGAGTCTCTTGGCAAAGCACTTTCTAAAGTGTAGGCCCGAGCGGGTCGGTTGGCGTGAACTAGAATTCGCCGATCAGACCCTAGAAGTTTTTGACAGTTATCGCTGGCCGGGAAACGTACGTGAACTCGAAGGTTTAGTTGAGCGTCTCGTCGTCACGGCGAGAGGGGATACGATCATGCCTTTCGATTTGCCTCCGAATATGACAAAAAGTGACAATGGCTTAAGTCAAATGTTTACTGGTCATGTCAAAGAGTTTGACCGAACTCAGAACGTCGGGTCTTCAATGACGCAGATGGAATTATTACAAAAGAACGCAGTTGCGGAGGCGTTGGAAAGGGCGAGTGGAAATGTGGTACTTGCTTCAAAGATACTAGGCGTCGGCCAAGCAACGATGTATCGGAAAATTAAAAGGTTTGGTCTCACCTTGCCGAGTGTTGTCGCACGCTCAGCCGATCAGATAGGGTCCGAATTCTTTGACTAATCCATGGCCACGATGGCTTACACAATCGCAAGGCGGATAAGTTGGCAATGTGCGATAGTATACGACCTCTTTTACGACGCCTGCTAAGTATGCATTCGCCGAAGGGGTGATGAATTTGATGGTCAGGTGACTTTTTCCAAGAATCAAGCAATTTTCCATTTGGCGTTCACTCCTTCAACGAATGTTTACCCTGCTGACGTGCTGAGTCCGTAAACAAGCGAGTTTCCGGACGTGCGGTCAAAAAAACAGTGTTTTGCAGCATTTTTTGCGATCGTCAGAAAATGCACACGTGCATTTCAAGTGAAACCGTCCCAGTATCAAAAAACAGCGAAATTACATTAAATCACGTTGTTACTTCTGGCCTTAAGTCAAAACCTCGCTTCTTTAATGATTGGCTCTTCCGCAAAATCTGTGGGTAGATTCAGATTGGTTTTCAGTGGCGTTTCAGGGTTGGCACAATATTGAGGTCTTCGCCCATGCTGAATCCAGGGCGGGGAATTTTTTTAGGCATCCGCTCCTGCGTCCAATGATATTTTGCATCTGAAATTGCCGAGCGATACAATCAATGTACCGGGAAAAACGGA
>Ga0105051_10008474_pt1 | contig 10405 bp, 9 predicted proteins | sample FRY02_FD_78383 | JGI IMG/M metagenome (GOLD analysis project Ga0105051, IMG submission 78383) | Freshwater microbial communities from Lake Fryxell liftoff mats and glacier meltwater in Antarctica - FRY-02 (megahit assembly) | ecosystem: Environmental > Aquatic > Freshwater > Ice > Glacier...
GGGGCCAGCTATTGAGCGCGTTGGTGACCTAGCAGCTATTCTTACCAATCTCTCTCCTGGTGACGTACTTTTTATTGATGAAATCCATCGCCTTTCAAAATCTATAGAGGAAGTACTCTACCCTGCCATGGAGTCGGGTGTTCTCGATATCATCATTGGAAAAGGTCCTTCGGCGCGCACGGTACAACTCGACCTTCCACCCTTCACTCTAGTGGCAGCAACAACCCGCATCTCTCTCCTCTCGGCACCACTGCGTTCTCGTTTTGGTGGAGGGACCTTCCGACTGGAGTATTATTCTGACGAAGAAATGGTGGAAATTTTGCGTCGCTCAGCGCTCCTTTTAAGAATCCCCGCGGACGATGCGGTCTTTATACACATCGCTTCTCGCTCACGCGCAACACCGCGCACTGCCAACTACCTCTTGAAGCGCTGTCGCGATCTCGCACAACTCGAGGGAGGCACTCTCTCTGCGGATATTATAGACCGAACATTTCATCTTCTTGAAATCGATGAGAAGGGTCTCCATGCGCCTGACCGCGAGCTTCTCCGTACGCTCATAGAGAAATTCCGTGGAGGGCCCGTGGGGCTCAATACACTCGCCGCAGCACTAAGCGAAGAACAAGCAACCCTTGAGGACGTCATGGAACCCTACCTTTTGCGCTTAGGGCTTCTCGAGCGCTCGCCACGAGGACGTATTGCAACGAGAGAAGCGTACCTCCATATTGAACGCACAAAAAGTCTTCTTTTATAATATGCGTGTTATTGCTATAGACCCTGGGTACGATCGTTTGGGTGTTGCGATTATGGATAAAAACGGCCCCCATGGGGAGTTGGTATATTCAGCGTGTATTGTGACTGATAGGGCTACTTCATTTAGCGATCGCTTGGTATCTATTGGAAAAGTGTTGACTGAACTTTTTACGATACACGAGCCCACCGCCCTTGCATTAGAGCGATTATATTTTAATTCAAATCAAAAAACGGTTATGCAGGTTGCAGAGGTACGGGGTCTTGTGGTATATCTTGCAGGGCTTCGCGGATGTCGTATTCTCGAATATACACCACAAGAAGTAAAAGTTGCAGTGACGGGGTATGGAAAAAGTGACAAGAAGCAGGTGGCACTCATGGTGAAGCGTCTTCTTCCTGGGACAAAAGAAGGTGCTCTTGATGATGAGTACGACGCTATTGCTATTGCGCTTACCGCCCTCGCATCCGCACGATAAACAGACCTTTTTCAGTATCCACACACGCTGTCCACACACTATTGATGCACAAAAAGATATTACCAAGTACACTCTGGTACACAGAGCCATATAAAAGTAAAAAATATGCTTACAATCACGATGTTTACATACAACGAAGATGAGGAGGAAGAGGAACTTGACCCCTTCTCTCCCGTTGCTGACGAGGATGAGGAAGACGAAGATCCTCTTGCTGATGACCCAGTAGACCCTCTTGAAATAGATCCTCTCCTTCCTGTACCTACGGCAGTTGCGGTGGTAGAAGAGGAAGAGGAGGAAGAGGATCTTCCTGCTGTTGAGGAAGAAGGAGATGATGATGACGAAGATTCTTTTGATGATAAGGACGAGTTTTAGGAGGAGCCCCGCAACGCAAAAGACCCTTCGGGGTCTTTTGCGTTGCGGGGCTCCTTCGCACCAAAGCGAAAAAGCCTGCTCTATGCTAGTATTTTCACAGTGACCCTCTCTCCAAAGATTAAAAAACGCCTATTCACTATCTTTATTGACGCTATTATTGTGTTGTGTGTGTCGGGTGTGGTTATGGCGGGAATACTCCTCTTGTGGGTTTCCACCCTAGAAATCCCCGATCTCTCTTCTTTTGAACAGCGTCGTGTACTCCAATCTACGCGTATCTATGACCGCACGGGGGAAATTCTCCTCTATGACCTTCACCAAGATGTTAAGCGAACAGTGGTGCCCTATGAACAAATTTCACGTCATATAAAAAACGCAACGGTCGCCATAGAGGACGATACTTTTTTTCAACATTCGGGCATTCGCCCACTCTCCATCCTTCGTGCCGTGCTCGCAAACCTCCGAGGAGGTAATCTCCTGGGTGGGCAAGGTGGCTCAACCATCACCCAACAAGTCATTAAAAACTCTATTTTAGTACCAGAAAAAACTCTCGCACGTAAGGTAAAAGAATGGATATTGGCTCTTAAATTGGAACAGGAACTCACCAAAGACGAAATCTTGTGGCATTACCTTAATGAATCCCCTTACGGAGGAACGGTGTATGGCGTTGAGGAAGCGAGCCGTACTTTTTTTGGTAAAACTGCGAGCGATGTCACCCTCGCAGAAGCGGCGTATCTCGCTTCTCTGCCTCAAGCACCGACACGACTCTCTCCCTATGGCAATTCTAAAAAACAACTTGATGCACGAAAAAATACCACCCTCGCCAACATGCTGAAGGCTGGCTCTATCACGCAAGAAGAACACGATACCGCGCAAAAAGAGGTGGTGTATTTTAGACCACAAGCAGCAACGGGTATTTTGGCGCCCCATTTTGTCTTTTATGTACGCGAGTACCTTGCACGCACTTATGGTGAAGAGTCTTTGGCTGAACGCGGTTTTAAAGTGATCACTACACTAGACTATGAGCTCCAAGAAAAAGCGGAAGAAATTACTAAAAAGTGGGCGTTAAAAAACGAAGTTACTTTTGATGCTGAGAATGCAGCAGTTGTGGCGACAGACCCAAAGACCGGTGAGATACTCACCATGGTTGGGTCACGAGATTATTTTGATGAAACTATTGATGGCAAATTCAACATTGCTCTTGCCGAGCGTCAACCAGGCTCCTCTTTTAAGCCTTTTGTATATGCAGAAGCTTTTAAGAAGGGGTATACCCCTGATACCGTCGTATTTGACCTCAAAACACAGTTTTCAACCACCTGTGCGCCCTCATTTCTCGAAACCTCAGGAAATTGCTACTCACCGACAAACTATGATGCTAAATTTAGAGGGCCAATATCGCTTCGTAACGCACTCGCACAGTCGGTGAATGTGCCTGCAGTAAAAGTTCTTTATCTTGTGGGTATTAAAGATGCACTTAAGTTTGCGCGTGACCTTGGTATCACCACCCTCAAAGACGCTGGGCAGTATGGTCTCACGCTGGTGCTTGGTGGTGGCGAAGTGAAGCTTCTTGAAATGGTGAGTGCGTATGGGGTATTTGGTAATGAGGGGATTCGCAATGATACGACCAGTATTTTGCGTATTGAAGACAATACGGGGATGGTACTCGAGGAAACGAAGCCGAACCCTCGCCGTGTTATTGACAGACAGGTTGCACTACAAACATCAGACGTCCTTTCAGACAACGCTGCGCGCGCGCCAAGTTTTGGAGCCAGCTCGCCTTTGCATTTTCCTGGCCGAGATGTTGCGGTAAAAACAGGTACCACAAATGATTACCGTGACGCGTGGATTATTGGCTACACACCCACTATCGCTGTTGGAGCGTGGGCTGGAAATAACGACAACCACTCTATGAATAAACAGGTCGCCAGTTTTATTGTGTCTCCGTTATGGAGAGAGTTTATGGATTTTGCGCTCACAAAACGAGAAACTGCTATTTTCCCTGAACCAGATGCAACACCTGCACACCTCAAACCTATCCTTCGTGGGGTATGGTTTGATGCATCAAGTCTGATCAATGAGGACGGTTCGCTTGCTGAACCCTCTCTCACTAACACCCTTTCAAGCGCACATTCAATACTGCATTACGTCAATAAAAAAGACCCGCAAGGGCCAAACCCCACCAACCCCACAAGCGACCCGCAATACGCACTCTGGGAATATCCTGTATCTCTCTGGAAAGAATCCCTCCTTCGTGTGGCAAGTACCACTATTTCAAATACACCATAACTATATGGTGACTATACGATATTCGTAGGAGTGTTTTTGTCACCTAAACTTCTTCGGCAGTGCTCGAGAATGGTTTTTTTATGAAGAAGTATTTCTGTTTTCCGTGGACCTGCAAACGAGAGTCCTATGGTTTTTGTGTGTGGCTTGTAGGTCACCGCTGTTTTTTGTATACCCACACCGCACACATCCTGCACAGAGGTAATAAACACCTCAATCACCGCTCCTTGTGGCGCTCTGAGCGCTGTATAGCGCGCGAGAAGCCCTTGTAGTGATTGGATACCTCCGCGCATATTATTTATTCATTGGCATCACTAAATAGCGAATGCTTTTTTCCGAAACACTTTCCATAACCATCGGTCTTCCTATTCCTGCAAAATGCAGAACAATACTTTCTCCGGGTATGTGTGCGAGTGGGTCATTCATATACCGTTGGTTAAAACTGAGTGTGAGATCCTCGCCTTCCACAGATGCCTCAATACGCTCGGTTGTTTTACCCAATTCACCACTATCAGAACTTGCAGTCAGTGAGTGGTCGTTTTTTGAAATCTCAAAACGTACCTGCATAAACTTATTTGCAAATACATTGGTCATTTTAAGCGCGTGCGCCAAGTCCGCAGAAAGCACCGTCACATGCGTCACAAACTCTTTTGGTATAATTCCTTCATAATCAGGAAAGGATCCTTCAGTGAGCCGTGTAGTGATGTAGGTGCCGTCTTCAAAACGAAAAGCTACTTGCCCTTCCCCCACCATACACACAGGGTCACTTTCCATGACTTCTAGTACTCGCGCTATTTCAAGGGCGTTTTTTTGCGGTATAAGAAGAGGGTTTTCTAAGGTAATATTTCTCTGAGACACCGTCTTTTCCATAAGACGAAAAGAGTCTGTTGCTACAAACGTAAGAGTGTTTTCTTTCTTTTGTTGTATAAATACGCTTCCCAATTCTGGTTTAATAGTCGACTGAGATACCGCAAAAGCTGCGGTACGCAATCCGAGCACAAAGAGCGCTGCGTCAATGCGTTCTGATTTACCTGATATCTCTGGGATGGTGGGGAATTCCGCAAAAGGAAAGGTGGTTATTTTTGATTTTGATCCTCTCGATTCCACCAACAACACCTCACCCTCTGTTTTTAAAATAACTTTTTCATCAGTGAGGAGTTGTATGGTCTGTAGGAGTAATGCGCTTGGTACCGCTGTAATACCTTCCTCTACGACACGTGCAGAAATAACAGCAGTGATGCCTATTTCAAGATTCGTGCCTGCAAATAGTACTTTGTCTTTTTGTGTCTCTATACGCACACACTGTAGTACTGGGAGAGTGAGGTGTTTTGTTGCAACGCGAGCAATGAACTCTAACTTTTTCAACAGTTCTGTTTTTGTAATTTCTATGTGCATAACTTTTCTCTCTTTTTCTTCTTTTAAGAAATTTTTTCTATTAGTGCTGTGGGTATGTGGATTACTCTACTCTGTGTACTAAAACTATAGGGTTTTAGTACACAGGTTGTAAAAATATTTTCAACACCGCTGATAAAAAATGGGGAGAAGGAAGTGTGTCTGTGGATAACCTGCGTGTAGACACTATTTTGAGATACCTCTTTCCCCAACTTATGCGTGGTGATAGTTTCATTATACACAGTGATATACACAACGCACTTCTATTTAAGAAGGGCGCGGATCTGCCCCAACTCTTCTTCAAGACTTGTGTCACTTTTGAGATCTTTTTTTATTTTTTCACACGAGTGGATAACGGTGGTATGGTCACGCCCCCCTATTTTTTGACCAATGGAGGGGTAGGATATTTGAAAATCCTCACGAAGAATGTACATAATAAGCTGTCGAGGTTTCACCACCTCTTTTCTCCGTGTTTTTTCGTAAATACTCGCAGGCTCAATATCAAAAAAGCGCGCAATTTTATCTACCACATCAGCGACAGCAAGAGATTTACGCGGACGCGTACTGTTTTTGATGAGCACGCGAACCTCATCAATCTCTAAAGTGCGTCCAGAGAGCTGTGACTGACACATAATAGTGTTGAGAGCGCCTTCCAGCTCTCTAATATTTCCTTCAATGGTCACTGCAAGGTGTTCTACAACTTCGTCAGTCAAAATAATTTTATTTTGAGCCGCTTTTGCACGAAGTATGGCGACGCGTGACTCAAAGTCTGTCTTAGGAATATCGACGATCATTCCTTGGGCAAAGCGCGACTGAAGACGCTCTTCGAGGCCATTCATAAGGCGTGGGTGCACATCGGATGAAAAGACAATTTGTTTGTTGTTGTCATGCAGGGCGTTGAAGAGGTGAAAAAGTTCTTCCTGAGTCTTTTCTTTATTGGAAAGAAACTGTACGTCGTCCATAATGAGTGTGTCGTACTGGCGGTATTTATCTTTGAAATTATTTGCCGTACCGTTTTGAAGTGAGTTCATAAAATCAACCGTAAAACGCTCACTGGTTACATAGAAGACCCTCTTCCCTTGTTTCTTGAGGTGGTTCCCCACTGCTTGTATCAAATGTGTCTTGCCGTGTCCGGTGGGTCCGTAGATAAAGAGGGGGTTATATGCAGTGCCGGGTTCGCGCGCGACGGTTTGGGCGGCGGCGTGCGCGAGTTGGTTGAAGGGGCCGACGACAAAATTCTCAAAAGTGTAGCGAGGGTTGAGATTATCGCTTTTATTGATGTAGTACTCCTCTAAAGGGAGAGCAGCATTGATACTTTGGGGTTTGATGCGCTCAATTTTTTTGTCATTGCGTGGCACGACTGCGTACTCAATATTGCGCACATGGTGCGAAAGCTCACGGAGTGTTTTAAGAATAAGGCTATTGAATTTATCTGCGAGCCAATCGCGAACAAAGACGCTTGGTACTCCTATGGTGATAGTGCCGTCCTCAAACGATACAATATGTGTGTCACGAAACCACGTCTTGAAATTTGCGGGAGAGATGGAGAGCTCAATATTGACGAGAGAGTTGTCCCATAGTTGTTTCACATCAAGATACTCTGTGCGTATGGTGGAGAGCGAAGTGTGTGAAGAAACATTCATAGTGAAAAGTCTCAAGTAGTATACTACCCACATCACAACTGTAAACTCTGGCGTAAAAACACGGGAATAAAAGCATTTTGGTGCATCTCTGTGTATAACCTGTTGATAAACAATACTCATACACAATAATGCAAAAATGGGTGGGGTTATACAGCGAGTTGAAAAAAAAGCAAGAATAGTGTAGTCTTGCCCTATGCCAAAGAGAACCTATCAGCCAAAGAAAAAAAAGCGCGCGCGTACGCACGGTTTTCTTTCTCGAACTAAAACAGCAACAGGGGTCGCAGTATTGAAGCGTAGGCGTCAAAAAGGACGCACAAGCCTCGCCGTCTAGTATGACTATGAGACGCACTCGTCTCTCCCGTGAGGTGTTTACAGCCTCCTTTAAGGTCGCACGGCGTTTCCGCGCCATAGGTGCGCAGGTTTTATATGTGCCGTCAGATGACTATAGGGCATCAGTGGTGGTTCCCAAGAAGGTAGCGCCTTTGGCAGTATCGAGAAACTATATACGACGGCGCGTCTATGCCCTCTTGGCAACACTACACAAAGAAGAAGCCCTTTCTGGGCATATTATTATTATGTTTTTGCCAGAGAGCAAAAAGATACCCCTGAAAGATGTTCTTGTTTCTATAGAAGGAACGCTACGCACTCATCTGCGCACTCACCTTCCCCCAAAGAAGGATATGCGTTAGAATAGCGCCTATGTGGAGTAATCTATGGCATGGTGTATTTTTTGACCCGATTTATAACGGGCTTATTTTTATTGCGGGAAACCTTCCTGGGGTTGATGTAGGGCTTGCTGTGGTGATCCTCACCATTATCGTCAAAATCATACTCCTCCCTCTTTCACTGAAGGCGGCATATACACAGCACGCGATGCGTACCCTAGAGCCAGAACTCACCCGCATCAAGGAGCTTCATAAAGACAATCGCGAAGAGCTTGCCAAGAAGACCATGGCGACATACAAGGAGGCTGGCATCAATCCCTTTGCAAGTATTCTCCTTGCGATCCTCCAGATCCCGGTCGTTATTGCACTCTATCTAGCTGTTTACAGCGGTGGAGGCGTAAAGCTTCCGTTGATAAATACCGACCTCCTCTACTCATTTGTATCAGCGCCTTTTGAGCTCAGTATGTACTTCTTTGGCACTATTGATATGGCAGCAAAAAGTATGGTGCTCGCGTTTTTAGCAGGAATCACTCAGTACGCCGTGGGTCACCTCTCATTTCCACCTATTAAGAAAAAGACCAGCGACAAGGCTGATTTTAAGGAAGACTTGACGCGCAGTATGCAATTGCAGATGAAATACATGATGCCTATTATCATTCTCTTTGTGGCGTACTCCACCTCAGCGGTGATAGCGCTCTACTTTGTGGTCAGTAATATAATGGCGATAGCGCAAGAGTATGTGGTGCGCGCGCGGATCCCCAACAGACATGCGGATATAGTGGGAAAACCACAATCATCGAAGTAGTATTTAGGAAGGAGGGTTAAAGAGCCACAGGGCGTCGTCTTCTTTGTTTTTAAAGATAATTGGGCCATTTTCAGATACGATAAGGTCGGTGATGTCTATCCTTTCGCGAGAGACTACCTCAGGATCGAGGATAAATTTTGCATCCCCTGTGCGTTTATCAATGCGGTAGAGCGAGTCCGCAAAGGTCACGGCCCCCTGATACCAATCAATAGGAAAACTTTCAGAGACAGCGTCTTGTACAGTACCACACCACACGGTGTCGCCTACCCCACCACATTTTTCACTGAGTGTTTGGATGGAAAGGAAGTTCCCCGTGCCTTTTTTCATATCGAGGAGGAGTCCGTAAGGGCCACCCCCCGTCCTTTTGTTTACGATAAACGTATCGTGGTCGGTGCGTAGTGCGGTCAGGGTGTAGGCACTGTCTACTTTCCGAAGACCGCCTTTTTCAAGTGCATACAGATACCCCATAAAACCAAGGGCTGGTTTGGTGTAGATGTAGTGGAGCGTGCTCGTGCCTGCGACCCAAGTGTCCCACAGCATAGCGCTCTCTCCAAAAGGTACAGAGAAAAGCTCTGCGATCGCTCCAGTGCGGAGGCTACGAGAAAAGCCCGTTGTCCCACCACCCGCATTTTTTTGTGTATAGAGAAGCTGATCTCCTGCCGAGGTGAAAGCAGTATTTTCAATAGCGCCTATTTTTTCTGTATCAAACAGCATCTCACCAGAATTATTGACCTGGAGCGTCGCAAGAAAGGTGTCGCCAGGTAGACCGCTATCGTCGGTTATGAGGATTGCGCGTGTCCCTAAGGGTGACCAGTGTGCCTCTACCACTTGAGGTAGTACGCGTCCTGAAATGCGTGTCTCTTTTCCGCTTTCAAGGTTGATCTCATAGACATGACCAGTTCCCTTGACCACATAGCGCACCACAACACCTGCGCTTGTGGAGGCAAAGGTGGCGCCCGCCGTAATCCTATCGGTGAGTTTTACCAGCTGTGCTTTGGTGGGGACGGTGCGAGGAGTGTTGTCGTCAGGAACCACTGTTTCTATTGGCGAAGTCTGCGAAGGCGCCACCGCAATAGTCGTCGCTTTCCCAAAGATATTGTCACGCAAGTCAGCAACACTCTTCGGCGCTCCATTCAAAAGAAGATACACCCACACCCCCCCAAGGAGGAGTATCAGTACGACAAGAATGATGATGAGTTTGTTTTTCATAGTTACAAATCAAGGAGTATTACACATAAAGCTGAGGTTGCTTGTATTAAAAGTTCCACGAGAAAATATTCCAGCGGGTACCGCGGAAGTATTTATCTCAAGCTTTCCATCCCCAGCAATTTTTCCGCACTCTGAAGCCAATTTTGCCTTATAGAGAGTAAGTATTTCCGCAGCAGATTTACCAGGGTACATAGCTTTCAAATCGTCCGCACTAATTTCATGGTAGCCGTAAATAGTACCCCTTCTCTGTATAACATCTTCTCCGCGTAAACTTCCTCCTACAAGAGGATCAAACTCTTGTTCGCATTGACTTTCTGTAATAGGTCGAAACGCTGTTTGCCCGGGATAAGGACTAATTTGAGGAGTTATTTTACAAGTCATTTCTGCCATTCCTGGGTCCACTGCCACACCGGGGACAAGTCTCATGAAAGGGATACTCAAAATAATTTCTTTTAGAATATCATTTTTTGCCCAACACTCTTTTACTGCTGGCATACAAGTGACTCGATCTTGGGCAAGAACAAGCTGACCATCGTTGTCACAAGCAACATCTTTTTCGTAGGACTGGCTGCATCCTGCGGTCGGTATAATCGCTGGGTTTTGGTCGCTAGCGCCAAATGGCTGATAAACAATAGGGGCATATCTTTCGATACGCAGTGTGGGCATGCCAGATAAGACATTAAAACTCACATCGCCAGATATGGTCCTGAGGATAAGCGCTGTGGAGAGGATAATGAGAAGCCCCAGAAGCGCTGATTTAATATCATTTTTCGCTTCTTCTTTGCTTCCAACACTGTCTGTCGCCATGTACTTAAA
>Ga0105051_10008478_pt1 | contig 10403 bp, 8 predicted proteins | sample FRY02_FD_78383 | JGI IMG/M metagenome (GOLD analysis project Ga0105051, IMG submission 78383) | Freshwater microbial communities from Lake Fryxell liftoff mats and glacier meltwater in Antarctica - FRY-02 (megahit assembly) | ecosystem: Environmental > Aquatic > Freshwater > Ice > Glacier...
CGAGCAGCGGCCAGAATGGCGATCTCTTCAGTGTCTTCGGTAACCGGTCGCAGTGTGCGTGCATCGCGAATGGCAAAGTAGTCGGGGTCAAACCCGGCCTGCAGCAACTTAATGCGCGCGTGTGACTCCAGTTGCAGAAAATTATCGAAGCCGCAGGCGATGGCCTCGCGGCAGGTGTTGAGTGTCTGGTTCAGGACGGGTGCTGTAAGCCGCTGGTCGAAAGACAGATAACCATTGCGCGAACTCTTGGCCAGACCGTCCTCGTCACGCGTGGTGGCAACCCCAACAATTTTTATAGGCAGGCACAGATCCTGTACCATTTTTCGAACGATAGACAGCTGTTGGTAGTCTTTCTCACCGAAGACGGCAACATCGGGCTGTACGATGTTGAAGAGTTTACTGACGACAGTAGTGACACCGTCAAAGTGCCCCGGACGGCTGCTACCACAGAGGGTTTCACCTAGCTCCGGAACATGCACGAGTGTCTGTGCTTGCATACCTTCTGGGTAGATATCGTCGACATCTGGCGTATACAGCACCTGAACACCCTCGCTGAACAACTTTTCTTTGTCCGCTGCCAGCGTTCTCGGGTAAGCATCGAGGTCTTCGGAGGGGCCGAACTGGAGAGGGTTTACGAAAATACTGACAACAACGACATCACACATTGGCGCGCCTTGCGCACAAGATCCAGATGACCCTCGTGCAGATTTCCCATGGTCGGCACAAAAGCAATGGATTGGCTATTGCGATGAAAGCCGAGAAGGACAGACTGTAACTGTTCGTTGTTGCTGTACGTTCGCATATCTACCTGATCCCCGTGATTTGGAATGGCGATGCTAAACCAAGATAAAACACATGTTTCATCTTGTGTCCTGAGCGTGTGCTACTCAGGATTGGAGGAAAAGTATGCCCCAACGCCTGCGGCCCGGCAATCAATTTTTAGGCAAAATTCACAATATTTGTTACCGAAAGAAGCAGTGGTGTGGCGCGCTTTGTGTCCTTGAGACACAATATTGTAAGTAAGTGCTTGCTACCTACAGAGGGCTCTATGTCTAATACTTCCGTCAGATTTAACGGTAAGTATGTACGTCCTGCGGGTAGGTGCCCGCTTTGACGGCGTCGACAAAGGCTTTGAGGCCCCCTTTAATCGTCGACTGGCCTTGCATAAAGTTTTGTACAAAACGTGCCGTGTGCTCGGTGAGGCCCAGTAAATCGTGCATGACGAGCACCTGGCCATCCGTGCCTGGACCAGCGCCTATGCCAATAACAGGAATATCCAATTTTTGACTGATATCAGCGGCGAGGTGCGAGGGAATACATTCCAGCACTAAAAGTCGTGCGCCTGCATCCTGTATCTCTACGGCATCCGCTAGAATCGATTTGGCCTCCTTCGGTGTTCTGCCCTGTACCTTGAAGCCGCCAAAGGTATTAACGGACTGTGGCGTAAGACCCAAGTGCGCGCACACCGGGATACCGCGTTCCACCAGTTTGCTGATGGTCTCGCTCAACCAGGCGCCGCCTTCCATTTTTACCATGTGAGCACCTGCCTGCATTAATTGCGTAGCGCTTTCCATGGCCTGTGTTGCGGTGGTGTAGCTCATAAACGGCAGGTCAGCGATGACCAGCGACTGCGGTTCACCACGACAGACACTGCGGGTATGGTAGGCCATGTCGGTAATTGTGACGGGAATAGTGCTGTCATGCCCTTGCAGTACCATCCCCAGGGAGTCACCCACCAGAATAGTCTCGGCACCGACGTCGCTTATAATCCGTGAGAAGGTCGCATCGTACGCAGTGATGCAGACAAATTTCTCGCCATCGGCTTTCATCTTGTCCAGGGTACTGATCGTAGTCTTGCCCATGGCTAGAGTCCTGTCTGGTTTGTTGGCGTCACTTCAGGTCCTGCAAGACGTTTTGCCACGCACTCTTGTTTGCAGTCTGGTCTGCGTCGATACTATCTGAAAAATGTGGGATTGAAATAGTGGCGGCCGCTGCGAATATCGAGCAGATAATCCACCAGGTCCTGATAATCGGTCGCGCTGTTTGCCAGGTCAATTTCGCTGGCATTCACGATAAGCAAAGGCGCATCATCGTAATATAGAAAGAACTCACTGTACACTTCGTTCAGGTGTTCCAGATAGCGCCTTTCGATGCCCCGTTCCATTGCCAGGCCGCGTTGTTCTATGCGCCTCAGCAGTACGTCCGTAGAGGCCTGCAGGTAGACTACGAGGTCGGGTTTGGGGGCGTCTATAGTGAGTTGTCGGTAAACTTTTTCGTAGAGTTGGTATTCGTCCTGATCCAGGTTGACTCTGGCAAAAAGGGGGTCCTTTTCTATCAGAAAGTCGGCCACTCGCGCCGGTTGGAAAATATCTTTCTGCCGCATATCCTGAATTTTTTGCGCACGCTGAAAGAGGAAGAATAACTGGGTGGCCAGCGCTGCCTGCTGTTTATTGCGATAGAAACGCTCTAAAAAAGGGTTGTCTTCCGCGTCTTCAAGCAGAGTCGCGTGCTCAAAGCTTGCGGCGAGCTTTTTGGCAAGCGTTGTCTTGCCGACGCCAATGGAGCCCTCTATCGCAATAAAGGTGGGCGGCTGGCGCCCGTTCAAATTGATGGTGATGGCTTCGTTCTCTGTCATCACAGCGTGTCCTTTCGTGCCATTTTCAGTGCGTTAATGTGTATGCCGATAAGTGTAATTGAGTCTTTGCCAGCCCGCACTCGGAGCACTCTTCAAGCAAGGCGTAAAGTGTTGTGCCGTCAGGCATTAGCAGGTCGTCGCTGCTGATTTCGCGCAGTGGATACAACACAAAATTGCGTTGCTGCATCCTTGGGTGGGGTAGGGTTAATCTGGGCGATGTCATTATCTTGTCGGCGTACAGCAGGAGATCCAGATCCAGCGTGCGCGGTCCCCAGCGGACGTCACGGACGCGATCTTGATCTGCCTCGATCTTTTGCAGGGCATCCAGCAGTGAAAGTGGTGTTAGTTGCGTGTGCAACAGCGCGACGGCGTTGAGGTAGTCGGGTTGTATGCCTGGCCCTATCGCCGCACTGCGGTAAATACTCGATACTCGTTCAAGCTGTGTGTGCGGCAGTAATTGCAATGCCACGAGGGCGCTATCAAGCTGCCCCTGAGGGTTGCTCAAGTTACTGCCAAGCGCTACATAAGCTGCGATCACGGTGTTGGATTGGGGCGACGCGTCCTCGTTCTTCGCGGTCGCTTGCGCTGCCCCGGTGGGGCAGCCATGGTGGCAAGGCGCTCCTCCGCAGGGAGCTCCTGCACTTCTGTCCACCACGTGCCCAGTTCGTCGGTCTCTTCACCTGCCTGTTCGCGCAGCAGTAAAAAATCATAGGCGGCGCGGAAGCGTCGATGCTCGATCAACTCTGCCGCTTTGCGCCCGGTGCGTCTTTGCAACCGTAGCTGGAATTCCCATATCTCGCGCATCGGTTGACTGAAGCGGCGAGGAATTGAAATGTGATTGACTGCGTCCTGAATCGCCTGCTGCGAGGCATTGCTCATGGCCAGCATTGGCGCATCACCGCTGTCTTCCAGGCGAGTACTATGCGCTTTAACTACGGGCCACAGCAATGCTGCAAGGATAAATGCCGGTGTCACAGGCTTCTGCTGTGCAATGCGCTCATCGGTATTTCCCATTGCGGCCTGTACCAGAGTTAGAGCACTGTCATCCTGACGAATGCAGGCATAGGTAGCGGGGAAAAGGTAGCGCAGCAGGTCGTATTCCAGCAATTTGTCCAGGGTGCTGGCGGCATAGCCCGCCAGAAACAGCTTTAGAAATTCGTCAAACAATCGCGCGGCAGGGATTTCTCCCAACAAATGCGCGCAACGAGGTATAGCCGCCGCTGTTTGTGGCTCGACGTCGAAACCCAGTTTGGCAGCGAAGCGCACGACACGCAGCATTCTCACGGGATCTTCAGTGTAGCGTTGCTCGGGATCGCCGATGATGCAGACACTGCGCTTCTCGAGATCCTGCAAACCATGGACGTGATCAAAGACTTCGAACGTACCGGAATCGTAATACAACGCATTGACCGTGAGATCGCGCCGCGCCGCATCCTCCGCCAGCGTGCCATACACATTATCTCGCAGGAGAAGACCGCTGGCCGACTGCCTTGAGTGGTTGCCGCCAGTTTCATGCTGACCTGTGCCATTGCCGCCGCTGTCGTGGTGAGCGCGGAAGGTGGTGACTTCGATGATCTCGCGCCCGAAGCGCACGTGCACAATACGAAAGCGTCGCCCGATGATGCGAGAATTGCGAAATAGCTCCGTTACGTCTTCAGGCGTAGCGTCGGTTGCTATATCGAAATCTTTGGGGTGGCCATCCAGCAGCAAGTCGCGCACGGCGCCCCCGACAAGGTAGGCTTGGTAACCACCGCTGCGTAGCCGCGACATCACTTTGAGCGCGCCATCGCTGATATTTTTGCGTGAGATACAGTGCTGATCTCTAGGGATGATATTCAAACGAATTAGGGCCTGTTCCGATGTTTCGACAGGCGCGAATCCTACCACACAAGTGCGCCGCTTGCCGGTTGAACTCAGTCTGTACTGGAAGTGAGAAATAAAGAAGGGGGAAAACAGCGCTTTCCCCATCCAGGTCTCACATTAGGAGTTATTGTTATCTCTGTGCGGTGTTATTTTTATAGCTTCAATACAAATACAGGTGTATTTAATTGCCTAATAGCCAGAAAGAGTCAGCTGCAGTCTTTTCTGGCACTCGCCAGAATTGTCAGGCTTGGCGCAATAAGCAAAAAATGGAAATTGAGGGGAAGAAGTCTCCCCCCATCCAGGTCCATATTTAGCTTTGTTATTTTTATTGTTGTAGCAATTATTTTTATTGTCTGCTGCCTAGTATAATGCATTAGTCGTGCCAACTAAAAATAACGTATATAAAACAGATGGTTATCGAATGGGATTGACACGGAGCCATCTCTTTTAAGCATGGACTGTTACCTATCTACTCCCCATTGGGGTGTGTTTATCGATTTGGGTAACGCCTATTTCCCATCAACGACGGTCATTTTTCCGCGTGCCGTCATGTTGTTTTTATTTCTGGGAATGTCGAATCGCTGGCGTCGTTCCCACAGGCATTTGCGGCTCACGCCGAGTTTTTGTGCCAGTTCTGTCTCACTCATGGAGTCCTGGTGTTCCAGCACGAAGCGCTGGAAGTAATCTTCCAGTGATAAATCTTCCAGCGGATCGTTGTTAGTCGGCGCGCTCGAATTGTGACTTTTGCTGGAACCCTGTTGCCCGCGAATACGGTTGATATTGACCAGTTCCAGATCGATGCCCAGTGCCTCGTTATCGATTTCGTCACTGTTCGACAGAATAACTGCACGTTCAATGGCGTGTTCCAGCTCTCTGACATTGCCCGGCCATTGATACGTGGTGATCGCCTGTATGGCACGTGGCGACAATTGCATCAATGATTTTCTAAAGCGTTCAGTCTGCGTTTGCAACATGCGCTCGGCCAGGTGAAGTATGTCCTTGCCACGCTCTCGCAGCGGCGGCAGTGACAGACGTAGCACATTGATTCGATAGTACAGATCCTGTCGGAACAGGCCTTCTGCCGACAGGCTCTGTAAATTGCGGTGGGTAGCGCAGATGAGGCGAACATTCACCTTGCGCGATTGCACCGAGCCGATGCGACGAATTTCACCCTCCTGAATAAAGCGCAGCAGTCGCGCCTGCGCTTCCATGGGTAATTCGCCGATTTCATCAAGGAAAAGCGTGCCGCCATCGGCCGCCTCAATCAAGCCCATACGACTGGCGTGGGCCCCGGTGAAGGCGCCTTTTTCGTAGCCAAACAATTCCGACTCGATCAGCGTGTCGGGAATGGCAGCACAGTTGACAGAGATCATGATTTTGTCTGCGCGCAAGCTGTTCTGGTGCACGCTGCGGGCTACCAACTCCTTGCCAGTCCCTGTTTCTCCCAGCACTAAGATGGTGGAGTCTGTGGGTGCCATTTTCTCAATATGCTCAAACAGCACCCGCATAGCGGGGCAGTTGCCGACAATGCCCGCTGATGTACTGGCAGGCGCGACGGTTGCCGCTTTGCGATGGTCAGAGCGGCCGGTGGGATGATCGGCAATGATGCGCTGCACGGCATTCACCATGTCACCGTGATCAAAGGGTTTGGCAATATAGTCCACGGCGCCCATGCGCATTGAATCGACCGCAGAGCGCAGGCTGGCATAACTGGTCATGATTAAGACAGGGACATCGCCCGCTTTCTTTATAAGGTCTGTGCCGGGCGCGCCGGGCAGTCGCAGGTCACTGATGACCAGATCAAAGTCGGACAGGTTGAATTGCTTTTCCGCTTCCTGCACTGACCCGGCCTCGCTGACCTGATAATCATTGCGTTCCAACAAACGCCGCAGTGCTGCGCGGATCACCGACTCATCTTCAACAACGAGGATTCTATACATACAATGTTACCTTTGGGTACAACTCACCCAACATACTACGCCAGTATGGAATATTCCAGCGCAGCAGGGGAAGACTAGTGTGTCGTGAGGTTACAGTTGAAAAATTTCGTCATAACGGGTGCGCGGCAAATACAGCGTAATCCGGGTGCCCGGATTAGCGTCCTGCGATAGGGGGCTGATGATATGCACTTTGCCGTTCATGCCTTCCATAATACTGAATACCAGAGCCAGCCCGAGCCCGGTGCCGGCCCCCGGTTCCTTGGTGGTATAAAACGGCTCAAAGACCTGGCTCTGCAGCTCCGGAGGGATGCCGCAGCCATTGTCCTCGACATCGATGCGTACCTGCTCGTCAGCGTTGCCATCGTTGCTCGCACGAACGTGCACCTGCGCACCGTCAACATCGCACGCGTCCCTAGCGTTGCCCAACAGATTGATAAACACCTGCAACAGGCGCTGGCTGTCTGCCAGCACCAGTAACTCGCGATCACAGTGGTTGTGGAATTCAACGGGTGCTGCTTCCAGGTCCAGCGCCAGCAGGTGTATCGCCTCATCAACGCAATCTGCCAGATTAGTGGGCGCCAGCTTGGTCTCTACTGACTGCGAGCCGGTATGCGAGAAATTCATCAGGGATTCCACAATACGCGAGACGCGGCCGGTTTGTTTCAGGATATCCTGCGCCATATAGCGGATTTCCTGTGGGTCTGATTCGTACTCAAGGTTTTGCGCGAGGCAGGCGATGCCGGTCACCGGATTGCCGATCTCATGTGCGACGCCAGCTGCCAGGCGGCCTATGGATGCCAGCCGCTCGTTGTGCAGCAGTTCTTCCTCTAGCAGTTCCAGCTCAGTGATGTCCTCCACCATAATAACAGTACTGCTATTGGAGCCCTCTTCAATGGGGGTTTTGTGTAATCCGATCCAGCATGAAGGCCCTTTGTCCATGACCACCTCGGTTTTCAAAGCGGTGTCGGCATCGCCGCGCAAAAACCCATTGAGAATATCCCCCCACGGCTGCGGTATGGCGCTCAGCAGTGAACCCAGAACGTCAGTGGGTGCGATGCCAGTGATATGTTGCATGCTCTGGTTCCACATCAGCAGCTCCCCGTCAGCGCCAATTGAGCAGGCCCCTATGGGCAGCTTGTCCAGTGTCTCCCTGTGGTGTCGCCGCAGATTGTCCAGATCGGCTGCGAGGCCCGTAAAGTGCGGTTGTGCCTGGTCCAGATTGCGCTCGATCAGATGGATGTCCTCGGTGTTGGCATGCACACCAGGCAGGAACGGAATGCGTCCCTCAATAATGCCATGTGCAACGGCCGGACCGAGCAAGCCAGACAGGTTGGCTTCGATTCTTGCACGCAGGCGCCTTAGTGCATACGGTCTGGTCTCGCTGGCTGAAAACTGCAGCTCGCGCAGCGCTCGCGCCACTTCGGACTCTGCCGTCCGTTGGCCGATGGCAGGAGCCAGCCGCTGGCTGAAGTCGGCCGCGCTATAAACAGATAGTATCTGGCGAGTGGGCCGCACCATGTCGTCCATCGAGCATATTTCCGCCGCAACTTTTTCTTCCTTGCTGGTTCGCGTCACTAAGGAGACAAGCACAAACAGGATGGTGTTAAGTGTGAGCGATACCAGTGCTACTGCGGTCCACAACTTGTCGCTTTCACCGAGTACCGAGCCATAAAGTGCTGCCAGCCATTGCGGATACTCGACGCCGGCCATCGGCAGCAACATGGAAAAGCACCAGACACCCAGCCCCCCTGCGAGTCCGCACAGCAAGCCCGTGCGGTTGGCGTTACGCCAATAGGGTGTCGCGATGATGCCGGGCAGGAACTGCAGGATGCCGGTAAAGGCTACAAGCCCTAACTGTGTGAGGCTCTGCCTGCCACTGAGGGACACAAAAAATATGTAGCCGGCTAAAATAAGAACGGCAATTAACGTGCGGCGCAGCCATTTGAGCTGGCTATAGATACTCTGCGCGCGGTCAATTTGCAGCGGCCTGAACGGCAGCACCAGATGATTGAGGCACATATTAGCCAGCGCCAGTGTCGTCACAATGATGGTGGCACTGGCGGCCGACAGGCCGGCTACGAAGGCCGCCCCACTGAAGAGAATGGAATTGAGGGCGATACCGATGGCCAGGCCGCTGTAATCCAGCGGCAGGTTGTGCCCTAACTTGATTCCGGCCCAGGCAATTGGAAGGATAGGCAGGCTCAACAGTAAAAGGTAGAGCGGCAAGCCCCAGGTGGCAGTGCGTAAACCGCGACTGTCGTTGTTCTCTGCAAATGCCATGTGGAAGATATGCGGCATGCAGACTGCGCCAGCAAAGAAAATGAGCAGCAGGGCGCGCGCATCATTGCCCTGTATGGTCTGGGTCAGGGAGTGATTAATCTGTGGGTTGTCCAGCAGCCACTGCTGCAGTCCGTCAAAACCGCCAAAGATCGAGTAGACGGCCGCTACCAGCAAAATCATCAGTGCGGCGAGCTTGACCAGTGATTCAAAGGCGATAGCGGTGACCAGGCCGGTGTTGCGATACTGGGATGACACATGGCGCGTGCCAAACAGGATGGAAAATACCGTGATGATCACGCAAAAAAGCAGCGCCAGCCGATTGTCCCAGTTACTGCCAGATGACAGGGCTGCCCCATCGCCGGCCAGAATATGGATGCTGTCGGCTACCGCCTGAATCTGTAGCGCCAGCAATGGCAGCAATGTGATGCACATTGCGATCGTGACGGTGGCCCCCACCCAGGGACTGCGAAAGCGAAATGTAAGCACATCAGCGATGGAAGCCAGTTGGTAGACCCGGCAGAGACGCAGCAACGGCATCAATAACAGCGGAGCGACTACAAACATCAACACCACGCCCAGGTAGTACAGCAAAAAATTGTAGCCATAAAGGTGGGCGAGGGCGATCACACCATTGGTGGCCATGGCGCCGGCCAACACGCCCAGCGAAAGCACGTAAACCGCAGGGTGATGAGTAATCCGTTCAGGGATGATTCCGCGGTCGGCCAGATGAGCGACAGCAAACAGGCCGGTCAGGTACGCGATGATAAACAGCAGAATTTGTGTGAGGCTAAAGCTCATCCGGATACCTGGAGCGCTGGTTCCAGTAGGCGCCTACCACGACCAGCAGCCACAGTTGATAAGGCCGATACCAGGCAGTTTCGGAACTGAACATCCAGGTCTCTATCGCCGGAAAGAAAATCAGCACGACACCGGCAAACAACAGCAGCAGACGATTGATGTACATGGCCGTGGTTTCCCCTTTAGTGGCGGTGAAAGTAATAGTGGATGGAGCGAGCGCTCTGGATGCGCCGATGGATAGTACTGAAGCGACCGCTGCGGGTAAAGTTCACAAACTCGGCAGTAGTATCTCGGGTTGAAATTTGGTTGATTTTATTAGCCGCGAGCCTGCCAGGCAGCGATGTGCCCTAGCCCCGTGACACTTGCTCAAGCTCCAGAATCGGCGCCGAATTGATTGGCATAGGGTTGGGACCCGGCGTGAACCCATCCATGAGGGCTTGGACTCGGCGATTTGCCTCGCACAGTCCAACTCTAGGCCAATCAATTCACCGCCTAAGTGCCATTTTTTGGCCTTCAGTAGGTGGCATTCGGGGCAGACTCTCTCAGCGCGACAAAGTCCACAGTGACGGACACTAGCTACTGAGCCCAATAGCGGTAGCTGATATCGCCATAGTGGCGGGTATCTGCTGCAGAGCCCAATGCTCAATGGCGTGGGCCAGTATTTGTTGGACACTGGTCAATGCGGCTGGCGCTTGTGCCTGGCGCAGGAAGCTGAGTGCGCAGCGCAGATTGTGCGGCGCAGCGTCGTTGATTAGCGCCGGTGCTCGATTCTGCTTGCTGAGTTTTTGTCCGTCCGCGTTGGTGATGACCGGGAGGTGGCAATATCGTGGGCGTGCGCACCCCAGTAGCTGTTGCAGGTATATCTGCCGTGCCGTGGAGTCAAGTAG
>Ga0105051_10008483_pt1 | contig 10397 bp, 13 predicted proteins | sample FRY02_FD_78383 | JGI IMG/M metagenome (GOLD analysis project Ga0105051, IMG submission 78383) | Freshwater microbial communities from Lake Fryxell liftoff mats and glacier meltwater in Antarctica - FRY-02 (megahit assembly) | ecosystem: Environmental > Aquatic > Freshwater > Ice > Glacier...
ACAGGATCACGCCACACGCTGGTTATGGACTTGCAACAACGAGCGCCCCAACATGGGCATCGGCGGCATCACACCCGCCCGGAAACTGAAAATGGCCGCGTGAATTCTGCGAACGCACACCGTCAAAAATGGGGGGATTACCCCTTCACAAGGCCCCACGACCGCCGAAAGAACCCCGCAATCACCCGACCCCCTTGCCCTTTCCTGCTGGCTTAAATATCCCACGGGGGTGCGGGGTGTGAAACCCCCGCTCTGCACTGCGGGAGTGGGGACATCAAACGCCCGCCTTTGGAACTAGGACAATGCACACCTACGCCATCGGCGACATCCACGGCCATCTTGATCTCTTGCACCGGGCACATGACCTGATTGCCGCCGACAGCGCACGCCGTGGCACGGCTCCGGTGGTGCATGTTGGCGATCTGGTGGACCGGGGGCCGAACAGCGCAGGCGTGATCGACCATTTGCTTGCCGGGATCGACCGAGGCGAGAACTGGATTGTGTTGAAGGGCAACCATGACCGGATGTTCACAATCTTCATGTCTGATCCACACGCGCAGGACCCCGGCCTGCGTGCCGACCTTGGCTGGCTGCATCCGCGCATTGGCGGGTCGGCGACGCTGCACAGTTACGGTGTGCGCAGCCCCGGCGATCGTCCCTTGGCTGCCGTTCATGCCGACGCGGTTGCGGCGGTACCTGCGGCGCATATCGCCTTCCTGAACGCCCGGCCGGTGATGTTTCAGCGCGGCGAGGCGGTGTTCGTTCATGCAGGTATCCGCCCGTTCATCCCGCTGGACCAGCAGACCGAAACCGACCTCGTCTGGATCCGCGAGCCCTTCCTTTCGGAACCCGCAAGCCACGGCCCGCTGATCGTGCATGGCCATACTGCGATCCCCGAAGCCAAACACTACGGCAACCGCCTGAACATCGATTCGAGTGCGGCTTACGGCGGCCCTTTGTCCGCCGTGGTGATCGAGGGTCAGAAGGCGTGGCTGCTGACCGACCAAGGCCGCGTGCCGCTCAGTCCCGCCGGATAAGCCCGGTCACCGCCGCCGCGCCAAAGCCGGTGACGATCCAGCCCGCCCCGGTCAACACCCAGCGCAGCCACCACAGATGCCAGCCCGCAGTCCCCCGGTCCTTCGACGGCGCCCACGCCGCCTCTTGCCCCAGCACCACCAGCGGCACCACCAGATCGACGGCATAGGCCAGCGCATGAAACGATTCGTAATCCATCCCCTGCCCCTGCCCGGTGTCTGACGTTCGCCCAGCCGCCCAAACCTCTGCCGGATTGGCGATACTGGCATCCCGCGCCAACACCTGCCACGCCGCCGAGTCCACGATCACATCCGAATTGGGCGCAAAGGATCCCTCGACCCAAGCCAGATGAGCGACCACCCAGCCAACCCCGATCAGCCCCGCCGCCGCATAAATGCTGCGCCACGGCTTGTAGCCATAGCCAACCACCCATTCCAAAAACCAGTCCCCGACCCGAATCAGGACCTTCTTCGGGGCGCCAAACGCCGCGTGCCCCGGAACCGCAGCCCGGTCCGCGCGGCGCTGCAACCTCTCGCGCGCCATCAACACCAGCCTGCGATCCTCGGCATGCCCCATCTCGCCCAGCACCTTGGCAAGTTGTTCATAGGGCTGCGGACAGAACTCCCCATTGCGTCTGTCCCCCCGCGCCAGCCAGTCAAGGCGGCGCTTGGCATCGGTAAAGGACGCGGAAATCCGTTCATAGACGAACCCGTCGAGATACAGGCTTTCCACCCCGTCAGAACCTTGGCCGGGCCAAGACTCCGGATCATCCACCAAGTCGCCGACCCAAGCAGACGACAGGTCAACGCGCCCCGCGGACGGGCCCACTTCCTGCCAAAGAAACCCCTGCGCCACACGCATGTTCTGCCCGTTCAGCGCAACATCATCACCATTCTCGAACCGCCCGCCTTTACACGTCAACTGCCCGCCAATCTCGGCCCCCGACAGGCCCACCTCCCCCGTCGCGTGAAACCCGTCGTTCAGGAACACATTGCCCGTCACCCGAGCGCGTTCGGCGTTCAGCGCATGACGACCCCTGCCGTTCTCGAACCGCCCACGGACGCACGCCAACTGCCCGCCAATCTCCGCCCCCATTAAGCGCACCTCCCCCTTCGCGCAAAACGCTTCGCAAAGGAACACACTGCCCGTCACCCGAGCGCCTTCGGCGTTCAGCGCAAGACCCTCGACATTCTCGAACCGCCCACCGACGCACTCCAACTGCCCGCCAATCTCGGCCCCCGACAGGACCACCCCCCCTGTCGCATGAAACCCGCCGCGCAAGAACACATTGCCCGTCACCCGCGCGCCTTGGGCGTTTAGCCCCGGCATCCGGCTGCCGGACAGGTCCAGTTCGGTAAAGCGTGTCGCTTTTGCTTCGATCCGGGCGTCAAAGTGACACCATTTTAGGACCGTCGCCCCCTTGGCCGTGGCAAATGACAGGTCAAGCGGCCCAGTGACGTAGGCCTCAAGCAGGTGAACACCCCGTTCATCCGGGCGGCAGTCCTTGCAGCCGCCAAGGATCAGATAGCGCAGGATTTCGGCGCGGACGCGATTTGCGTCGGTTGCCTCCTCTGGCGCGACAAAAGCCAGCGCAGTCGGCTTCCCCGCCGGGCAGTCTTGCATCAGCCGCCGCTCGGCGGGGGAAAGGTCGGGCAGGGCCATGATTTCGGCGTGGGTGCGCAGGCGGGTCATCGGGGGCTCCGGGCGGGTGGCGCGACTGTGCAAACGTGAGGGGCGGGGCGCAAGCTAGTCCGGGTGGTCACGCCGGATCAGCCGGACCACCGACCGCGCGCCAAGCCAGCCGAACAGCAGACCCGGCAGCAGCAGCACCTCCACCAACGCGGGACCGCTGGGCGGGCGCAGGATCATGGCGGTCGCCATCATCGCCAACCCGCCCCCCGACGCCGCCAGCCAGAACCATAACTCGCCGCGCGTCGGGCCGTATGGGCGCGGCTCAGGCATCCGGCGCACGTTCGTTCACAATGATGTCGAACCCGCCCCGGATCATCCGCGCGCCGGCCACCGGGGTGCGCTCCATCAGCGCCATCATCCGCGGATCGGCAAAGACCGCGGCCACGACCGCCTCTTTGTGCGCCGTGTTGCGGAAGGTCATCGTGGCCACCACCACCACCTCGTCGTCAGTCGCCTGCACCGCGCGGGGAAATGACGTGGTCTGCCCCCAAGGCCAGCCCGTCGCCCACCGCCTCGGTCACCGACAACGCGCCCAACGCGCGCCACAGCAGGGCCATTTCCGTTGCAATCTGCCGGTAGGTATCCAGATCGGCGCGCTTTACCGGCACCACGAAACCGTCAAGATAAGACATGCCACATCCCCCAAAGACCCTACCGTGCCACAGCCGCCGCCCGCGTCAAAGCACGATCCTGCGCCGAAGAACCAGTGCGGCACAGGCCACCAAGCCCGTCACAGCCGCGATCACCCAGAAGAACCCGACCTCGCCCAAACGGTCCAGCACCCCGGTCAGCAACAAGGGCGAAACGATGCCGCCGACCAATCCCGCCGCAATGATCGTGGGCGGCACGCGGGGGTCGTCGCCCATCCGGGCTTGCGCGGTCACATAGAACCCTTGAAAGAACAGCCCGGCAAATACCCCGATGCCGACAAAGAACACCGGCGGGCTGACCAGCGCCGCCGCCAGCGCCATGCCGCACACCCCGATCATGGCGGCGGTGAACATCGTGAACGACCCCACCAGATGCGCGGTAAAGATCAGCACCACGCGCGCGCCCAGAAAGGCCACGAAGAACGCCGACAACAGACGGGCGGCGTCCACCTCGGTCTGGCCCGCCGCGATCAGGGCGCTGGGGCCAAGACCGATCAGGCAAGCCTCGACCCCGATCGCCACGGCACCAAAGCCCAGCATCAGCCAATCCGGGCGGAACGGCCCCGCAGCCTGGATCACCGCCACACCGCCCCCCACGCGCCCGGACCCAAGCCAGACCAGCGCGCAAAGCCCCGCCAGCGCACCAAAAGTCAGCGCCGGGTTGGTCCCCAGCGCCACGAACCCCAAAGGTGCGGCAATCGCCCCGATGCCAAAGCTCGCGTTCAACAGGCTCATCATCCCCGGCCCACGCGCGCCGAACGCCCGCAAGAACCGCGGGTTGAACACCACCACCGCTGCCCCGTATCCGATACCGAACACCACAGCCCCCAGCAGCGTGACCCCCCACCCAAGCCCCGCCGCCATCAGCGCGGACCCCAGCGCCATGCCCACCAGCACGCCGCGCGGCCCGATCAGCCTACCGCGCAGATACAGCGCGGCGACACCAATGAAACACCCGACCCAATGCGCCGAAACCACCAGCCCCGCCGTGCCAAGCCCAAGGCCATAGCTACGCGCAAAGGCAGGCATCGCAGGCCCATACAACGCTTGCCCCGCCCCCATCAGCACGAACGTGGCAATCCCCGCAAACAGCAGGCCCCGATGATCCGTCAAAGCCTGCAGCACGATTGTTCCTTTGGTTTCCGCAGCGTTTCTAGTGGCGGTGCAGACAAGTCAACCACCCCTCCTTGCGCGGCAGGGTCATTTGCGTCAGCGTCTGGGTGATCCAAATATTCAGGTGCGCCATGACCGATATCGTGATCCTTTCCGCCACCCGGACCGCCATCGGCAGCTTTGGCGGATCGCTGTCCGGTGTGCCTCCGATCGACCTTGCCGCAGCGGTGACACGGACCGCGATCGCCCGCGCCGGGGTCGATCCCGGACAGATCGGCCATGTGATTTTCGGCCATGTGATCAACACCGAGCCGCGCGACATGTATCTGTCCCGCGTCGCGGCAATTCAGGCGGGCATCCCCGACACGGTTCCCGCGATGAACGTCAACCGGCTGTGTGGATCAGGCGCGCAGGCGGTGGTTTCTGCCGTGCAATCTTTGATCCTAGGGGACAGCGATTTCGCGCTGGCTGGTGGGGCCGAATGCATGTCGCGCAGTCCCTATATTCTGCCCGCTGCACGGTTTGGGCAGAAGATGGGGGATACGCTTGCGGTGGATATGATGACGGGGGCGCTGACCTGCCCGTTCGGCACCGGGCACATGGGGGTGACGGCGGAAAACGTGGCGGCACAGCATGGGATCAGCCGCGCCGATCAGGACGCCTTCGCGCTGACCAGCCAGACCCGTGCGGCAGCCGCAATTGCCGGGGGGCGGTTTGAAAGCCAGATCACGCCGATCGAGATGGAAACCCGAAAAGGCACCCTCCGCTTTGCGGTGGACGAGCACCCCAAGGCCAGCACGGCCGAGACGCTGGCCGGATTGCGCGCGGTGTTCCAGAAGGACGGCACGGTCACGGCGGGTAACGCAAGCGGGATCAACGACGGGGCTGCGGCGCTGGTTCTGGCACGGATGGCACCGGGGCTCGCACCTCGGGCGCGGATAATGGGCTATGCCCATGCCGGGGTCGATCCGACTGTGATGGGGCTGGGGCCCATTCCGGCAGTCCGGGCGTTGTGCGCCAAGCTGGGGATCGCGCCGGGCGATTTCGACGTGGTCGAATCGAACGAGGCATTTGCAGCGCAGGCCATCGCAGTCAACCGCGCTTTGGGGCTGGACCCGGCGCGGGTGAACCCCAACGGGGGGGCGGTGGCGCTGGGGCATCCGGTCGGGGCCACGGGGGCGATGCTGGTGGTCAAGGCGCTGCACGAATTGGAACGGACCGGCGGGCGGACGGCGCTGATCACCATGTGCATCGGCGGCGGTCAGGGCATCGCATTGGGGATCGAAAGTATCGGAGTTCAGAAAGTTTGATTGTGGCGAAAAAAATACAAGCGAAATCAGAGACTTGCGAATGGTCGGTTTCATAAGATTTGACGGTTTTCGTGGGTTTGGGGGCGGAAATGGGGTTCTGCCAATTTTAGTGGCAAGAGAATGTGTAATGAAATCAATGCTTCTTTACATGCGTCGAGCACTGACCGCGAACTGGTCAGTTCGCGGTTCGCGGTTTCTGGTATGCAAGATTGGACGGCAATTTTACGTCTGGCAGTAGCTCGAAAACCAATTCGACAAAAAGTTCATGACTACGATCTGACATTTTGTTTCGCCATTCCAGCAACTCTTGGAGCGTGACTCCATCGGCAATCATTTTTGACGCTTCAGCCTTGGCTTCGTCCGCCACAAGGCAGGCCCAGTCTTCTGGCACCAAGTTGAGAATCCGATCACCGGAAACGATAGAGCCGTTCTTCGCATGAAAAGCTTGGAGGATCGTTTCGAAGCAAATGCGCGCAGCGGCATTGCTGGCTCGCTCGACAATCATTTCGACACCGGGGGCAGCGCCTTCGGAGCCAAAAACCAACCAATCCAGTGAGACACCGAGGCCCTTGGAAAGCATGCGTAGTGCTTCAAATCCCGGAAGGCTCGCACTATGCAGCAGCAAGTATTTGTCAAGCGAGCGCTTTGGAATGCCAGTGCGTTCGGCCATGTCGGCAACCGTCCAGCCGTTCCTGTCCCGCAGACTCCGAAGCCGAAAAGAAACGGTTTCCATTGCTCTATCTCCTTGAAGATACTCATATTTGAAATTATTTTATCCCAAATATGGTTACTATAAGTCAGTCATGAGCGTATCAGACATAGACAAAAGTCTCGATACCCTCTTGAGGGATCTGCCGGGAAAGGCCCTAATCTTCACGCGTGGTGCCTTGCCGAGAGTGTGGATTATCACAACTCAAGGAAGGCTTTGACTGGCAAATAAAGGGGCCGAAGGCTTTTTTGCCCGTCGCGAAGGCCAAAGCCGCAGTTGGGGTAACAACGTGACAGTGTTGCCGGTCACCTCGATGGTAGGTCTGATTGGCGTTCCGGCTACCAATCGTGGCGTCCAAAAGTGGCTTTGGCGCCTCGCAATACCCGTCACTGCCGTTGACCAGACCTTCACCTTCGCCCTTCTCGCCCCGGTACGCCTCGCATACATCACGCGCCAGATCGAAGCCGCTGGCCTGCCGGTCGGCCAGCTATGATGAAGCCGCGCATGACGCCTTTGCCGACATGCCACCGAAGATGCAGGCAGAGGCCGAACGCAAGGCTGCGATTGCGCGGCTTCTGGTGTCTGCCGGGGTGGCTTTGAACTGGACGCAGAAGGTGGCGCTGGCACGGCAACGCTTTGGCGATGACGGCACTTCAGAGGCGCCTTTGGTGCAAATCGAACGGGCGGTTGAAGGGGTCGATGCGATCGACTTCGCCCCGGCGCCGGTGGCGGATTACCGCCTGCACGGCGCACCACGCGCGGCGGTTTCGGGTGCCGCATGGTCGTTTTTTCTGACCACGATCCGGGATGCCGGGCCGCAGCTTCCGCGCAAACAGGCTTGGCGGGATGTGCGCGACCTGAAGGCTGTGATGGGGTTGGGACTGGCCGTCATGGACCACGATCTTCCGACGTTGGGACAGCCTGCCGGAGGCGCAGAAGGTTCATGCGCGTTGTGGACATAGTGAAGCGGTCAAGGCTCTTGGCCAGCCTGCCATGCGCGACGAGACCTCTGTTTGCCGCTGGAATGGGTGTCGCTGGACCGGCGCACCAAGGACTTCTGGGCACATTCGGGCGATGGCAAGGTGCTGCGCCATACCTTCCTTGCCCTAGTGGATCGTGCCACGAATTCCGTTATGGACTGGGAACTTGCCCAAAGCGGGAACGCGCGGTCAACCGTCCGGCTGATCAAGCGCGCCTGCCAGACCTACGGGAATTTCGACAGACTTTATCCCGACAACGGCTCTGCTTTTGCCGGGCATCTGGTGGCGGGCGGCGCGGTTCACAAGTTCCGCAATTCCAACACCAAGATGCAGGGCGTGAAGCCTTTGGGCATCTGCCATCATCTGGGCATCAAGCTGCACTTCGCACTTCCCTGCAATGGGCAGGCGAAATCGGCCGAACGCAGCTTTGACAGCTTGTCGCGGGTGATCGACGACAGGCCGGAATTCAAGGGCGCACATGCGGGACACGCGCCGGGCGCGTCACCGGATGCGAGCGTGGTTCCGGTCGATCTGGAAGTTGCAAGGGCAATCCTGACCCGCGAAGTGCATCGCCACAATGCCGAAGCCGGGCGGCGCGCGCGGGGGATGAAAGGGCGGTCCTATCAGGAAGCGTTCGAATCGGGCTTTGCCTTGCGGGTGCGGCGTCAACCGACCGCGCGGCAACTCTGCCTGGCCGGGCTGATCTATACGCCGGTTAAGGTGGACCGTTGCGGCAGGGTGCAGGTGGACACTTGGACTTACGGCCAGCCTTAAACCCAAGAAGACCTGTTGCCCTATCACAAAAGCAGGCAAGCGATCCTTCTGGGCCGCGACCCGGATGACTTCAGCGCCCCGGCGCTGGCCTGGACCGAGGACAACCGGCTGATCTGCGAAGGGATCATGCCTGTAACACGCGGAAAATACGGCAGCGTTGACCGCAGTCGCGATGCGGCGCGCAACCGTTCCCAAGCCCGAAAGGCGGTCAATGCGGCGGCACAGGCCAATAATTATATGGCAGATGCGGAGTTCACCGCTGCAATGGCAGCACTCCCGACGCCGGAACCCGTTAACCTTGGCCCAGATGCGGTCGTGGCAGGCCAGTTCGGCGGCACTTTGCAGCGCAGCCGGCAAGCGGAGCCAAAACCTGAAGCCGAATTGAAAGTGCCCGCTGAATATCACAGGATTATGGACGCCCACCTTGCGAATATTGCAGCGGGGCGGAAACCGAAATTGGCGAAAAGGGTGGTCAATACCCTTCACGCTAGTCGCAGCGGACCTTGCGGTTCATCCTTTGACGGAGTGCTCACGCCCCAGATTATCAAGCTTGAAAATCCGAACATTGACTCCGTGACAAGCGGCTTTGTCCGCACCGAAACCGCCAGGGATATCTGGCGATCGCTGGACCTCGTGCGGTCGATCGACGGTCCCGCCGGTACCATGATCAGCGGCGCGCCGGGCATCGGCAAGACCGAAACCCTGCTGGAATACGCGGAACAGCAAGGTCAAGAGGCGGTACCGCCCTGTGCGCAGCCGATGAAGCCGGATCATGGCTTATTGGCCAGCGCCGCCCCGGCCTATGCCTACCTTACCAAGCCAATTGACTTCGCAGGCGCGCCGCCGTCGCGCGGTGCGCGGGCGGTGAATGATACCGCAGACGCCCTGTGCGCCCAACTTGGCCTGCCGCCCGGTTCGATCTCGACTTGATCCTTAGGGCGGGTGGTAAGGCCCGGCAGGGTCCGGTGGGCACTCGGCGGTCCCAACCGGCCAAAGCCCCCGATTGCCTTTCTCCACGGGGGCAATCGGGGGCGGCGGACTTCGCCCCTGGCTTTCCGGCCCGAAGGTGACACGATGACAGCCCTAGCCCGTCCTTTCCCCAAGGCCCCCGCCCATGTGCAATCCTTCGCAAACGTGCCGGGGTATGAGCTGACGCTCACCTTCCTTCTGACCTTCGGGGGCAGCGAGCTATCCCTTGCCAAAGACCCCAAAGGCGGCGGCAAGGTAAAGGCGCTGGTGGGTCTTGATCTTGCCGCAGCCCTCGCCGCCAGTGCCGAAACCGACCGTCGGATACAAAAGCGCATTCCGGCAGGCGAAAGCCCTCGACAGCTTCAATGCTGGTTTGGCAAGGTCCCTCCACCGCCGCAATCGCCCGCCGTGTTCATGCCAGCGACGTTGCCGTGCGCGGCTGGCTGAAGAAACAACAGGACGGATCCTGAGAGAACGCGGCACCCCCGGCAACGCCGCCCTGCTTGCAGCCGAAATCGCTGCCTTGCAAGATGCCCGCGCGCAAACCGCCACGGCCCTTGCCGCCGCCGTCGCACTGTCAAACGCCCTTTCAACCCCGCTTGAACAGGCCGCTCAATTGCCGTTTAATACCAATCGCCAATGAGGCTGACTCGGCTTGGGACTCCCGATGCACTCAAGTGTGATTCACGCTCCTGATCGAACGGGAGTTTGGAAATGGCAGCGATCGGGTTACGGCTGGATTTTGATGTGGCGGGGGCTTCGCAGGCTTGCGGCGGCAGGTGACGGTGATCAGGTTCGGCGGTTGCCGGCGCTGGCGCATTCAGGACGGCAAGACCCGTGTGGAAGCCGGGCGCCTGGTCGGGATGGATCGTCAGATTTCATGCGACTGAGTGCACCGTTTCAACGCTGGTGGCCCCCACTTCAACGCTGGTGGCCCAGACGGCCTTGCCAACCGTCCAGCACCCGGGGCGGCCCGTCGGGTGACGGCTGCGCAGGAGGCAGCGTCTATGGCACTCGTCGAGGCGGGGCCCGCGGCGGCCGGTCCGGAAGGTCTTGCGCGTTGGCGCCGCGGTGATCTTGCGGCGCAGATCAAGGCGGTGGGGTGTCACCCGTCACCCGCGCACGGGTAGGCAAACTGCTGCACCGTCCGGGTTTTTCGCATATC
>Ga0105051_10008484_pt1 | contig 10397 bp, 6 predicted proteins | sample FRY02_FD_78383 | JGI IMG/M metagenome (GOLD analysis project Ga0105051, IMG submission 78383) | Freshwater microbial communities from Lake Fryxell liftoff mats and glacier meltwater in Antarctica - FRY-02 (megahit assembly) | ecosystem: Environmental > Aquatic > Freshwater > Ice > Glacier...
ACCCCAACCCCTTATATAGTCAAAAATAAAAATAAATTAATCACATGTAAAATAAATCAATTAATTGATTCTATTTATCAATAGAATATTTATTAGCAATATAATTTTATTTAAAGCCCTTATTTTTATCCCGCAAGAGATCCTTTCAACATGTTCCAGCTTTCATGGCCTTGATTTTTGGTAGTCTTCTGCTATGAATTGTGTTAGCGGTTCATTAATCGTCGATTTTTGTTGACAATAAATTTCATTAATACTCTCATGAGTGTATAGTGCTAGCATTTTGAATGTCCTTGATAATTAATTTATTGTGATATATAGATATTGGTGTTTGTTAATAACTCAGCTCATTGGTGGGTAAGTAGACTCTATATGCAGTGTTAAAATAATAATTCAGAATATTGATTCATTTTTCACTTATCAGATTAGAATATTATGTATAGTCTGCTTCTTCCTTATTGCTAAAGTGGCGCTTTTTTTCATAAATATATGCAAAATGCTGAGCGTTTAAGTTATTGAATTTTCCTATATGATCATAAATTAAATTCTTCAAATAATATAATAAAAATACTCCTCTTTTCTCAAATCTTTTTTAAAGTTTATAAACCTCTAAGTTTATGCGGTTTATAATTTTAGTTGAATATTTATCTACAAAATAGCTCCATCTCAACACTCTCACACAGTTTATTTCTGGATAAATATTGTTGGCCTGTTGTTTAAAATAATTTTGTGATAAATCGGGCATTAAGTTAGATAAATTTATAATAAAATAATTAACAAAATGCAATCACAAATCTAAAACTCAAAGTTTGGATTTTACTGCAATGCAACAAACACATTTTATTACTTTTAAAATGAATAAGAGTTTCAGCAAATGCTAGAATTAGTGGAACAGATTGAGCTTGAGCCGTCGTCATAAATACGATCGTAATCATCTCACTAAAATTTTGACAATTTTAACGTAATTGTAAGCTAGTTCTAACAAAACGCAGCCATTCCAATGGAAATTGAACTTCAAGAGATTGATTTCTGATAATCTCTTTATAAAGAAATAATATATATTATGATTTCTATTTATTTTGATTCAGCTAACCATTTGCCTAATATTTATCTATTTATAATTCTTCGCATCCTTTCCAATAACTAACAAGCCAAACATGTCAACATTTCTTTCAAACTGTAAAAACTGTGTTAGAACTTCCAAAGATATAAAAATAAAAATATTTAAAAAGTAATATTTTCGAAATGATTCTATATTAAATCATCGATTCACAATTTTAAAGCACTGAAATACAGAATAGATAGCCAACGCTAAAGCAAGTTCAATTATAGATAAAATTGTAATAGTATATGCCCAAAATTATTGATTGAGGAAACAGATAAATAATAACAAAAATATTAAGTGATAAAGAAACTTGATCATCTGATTCGTTTTTCCTTATGAAATGAGAAGCAATTAAGACACGGCGCTTTAATTTTTTCCTTCTGTCTTCCAACAAATGAAATTCCTACTATTCTGTCGATAAAATCATATTCCCGAATACAATCAACAAGGCGATCAGTCCCTGAAAAAGACCGTATACCTGAACCCGCAACATGAAGTTTATCTGGCTTTATGTATATGTGGGGGTAGGATGCTTGGGAGGGATGTTTAGGCGCGTTGGGTTAGATGGGTTCAGTTTGTGCTGAAATGAGGGATGTGTGATTAGGGCTGGGTTAGGCGCAGGTAGGCTGATGAGCCGAGGATTGTAATTAATAGGATTCGGCTGGATGTTTTTGTCCCATTGCTCATTTTGGGATTGAAATTATATGTTAATTATCAATTGGGAATTTATATAGAGTTGAATTCATCGTTTGTGGAAATACTTAATTTAGTGTTAAACTTCAATAATAAAGCTAATTCATCTGTTTATACAAACCACACAGGTTATCGATCTGTCTAATGGTCGGTAGGTAGACATTAAAGATTATGAAGACCGAGCAAATATTGTTCAAAATAATTTAATTTAAAAATAATTAATATATACACAAAAATACGATAAACAAGTTTTTAAAATACAATTGTATCGTTTCATTTGAAATTTAGCTTAAATTTAACTTGAAGTTAATGATTATTCAGATCATTTAATTTATAATAAATTTTTTACACCATTAGAAGTGTAATTATATACTCCTGTATTATAACATCATCAATTCTGTTTCGAGTTTAGACATAATAAATATATCTAAAGTAAAAAATATGAGTCAGCCGAACCAGTATTATGTGGCTCCAATAAGAAACTCATACGGATATCAATAGCAATCATCTTATCGAGCAAATGGCCAAAGTAAGACATATCAACCATATAATTCAAGTTATCAACAGGACAATAAATTAACGAGTTCGATTCGCACAATGTAAAATCGAGTAGATGGGGTTTAGGCCATGGTAAGGCAGAAGAAAAATTATTTCAATTAGTAGCAGTTTAAGAGTACTATTAGTGGACAATCTAATGCATTTTAAGTGCATGAGTCAGTTAAAAACGTCAGCCCTTTCAATAACTACTCTGCAACACAGAATTTTAATGTTTAAAAACATAATTAACTAAGAGGATCGTGCCCCAATATTTTCAAAAAATTTGATCAATCCTCGGGTAACCTGAGAAGCACGACCCAATTCGCTAATATGAGTAAATACGGTTTTGTAAATAATGACCCAAATAGAAAATAAAAAAATTTAGAATAAGCATAAAATGGGATTGTTCGTACGATGAAAAAAAACCTAACAACATTTATAAATTAAGAACAACCACTTAATAATAAAATATTGTCTTCTAATAAGAATGAATCCTTTTATGCACATAAAGTGTAGCAATTTAACCCCAACAAATCTGTTAGTAGTGGCCAGTTGGCTAATTTCAGATACAATTTTCCAAGCCATTTAAATAAATCAGGGATAAAAAAGTAGCAATAATGGGGAACCCATTCTCCAGCTCGGATAATAGCAAACAAGACGCCATCAAAACTATCAAAATTGTTAACAGAGTCGCGACTAGTAACTTAGCCTGACAAAAAGGCATCATAAATGTCAATAAAAACGAGCGCAAATTCCACGAGCTACACAAAGCTCATCCCCAGCCAGCCAACCCTTCCCCCAAACCGCAACAATTTACCCCTCCCAGACAGCTAACAAAAAAAGTTCAAATCCCTGCACTAAATCTGGTAGATAAAATAGCGTTAAAAGACGCAAAAGAAGATCACCTAATCCCTCCACCCCAGCAAGACATTAAACGGGTTCCAGCTGGGTCGTGTCCTGGGCAAGGGCAAGTTCGGATAAGTCTTCCTCGCCAGGTACCCCATTGCTTATTTGTAGGCACCAGGCGACTGGGTTCGTTGCCGCTATCAAAAAAATAGTCAAGGCCAAGGTTGTCGAGTATAAGATGACTGAGCAGTTCACGCAGGAAATTAGGCTGCATAATGCCTTGGATCACCCTAATATTGTTAAGTTCTTTGGGGTCTTTTAGCAGGATGGGCATGTTTATCTCGTTATGGAGTACATGAATGGGGGCACGCTCTTTGATTGTCTTAATTAGGTGAGTTGTCTGGGGGTTAAGTAAACCATTGAGTATCTCAGGGATGTGATAGAAGCGGTGGTGTACTTGCATGAAAAGTCGATCGCACATAGAGACATCAAGCCGGAAAATATAGTTATTTCCAGCGAGGGGGTGGCTAAATTATGCGATTTCGGGTGGTCGGCAGTTGTGGAAACATCCAGGAAGACGTATTGTGGGACCTTTGACTATGCTCCTCCGTAGATTCTTTAGAGGAAAAGCTATGATATGTCGGTGGATGTATGGTGTATTGGTGTGCTCACTTATTAGCTTCTTACGGGTAGGGTTCCCTTTGAAGGATAGAAAAGGAATGATATAAAGAATAAAATAGTTAATGTAAGCTTTTATATAATTTTAGGTGGATAAGAATAAAATATAGTATCCGGTTGATGTGCCTAAGTAAGCCAAGGACTTTATTGAATTATTGGTTCAGAAATAGCCAGGCCTGCGACCCAAACCCAATTAACTACTTAAGCACCCGTTCTTCTCACTTTGCCCTCCCAAGGTCAAGTCCAAAAAGCTTCAATGATCAATGAAGCTATTAGATTTTTGTTTCTACTATGAGTGTATAATATTTTATCCGCCTATTTAATACTTTTCAATCCTCTAAGCCTTGATATTTTGTATTTTGAGCAGAGCGGCTATAAAATCTCTGATCTATTAGTGCTGAAATGATATTTTATATAGTATGGTGACAATGAGTAGATTATATTTTCATTACATGAAGGTATTTGCTAATCATTTAATGTGTTAATTGGCTTTTTTATCAATTAAGAGCTGGTAGATAAGAATTCACTGCTCACTAAATTAAGTATTTTATGAGAGTAGAGCCTGTGGAAAAGGCCTATGCAGGCGAAAAAATTAGATGTTATGGGTTGATAGGTTCATTTTAATAGATATTTATGAATATTTATTTGAATAAGATAAAATTTTAAGCTATAAGGATATTAAACTTGACTAATTATAGTTAAAATTAAGGAATCAAAAGCATATTCAAAGTAATTATAAATAAGTTTTGATATATTTTATAATTTACTGGTGATTTAATTTCATGCTATTTTGGATTGATATTATATAGATAATAATTTAAATAAGTTATGATTTAGCTTTAAAATTCCTTTTGTCTAACGTTCCCAATCTCATCTTGCAGCAAATCAAACACAAAAAAAAGCCCAATCCCCACATTCAATCCCCACTCACTTCTAAACCCATTTTTATCCACCTCAACATATTCCTAACAATTTATAACGAACACTAAACTATCAACCATTTAATTATCAACTTATGCTATAATTTAAATCGAATATATAATTCAAACTAATTTTTTCCCATATAATTTAACTTTAATAACCTTAATTGAGTATACTCCAATCAACATGATGAAAGTATTGGCTAAAGTCGCACTTATGGCTTGTTTCTTACTTGTGGTTATGCAGCAGGTCAATGGGCAGTGTATTGATAAGAATTGTGTGAAATGTCCAAGCAACTCGACTTGTGTTTAATGTGTCAGTGGATACTTCCTGGTCAATAATCAAACCTGCTCGGATTGTCAGGTCAAGGGGTGTAAGACTTGTTCGGCCGCTGGGAAATGTATAGAATGCATGGCTAAGTCCACTAAGATAGGAGATTTTTGTTATGCCTGTGATATTCCCAATTGTCAATAATGTTCAGCAAATAATTTCTGTAAGACTTGTATTAATGGACTAAAGCCATCAGCTGAAGGAAATTCATGCCTCGACTGTAAGATTGCCAATTGTAATTCCTGTCTTACATCTAAAATATGCGGACAGTGCTCAACAGGATACAATTTATTCCCTGTATACACTTCAGGGAATTCCACAAACTCAACCAACTCATCAAATCCAGGAAACATTTCAATTTCATCAACTGCTGTAAATTCTTCGAACTCATCATCATAAACGACCCTCGATTCAAAAATCTGCACAGTATGTACAGTCGACAATTGCATGGCCTGTTCATCATCGAACGTTTGCGGAATTTGCTCTAAATAATACGAAAAGCTCGGATCAGCTTGTATACCCTGCAAATTCCCCTGCCTTAAATGCTCTGCCGCAAATAAATGCTCATCCTGCAAAACTCCAAATTACTTTCTCACCCCTCTCGCCAATGGAACCTGCATTTAAAATTTCACTCCCGGCTGTATTGACTACGATACCACCGACAATACTAAATGCAAAACCTGCAACACATACTTAACTCTTAATCAGACTGATAATACTTGTAGAAAGACTTGTGTCAACCCCTGCTTGGTTTGCAATCCGAATGATAGGACGGTTTGTACGATGTGTGCGGATGGCTTTACTTTGAATGGAAATAATTGTCAGGCCTGTCCCGTTGGGTGTGCTTCATGTGCCAATACGAACGTCTGCAGTGTTTGTTACCAAGGATTTTACAGCCTAAACGGGTAATGCAAAAGATGTAAAAACTTTTGTGAATCTTGTAATTCTGCAAACAGTTGCTATTCCTTAGAAGCCTCATTTACTGGAGTAACAATTGTAACGATCGATGGTATTGCAACTTTGGCTCAATGCAGTCAAGGCTGTAAGTCTTGTTCATCTTCAAATCCTCAAGTATGCATACAAGGAGTTGAAGGATTTTACATTGATGAAGGAGTTTCTAAAAAATGTTCAGGAGGATGTAAAAACTGTGATTCCGCAACTCCAACAAAATGTCTGAATTGTTTCCCAAATTAATTCAAAAGTGAAGACACCTGTGTTAAATGCAACGATAACTGTTTAACGTGCCAAAGCAGTAGCGCTGTAGAAAAGTGTGTAACATGTAAAACTGGAGCCGCCTTAGACCCAACAACAAGTAAATGTATTGAAAACGGATGCCCATCAAGTTGTGAATAGTGCTCAAGTACCATAAATTGTATTAAGTGCCGATCCGGATTCACCCTTTTTACAGATACTGATAACAACAATCAAATAATATGTGCTCAATGCATTGATACCTGTAGAAATTGTGCAAAGGGGGAACCTTCGACCTGCCTTGAATGTGGAGAACAATTTATATTAAATAATGGCGCTTGTCTAGCCTGTCCCTTGAATTGTAAAACATGCATTTCAGCTACTAGATGCACTAAATGCCTGGACAAATACTTAATTACAGAAAGTGGAACATGCGGTGTCAGTTGCGCATTCCCCTGTGCCACATGCAGCGCCTCAGATCCCAAACTATGCTCTTCATGTTTTGCAGGATTCACTTATGACTCAACCACCAAATCATGTAATGCTGTAATTACATGCGCAGGAGCCTGCGTGGTCTGCCCCTAAGGTTACGTCCTGGTCGATGGAATTTGTTCCAAATGCACAACGATCAACTGCCAAATCTGTAGTCGAAACAATTTTGGTACTTGCGTTGGATGCATACAAGGTTACTACCTGGACAGTGCAGCAACATGCCAAAAATGCACTACTAAATGTACGAGCTGTTTATCCGACACAACGTGTACGGAATGCGCTGCAGGATACACTACGACTTAATTGCTGATTCAAGGTGCAGGTTTTTCCTGTATTTCCTGTTCTAAAAAATGCGCTACATGCAGGGAAAATCCCAGTAGATGCTTGACTTGTGCAGACGACTATACAATCCAGGGATGGAATTGCGTGAAAAAAAATCGATACAGTTTTACGATAGTGCTTGCTGTAACTCTGAAGTTTTTCTTTGGCAAATTTATGTTCTTTTTGAGAATATTGGCTGGAATTTTGTTTTCTTCAACGGAAAATTTTTCCATCGTTTCGTTAGCTTCGGGTTCAGCTATTATCCAGGCCAGTGCCGACCCAACATCTGCCATACAATCTAACTTTAATAATTTTGCAGCTGCCATAGCCGCAGGAGGCTCTATAGGCGGTATGCCAATTACATCCTCAAGTGCTGTTGTCGTGGGTTCTTTGTAATAAGGATCCACCAATTTAGGTCTTATATTGGGAATCTGCATCCCTATTGGTATATTAAGTAATTATTTGTTTAATTCTAGTTATCGCCGCTATTATCTTGATAATATATAAAGTATCGAAAAAGTAGCCTCATAATTAATTATATAAAGAGAATTAAAAGTTAGGAACTGAAAGTAAATAAGGATTGGGATATTATGAAGAGAATAGGCTTTGAGGTTGGGCCTAAATCGCTAAAAATATGATCAGTTAATGTTTAAAATATTATTATAGTTAATTCATAATTAAGTCCTCAAATCTAATTATTCTATCAAATTATCAATTTATTAAAGATTCATGTATGAAAGATTCGTTTATCAACGATTTTTTATAGTTAACGAAGTTTGGCCTACTTTAACTTCAGCACAGAACTTTTAAAAATGATAAAAAAATTTAAATAAATTCATGTCATATAAGGTTTTTGAGATTTTTATGTCTATTATAATTTTTATATACTAAAAACATGGCTTAAAGGCTTTCAAAAGTCTATGGGACGGAAATGGATAAAGTTAACTGTCCTTTTTTTTACAAAATAGGAGCATGCAGATATGGAGATAGTTGCGAAAGAATACATAACAAACCACCAATCAGTGAAACTGTTTTGCTTTAGCACATGTATGAAAATAGTCCAATTTAAACCGCCCTTATCTCAGGAAATCTTGTTAATAAATAAGATGCTGAAAAAGCACTATAAAAGTACCTTTTTAAATAAATTCAAGATTCTAAAATTTTTTTTAAGATGTATTTAAATAAATGAGTCAATTTGGTGAAATTTAAGATATGATCGTAGTTGATAACCTCGGAGATCATCTTGTTGGAAACGTTTATGTTAAATACACAGATTAAGATTACGCATAAATTGCTCAGAAAAATATTAATGGCAGATTTTTTGGAGGAAAAAAAATAAATGCTGTTTTTTCTCCTGTTACAGATTTTATGAACGCTAAATGTAAACAGCATATCGATGGAAGTTGTAAAAGAGGAGGTTACTGTAATTACATGCACGTAAAGCCTTTTTCAAAATCATACAAAAGATAATTATTTGCACAAATGTATCTTTAGCATCCTGAATTTAAAGTTCCAAAAAGATAATAAAGCAGTTAAGACGATTTTAGAAGAAACCAAAGAAAAAACAAACAGAGAGGGGGTGACCACTAAAGAGAAAGAAGAGATCGAAGAGATCGAAGATCAAGATCAAAATAAAGAGATCAAAGAGACAATCGCAGAAGATAAAGAAGATCAAGATCAGGGTCAAGGTAAAATTCTCTTTAGAGAAAATTTATGATCGATCAATGGAACAAAGACTACTACAAAAATTGATAAAATCCCCGTATATTTTGTCTTATATTATGTTTTTTTAACTTTGATATTACATTTATTATTGAATAAATGCGCTCTGACTTTTTGGATAAATACAAGGGGAAAACAAACAAAGTTTCAAAATCAGGATTTTAAGATCTTATTTAACGATCTGGATTTGCAAAAAATCAAGTCAATCCTATACTTATCAAAAAAGTCTAAGTCAAAAAATTTCAAAAATAACAAGGCAAAAGTATGAAAAATAAAATAGAGATTTATAACAGCAATGACAGATAAAACAACACAACAAAACTATTATCCCACAGCACATCTCAATCAAAAAATATAAGAATAAACGTAACTGAAAATACAAGATAAGTTCTTCGATTAAATTTGACTAAAAATAGGGTGGATAAAGATCCTGCTAAAAAAGAGCCTTTAATAAAACTGCCGGTAATATCAAAGCACCAAAAACAGGGCTAGAAACCTCATAATATTGTAGAACCGATAAAATAAAATTTATAGAAAAGCGCTTTACTTGATAAGGACAAAAACCTATAACGACTGATATAAAAGAGTTAAAGTGATAAAAGTTGAATATTTTTTCATGTTTTTTGGACTAATAAGCTAGTTATCATCTAAAAAGACTGAATGATTTCTAAAACTTAGTAGTTAAAAGGCAGATCCAGAAATCTCTGAATCTTGATTTGCTTTTACACTCTCAAGTATCTCGTCACAATAATGGCAGAATACTGACCTAACATCACTGATCAATTCCAACCTATCTATCGCCGTAAACTTAAATATTATCGCACAATTTAATATTATAAATCCCCACAAACATTAATTACCCCACATTTATAACCCATTTAATCCCAACTTATCCGCATAACCCATTATAACATAAATTTACCACCTTTTCCCATGACCTAAATCAGCCAAATCTCCCTTTCATCAAACATCACTCCTAATCACACAAAGCAATCCTCCTCAAGCAAACAATCAACCTAAGGAGGCCAACCATCCAGTAGAACAATCGATTGTAAGTCAGGCATATCAAGAATTACCCTATTGAGCCGACAGGTCGCTAGGATCTAACAGGCACAGCGTTAGATGGAAAGTAAGTTTTAGAAATGTATTGATAGTCTTGTTAGGCAGATAGAGCAGAAGGAGCTGGTTAATAATGGGATGATCAAGATGGTAGCATAGCTCAGGGAAAATGTAGAGGAAAGTAAGATGGATGTTAGGACCATATCTGCTTATGTTAGGAAGAACGTTAAGCCTAAAATAGGACAGGAAAATAAACTTTATACTGATGCTAACAATAAGAATGCATAGCTATTGGGCAGTGTTACGTCATTAAAGTAGTCTTATAAAGTAAAGTCCCCGATAAAACCCTTAACAAGAGGTTTGGGGAGTAAATGAGCCTAATTACTCTGATAATATACATTTTCTATTTTTTTGTCTAAATAATTTTCAGCGTGGCCTTATACTAAATACAAAATTTTTGATATTTAAAAAAATACTATATGAAACCTTAATATCATTTAAAGAT
>Ga0105051_10008486_pt1 | contig 10394 bp, 7 predicted proteins | sample FRY02_FD_78383 | JGI IMG/M metagenome (GOLD analysis project Ga0105051, IMG submission 78383) | Freshwater microbial communities from Lake Fryxell liftoff mats and glacier meltwater in Antarctica - FRY-02 (megahit assembly) | ecosystem: Environmental > Aquatic > Freshwater > Ice > Glacier...
ATAAATATACATACATATATATACATATATATCCCACTGTTAAGGTGCCTATCGACGGCATCCTCAGCCAAAGTGGAGTCTTAGTGGACACGACGACATTTGGAGCACTTGTACCAAGGCTATCTATATTGATGCTGCGGACAAGACCACTGCCAGCAGGCATGTTTACACCATCGTTTCCCCCTTGACCAGAGTAAGAGATGTCGACAGTGCTGCAGATGAGAGAATCTGCTGCCGACCGGGGGCGAACAGAAGAGGCGCTCGTGGGGTAAGCGGGGCCATGTACCAACAAATGAGTGCGTATGGCAGCAGCATATGCAATGGCAAGGCCAGTCGCATTCCTGTTACAGCAGAATGCGCTAGCTCGAATCCATTTGAAGCGCTCAATCCTGATGTGTAATCATCATCTGCAACGCAAAAATATTTGACCGTCTGCACGTCAGCCATCACCCACAGGAGATGCAGAAATTCAGAATGAATCTTGCCAGCAACAGATAAGATCGCAGGCACGATAGCGATGTTTTTGGCAGCGTAGTCACATCTGAATTTGCCCATCTTGCTGCGAGCCCCAGCGTGTAGATAGTCACCCAGTTGCAGCTTGCTCAATCATGGCGATACTGCGTGCTGCTGCCAATCCTATCAAGATGAGAGTCATGTGACTAGATCATCATATCCTGGAATGCCAAACTACATGGCCTGTACATCGCCTTGTTTGTTGTTATGAGCTGCAGTAGCGGCGACCTTACGGATGACACGTACTCGCAATCCGCTGTTGCGAGCCAGTTGCGCCGACGCATTCATGACGTGATCATGGCTGTCAAGTGTTCTTTTTACAAGTGAGCACGTGATCCCCGTACTGATCGAGCACAAAATTCTGGCAAGCACATTGCGTGCGTGCGACAGCATGAGCACACAGAAGTGGGATGAGTGCCCAAAGCGCTTAGCAGAACTTCGGAAGTGTTTCACACAAATCTCACAAATGAAATGTGTCGGCTGTCTCTGTGGCCAGAAAATAGCCAGGAAAACCATCGGCATCCAGTAAAGATGCCATGTCTTCTCCTTCAGAGTCTCCTTCAGAGAGGGATCCACCCAGTGAATCCGAGAGTCAGTGGGAGGTGTGGGAGAGTGAAGGCCAAAAAAGGTGCTATCTGGATCTGCTGGACAGGCCTTGAGACGTTGGGAACTCTGTAGACTGAGAGTCTGCTTGCTGCGAGTGAAATGTCGCTGAGCATTTTTTGATGATAATGATTGCAATAAAAGCAATCTTCACCTTGTGTTTTTTCATTTTTAACCTCATCAAGAGGAGCGAGACACATTGATAACGAAAGACACCCGACTCTCAGACACTAGTTTTCTGGGGGTCTAGGAAGAGGGGAGAGGAACAAAAAGTTAGACATAGAATGAACACCCTTGTCGAGATGAAGCGGACAGGATCCGGACTCTCGAATGCGAAGAAGGAGGGAATGAAAAGAAGCGAGGAGAGAAGGGATTGTGGGAGGATTATATGAGGGAGAGGGACGAAATGCAAGAGTCCTTGCATGCTCTGTCACGCGGCCTTAGTGAAGAAGGAAGAAAGGGGAGGTATGGGTTTTTTTGGAGCATTGTGAGAGAGTTTATCGTTTTTAAGAATAGATAATTGTGTTAATTAATTGTTGACATCATCAAGAGGAGCGAGAATTATTGATAAGCAAAGACAGCTAGATCTCAGACACTAGCTCCCCAGGGGTCTCAGAGGGGAGAAGAGGAACAAACAGGTAGACGCGCATTGCAAAACCATGTCGAGAAAGGGCGGACAGGATCCGTACTCTCGAATGCAAAGAAAGAGGGAATGAAGAGAAGCAAGAAGACAGGGGATGGTGGGAGGGTGATATGAGCGAAAGGGGCGAAACGCAAGAATTCTTGCATGTGCTAGGAGAGAAAGAAAGAGACTGTTCTTACGTGACAGCCTCCAAAAAGGGAAAGTGATGATTATGATTGTGGAAACTCTGGATCTCAGGCGCAACCCCTAGTCGTGAAAGGAAAGAGAAGGGAAGGAAGAGGGAGAGGCCTACACAGAGACACATAGTGGTAGGTAATGTCAGCTGAGAAAAGATATGGCGCAGCACACTGGTCGACTTGACGAAGGTGAAGAAGCAAAGTGAAAAACTACGAGAAACGCGGGCAGAGAGGGCATGAGGGGAGATAGAAAAGGAAGATGAGCGAGGACTTGAAGCAACTGAGGAGAAAGAGCGGGGGAGAGGGGAGAGGAGAAAAGGAAAGGGAATGCGCCCGGAGTGTCGCGGGTGCCGAACGAGAGCCAGGCGTAGAGAAAGCTTTCTGAGGCGAGCCCGAATGACTGAGGGAAGAGACAAAACGCCGAAGGGAAGAGCTCGACCACATGGGGCAAGTATGAAAAGAGTTTACAAAGAGAGACAGGTGGAGAAGTGACGATTGGAAAGTATTCCATCTTCGGAGCGGCCAGGCGTAGAGAAAGAAGGAGAGTCTAGATTGACTACAAAAACGTGCAGATAACAGAAGAGGACAAAAGACTCATAAAAATACCAACAGCCCCGCGCGGTCTTTTTGAGAGGGAGAAGCGACTGGCACACGACCAGAATCGAAACGACGTGACCGGAGTAGCCCACTTACATCCTGGCTTATATCCAATAAGCCACAGCGTTTCAATAATAATACCTGATGAAACGCTGTGGCTTATTAGATATAAGCCAGGGACGCAAGCGGGCTACTCCGGTCACGTCGTTTCGATTCTGGTCGTGTGCCAGTCGCTTCTCCCTCTCAAAGTTGTCTTCTCCTGTACAAACTGCTGCATCCACTCATTGTTGCCAATGGGTACCCAAGCAACATGCAGCCCTGTCGTGGAGATGCCTGCATCTATGCCCCATAGACATGCGAGCTAAGGATTGGCCTGCAGAGTATTTAGGAAAAGAGTGCGTTCATGATCATCCTTGTTGATTCAATCGCCAAGAAAGAAGCCAATGAACTTGTGCACGTCAGAATGAAGAGATCCTTCATCCTGTCGAGATCCTGCTTGAATACCTGTTTGGGCTCAGCAGCAAGGGCAAGACCTTCTGCAGACCTTCTGCAGGCGGTGCAACAATAAAGACATCATCACAGATAGCAGCCCCTGTGCAAGTAGCATGACGTCATGCTACTTGTTTGCACAAAAACTCGGCCAAACCAGGGAAAAGTGGTGACTGCAAAATGTACCGTTTCAAAGGCATCGGTAGACCGTCTTTGCCGCACACGATCTTATGAGCCTGAGCCTGGTAGTCACTGAAGCGCAACGTGAAAGCTGTACCTTGCATGGATTCAAAGTAACTCCAATAGTGGTATAAGGAAGAAAGACAGAAAATGTCATCTCCCACGTGAACGCACCTATCATTATACGACTTGGAAGCCCTCCCTGCTAGCTCGTCAAGTTGAGCCTGTCGATCTGCAGAATCTCAAAGTCACAAAAAAATTGGGCACAAAAACTGGGCGCAAATTTGGAAATCGGGCGCAAAAACGATGTGTTTTGTTTTTGTGACATTTAGAAAACTGCAGAATAGGTTATGCACCCCGAAGTTCTTTGAGAATTCATATGGGTGATAGATTCTGAGATTTGCTACCGCTAACAGCTGGGTGACTTGAGCACATCAAGTGGCCCCATCAGATTTGCCGCCAAATTGTATAAGATTCGTGTATTGAGAGATCAAAAAAGTAGCCACGTTGCTGTGCACTTCCGCAACGCCAAGGCGTGCATCGCCACGACGCCCAGCCGAGAGAGAGCAACCACCCCGCGAGAACAATGGTGGAAATACGATTTGGTGATGAATAGGCTCCGTGGCCAAGCTTCGAGTGCGAACCATGCACAAACCGAACGGGGCCCGCACTAACACAAATGATCGGATGATGACTGTGTGACAACGCAGCTGCAACTGCGCCATGGGGTGGCTTGGATTCTGACAGTGTCTTGGGCAGGGCTTAATTTGCAAGATGGGTTGCAATGGTTTCATTCAAGTTACTGCACCGTCGCACAAGCGTGCTTGCACGGGTTTATGTGCATTTCTTTTTCTGTAACATATCTTTTCTTCCGGAAAAGCAAAGCAAAAGATGTGAACGTAAACCCGAGAACTCAAATTGAAATCGAATCCGGGCTACAGAGATCTTCAATCAAGTGTACTAAACTACTCTGATCGTAAAAGCTTGCGTATAGTGCGGCTATTGTTTGTGAAAAAAGTTGACTATAGTTTGAGAATGCACCAAGTGAAGGCTTATTTCAGATTTAGGTAGGTCCTGCCCAGCCCGAACAATGTAGGAGGAACCTACTTAAATGTGAAATAAGCCTCCATTTGGTGCATTCTTAAACTATAGTCAACTTTTATACAAACTATAGCCGCATTATAAGCAAGCCTTTGCCATCAAGTTATTGTAATGAAACAATCATTATCATCACTGATGACGATGGGGCGTAATGATTTGTTTGCCTTGTCAAGGGCAAACAACCCGAGCCTGCCACCAGCGATTTCATCAAGATAGTCTGCGAAGAACTCCTCAAGAATGCTCGGCAACATGAAATGCGTGCGAAGCAAGTCCTGTAGACTAAAATCACCATCTGCAAATGGCCATCCAACGTGTTTGCGCCATCACCATCCATCCGCAACTTGTGCACTCAAAGCCTTGCAATGCAGGTGCGAAAATGTCGCCCGATCTTCTTTTTAGAAAAAAATATCTTGTGTGTTGAGCCATTCATCTTGTAGGCGCATCTTGTCGAGCGCATCTGCTGTAGCTCAAAATAGTTTGTTGAAATCGACTGAATCGACAGAAGTCTTTTCCTGCAATTTGTGCAAAGTGTCACTCTAGGCCTAAACCTGCCCAAATGCAAGTTTTGATTGATGTTGCTTTTATTAAGAATGGAGCATACAGTCTAATTGGCTTTGCAAAGATTGCTAGCCCTAGCCTGTTTTTGATCCATCAGATCAGTTTGAGCAGACGTGCGTGGCGATTCTGATAGTGGATTTGCAGCAAGTTTATCCTGGCGAGCATAACCTTTAGACCTGCATTTGTTCCAGAGAGATTCCAATTCTCCTTTGAGGATTTTGTTGCACGAGATGCGAATCTCCATTTCGCTGTAAGTGAGTAATAGCAACGGCATAGTGCGGGCTAATTGACGTAAAGTATCGCGTGATCTCCGGTCATGTTAAACATGTCCAAGGAGAGAGGGAATTGTGGGAGGGTGAGAGGAGGGAGAAGGACCAAACTTGAGGGGGTGGGATTGGGCGAGCGAGAAGGAGGATACGTGGAAGAGGGGAGCTGAGGGGTGAAGACTGGGGTGCAAAATGAGGGAGAATATTCTGAGGGAATGGGTCCATGTGCCCCAACTACCTCACTACGTTCAGCAGACATTTTTGGCTGCCGCAGTATTGCTGCAGATGTCCAGGAAGGAGGCTGACTTCGACCTCAGATCGTACTGTGAGTTATTCCAGGCCATGTCCCTGAGACCCTTGGAAGTGTTCGAGCAGAGGCAGAGCAGCAAGATAATGCGTAGACCGACGGAGCCATCAGCTATCTGCGAGACTCGAACAACTTCATTGACACTTACAATCAGTCCTTTGAAAGAGTTTGAGCCTGGCTTGACTCGAGCCCAGACCCTTATACCCCTTGGTTGGCGCTAACAATCATACATTTGAATGTCTCTTCAATATTCTGGATGACTCGACCTTGCTGTCAAATGATGCGAGCGATGGATGATCTCGGGGAAGAAAGTTTGAGTAGGTCCTGAATGAGAAGGCTTTCAGCAACTATCTCTTTTTATCTTTTTTTGGTGGCAAAATTCCAACCCAATCACTAGACTAGGTGGGTCGTGAGCTCCCAATCAAGGGAGGAACTTTCTCCAGTCAGACTTTTGCCAACCTAGTTTACGGTTGACACGCTAGTGCTTGTGGACTGGCACATTCAACAACCCACTAGTGGGTCGGCCATAAACTAGGTCAGCATCGGTAAGTCAAGTAAATCAAAATCGTATTCAACAGTTGGAAAAGCCTATAGCAACATGAAAACTACTACTAGCAAACCCTCGTACCTAGAACTATTAGGTCCACTTACGATCCACACAACTGTTTCAACGCGAGAGGAGGAAGCATTAGGGCGCAAGTCTTCGTTTGTTAGTTGGTAAAGCCATCACCCCACTAAATTACAGGGCCTTTTCAAGCGAACGTAGACGGGTGGTTTTGTGTTTTGTTTCATTAATTATAGCCTCCACACCGCTAACCCAGTTCAGGAACGCACACAGCTGGTCCGCAGAAGATGCCAGGACAAGGTGCCCGCGGGCACCTGCTCTGATACGAATGGCACATCCGCAATGACAGGCAGCATGGCTTTAACAAATTGCACATGCAACGCTGGATTTTTCCCAGGACAGTCTTCTTCTGAGAACGTATGTATTGCATGCCCTGCAGGGACATTCAAAGAGATGTCAGGTAATAGTAATTGCAAAAACTGCAATACAGGAACGTATTCTATTACAGTGGGTGCAGTGTCAATCGTCTCTTGTGTCAATTGTGTACAGGGGAAATTCTCAACAACGCTGGCAGCCAGTTCAGAAACAAGTTGTATTTCTTGTGGAGAAGGGAAATACTCAATCACATTACCTGCTATTTCGGACACAAGTTGTCTTGATTGTGTACAAGGTGAATACTCGACAACGCTGGCAGCCAGTTCAGATACAAGTTGTATTTCTTGTGGAGAAGGGAAATACTCGATCACATTACCTGCTATCTCAGATACCAGTTGTCTTGATTGTGTACAAGGTAAATACTCGACAACGCTGGCAGCCAGTTTAGATACAAGTTGTATTTCCTGTGGACAGGGGAAGTACTCCATCACACTACCTGCTATCTCAGATACCAGTTGTCTTGATTGTGTACAAAGTAGATACTCGACAACGATGGCAGCCAGTTCAGAAACAAGTTGTATTTCCTGTGGACAAGGGAAGTACTCCATTACACTACCTGCTATCTCAGATACCAGTTGTCTTGATTGTATACAAGGTAAATACTCGACAACGCTGGCAGCCAGTTCGGATACAAGTTGTATTTCTTGTGGACAGGGGAAGTACTCCATTACACTATCTGCTATCTCAGATACCAGTTGTCTTGATTTTGTACAAAGTAGATACTCGACAACGCTGGCAGCCAGTTCAGAAACAAGTTGTATTTCCTGTGGAGAAGGGAAATACTCTGTTACACTACCTGCGATCTCAGATACCAGTTGTCTTGGTTGCGCACAAGGGAAGTACTCGACAACGCTGGCAGCCAGTTCAGATACAAGTTGTATTTCCTGTGGACAGGGGAAGTACTCCATTACACTATCTGCTATCTCAGATACCAGTTGTCTTGATTGTGTACAAGGTAGATACTCGACAACGTTGGCAGCCAGTTCAGAAACAAGTTGTATTTCCTGTGGACAAGGGAAGTACTCCATTACACTACCTGCGATCTCAGATACCAGTTGTCTTGATTGCGTACAAGGTCAATACTCGACAACGTTGGCAGCCAGTTCGGATACAAGTTGTATTTCTTGTGGACAGGGGAAGTACTCCATTACACTACCTGCTATCTCAGATACCAGTTGTCTTGATTGTGTACAAGGTAGATACTCGACAACGATAGCAGCCAGTTCGGATACAAGTTATATTTTTTGTGGACAAGGGAAGTACTCCATTACACTACCTGCTATTTCAGATACCAGTTGTCTTGATTGTGGACAAGGGAAGTACTCGACAACGTTGGCAGCCAGTTCGGACACAAGTTGTATTTCTTGTACACAAGGCAAGTACTCAATCACATTGCCTGCTATCTCGGACACAAGTTGTCTCAATTGTCCAGCTGGAACATGGAACGGAAACATGTCAAGTTCTGGAATTGAAAGCTGCACTGAATGCGGCAAAGGAAAGTATAACTCAAGTCCAGCCGCGACTTCTATCCATGAATGTTTACAATGTCCATTAGGCAAATTTCATCGACGAACTCGTGTAGCTAGCGCTATTTTTTGCCATGACTGCATGTGTTCTTAAATTCTAAGTAGACATGTTTTTTATAAAATGGAATATATTTGTGAATACGTACAAGCCCAACAATACTATTTTTATTCTCGTGCGATTAATACATTTTTTTGGGTCTTGTAGGATCATATTCAAACGAACTTGCTGCTGTTTCAAACATAAGCTGCCTTTCATGCGGCTCTGGGACATTCTCTCCTGAATCTGGCGCCACGTCCATTTCAACTTGTCTTGATTGCGTTAAAGGAAAATACTCAACTACTTTAGCAGCAAGCTCTGAAACAAGTTGTACCAATTGCGTTCAGGGAAAATATTCAACAACTTTCGCAGCCAGTTCGGATACAAGTTTTATTTCTTGTGGAGAAGGGAAATATTCAATTACACTACCTGCAATCTCTGAATCAAGTTGTATTTCTTGCATGCAGGGAACATATTCAACACAATCTGGTGCAACATCGCAAACAACATGTACAGATTGTTTAGCAGGAAAATTTCTAAATGACAATTCATCAAATGGTAAACAGGAATGCATTATATGTCCTGCTGGAAAATCAACACAAGGCCTAGTTGCGCAAACACAATGTTTTTCCTGTCTTCCGGGGACATATGCTGGAGATATAAATGGACACGCACAATGTGACAATTGTCCTGTAAATACATTTTCTACGGAATTAGAGGCTACATCAAATTCTACATGCACACTATTTACTAATAGACAAGTTGCTGTGGAAGGGTCCACTGAGTGTGCAACATGTCAAAATGTGATGTACAAGTCATTTACTTCTGATGTCTGTGTGCCTTGTTTGGCTCAATATTTTTGCGCAAATGGAGTAGAAACTGCATGTGACGAGAATTCGCAAACAGTACCTGAAAATCGTCTTGACGCGTCTGCACCACGTGACTGTAGATGCAACCCTGGCTATGCACACCGTACGGAAGAGGAACGTGGAACAAATAGCACTATATACGACAATACTTGTCATTTGTGCTCGCCTGGCTATTTCAACTCAGAACTAAATAGCACACAATTTTCATCGTGTGGACCTGGTTACTTTTCAATAGTTAACGCATCACGTTCAGTAGATGACTGTAATCTATGTCCTGTAAACACATTTTCGCTCAGCGGAGAGGCTCAATGCACAATGTGCTCCGATTTTCCACAATCACCTGTGGGTAATGGTGACCAAAGTAATTGCCTTTGTAACATGGGTTATACTGGTGTAGACAGTGGAACATTTATTTCATATGATGCTGGTAAATACAAGACAAGCACAGGAAATGCATTGTGTTCTGTATGTGCTGCAGGCACATATTCAGGGGAAGTTGGTGCCACTTCAAATTTATGTATTAACTGTCCTATTGACTCAAATTCGAATGACACAAGCATCACAAAAACCAACTGCATATGTAACGCAGGGTCATCCAGTCCAGATGGAGGACCATGTGTCAAATGTGTTGCAGGCAAATACAAAGTGGAATCTGGACCTAGCGAAGGTACATTATGTGAAATAAGGAAATACTCAACTGAAATTGGTGCAATAACATCTTCGACGTGCGAATCATGTCACCAGAACTCGTCTTCTGTTGCAGGCAGTATTGCTCTAACAAATTGCACATGTGACGCTGGATTTTCCCCGGGACAGTATCTTTTCGAAAACGTGTGTGTTGCATGCCCTGTAGGGACATTCAAAAATATATCAGGTAATAGTAGTCGTGAAAACTGCAATACAGGAATGTATTCTATTACAGTCGATGCAGTTTCAACAATATCTTGTGTCAATTGTGTACAAGGGAAATACTCAACAACTTCCGCAGCCGGACACAAGTTGTATTTCTTGTGGACAAGGAAAATACTCCCTCACATTACCTGCTATCTCAGCTACAAGTTGTCTGGATTGTGTACAAGGGAAATACGCAACAACTTCCGCAGCCAGTTCGGACCCAAGTTGTATTTCGTGTGAACAAGGGAAATACTCCCTCACATTAACTGTTATCTCTCATACAAGTTGTCTTGATTGTGTACAAGGGAAATACTCCACAACGTTGGCAGCCAGTTTAGATGCTAGTTATATTTCTTGTGAACAAGGGAAATACTCACTGACATTACCTGCTATCTCAGCTACAAGTTGTCTGGATTGTGTACAAGGGAAATACTCAACAGCCACTTCGGACACAAGTTGTATTTCGTGTGAACAAGGGAAGTACAGCACTTGCATCACTGTATCCACATTCACACACACACAAACACACACACACATACACGCATATAAACATACACACACGCACACACACACACACACACATACACACACACACACGCAAACACACACACACACACACACACACACACACACAC
>Ga0105051_10008490_pt1 | contig 10389 bp, 6 predicted proteins | sample FRY02_FD_78383 | JGI IMG/M metagenome (GOLD analysis project Ga0105051, IMG submission 78383) | Freshwater microbial communities from Lake Fryxell liftoff mats and glacier meltwater in Antarctica - FRY-02 (megahit assembly) | ecosystem: Environmental > Aquatic > Freshwater > Ice > Glacier...
TAAGTAAGATAAACAAGTTAAATCCAGTGGACGCACCGTGCCAATCTAATGCTTGTGTTTCTGAAAAAGTCCGTGAAGACAATGGCGAAATCACATTTTTTCCATTACTTTCGATTTATTTTCTCTTCTTTTTGAAGGGGGTTGGAGTGTATGTGTATGTGTGTGTGTGTGTGTGTATGTACACACACACATACACATTGCACGTGGGGTATTCGGATTTGAGCCCTGTCATAAGACACTGCAAGAAGAGGGATTAGGGGGGAGTCGAGGGGGAACTCTCGGGAAAGAGAAGCCTTTCTAAAGGTGTATGACACGTCATAAACTTAGTCTTGTTTTCTAATGCTGTGTTGTGCTCTCCCGTACCAGTTGATCACCGACAACCCGTGCAGTACCGCAGCCTCAGTCTCACTTCGTTGCAAGCCCAGGGTTCGGGACGAGACACTTGGAGAGCCCAAAGAATCCAGATGGACTAAATCTCAGGTTACATTTATCCGTATATGTGTACTAAGTACATATGTATATACACATGTTTTACAGCGGAATGAGATCTTGGACTAACTACTTTTTTTCTTTTACCGTATTGTTTCTGCCGAAAAATAAAAGCAAAAGGTGTGAACGTAATAGAACTCGAATCCACATGGATTTGAGCTACATAGACCCTCCATTAATAGCGCACTGATATTTCTTACGTGATGCTGATTTCTTTCTGCTTCTTTCACCTCTAAAACGTCTGTTGTCTGTTTAAACCCTAAAATATATACAATCTGTAGAGCCTCGCTGATTGCGAAACAATCTGGTTGCCTGCCCTAGAAATGATTCATGGAAAAAGCCCCTGGATTGAGGTTGTACAACCTTAATCCAGAGACCTTTTCCCGTGTCTCTTGCCTTTTTTTGACTGGTATTTCACTTGCCTTTTTTTTACTGGTATTGCCACGTCTATTTCCTGTGCCTTCTCCACTAGATCTTCCATTTTTATACACTCTTCTTGCCGAGTCGTCACAGCGTGCTTAACTATTTTTTAATTTAAAGCGTATCAAGCTTGGGCTTATTTTTAATCTTTTGTGCAGCATGCATACAGATGTCTCCGGATAGAGTGACAGGCAGCCATAACCTTTGTTGCAGTCCCTTCGCATGATGTGTCAGTATATTTGAGCCACCAGATTGTGAGTGCTCTTACCTCGGGCTTCTTGCCGCGGCGCTCTACACCCTGCTAATTGTATCTTGCCTATTTTGGTTAGCAGACTGGCTGTCAGCGTAATTCTTGGCACCTGATGGCACCGCGCATTCTTCAATGTTTCTGCAAAACGCCCTCCATGTTATGTGTGCTCACCGCTAAGCGTGCGCCAAGTGGCATCAGTTTAGGTACTATCTGATGTCAGAGCCGCCTCCGTCTGCTGAATTAACGTGTCTTTGAGTGTCGGAACCCCCGCCCCCGCGACCTGTAGCTTGACTATGTTTACCCAGTAGCACTTCACAGTCTTTTGATGCATTTGCCTCTCCACTCTCCACAGCCACACTCTCTGTCCCCATCTCTGGATTTTTTTTGTCCAAAAAATTCCATCAGTGTCAGTAGACAAGACAACTATTCTTACATGTTGCCCCCTGCTAGCGCTCTTCGTCTGAACTCCTCTCTGTTTGTGTTCCTCATTCTTGGATCTGGACTCTGTTCATTGCGCTTGGTTGGTAACAATTCCGTTACAGGCCTCTCGACTGAGGGCAACTCGAGTCCTTGCCACTGTACTAATTCAAAGTACTATTGGCATAAGTTGTCGCTGTTTCTGTGACAGTCCTTGCACTACCAGAATTGACACCTGAACTCTTTGCCCGCAGTTCGACATTACACATTTCCTCATCACTGGTGGTATCACCACGAATGCTCTTATGTATAACTCTTCTCGATTATAGGCAAATCTGATATACTTTCAACCCAGATCCAGGTTGTCTGACAGCTGGAGTGCTCATTCGCATGGCTGCTTCCCCCGCCCACATCAGCTCCCATGTTGTTTGATCGAGACCCCATACACCTGAATCTGATCTATGCGCGACTCTCAAATTCTATCAATCTTCGTTTTGCATTCCCTAATGGATATAGGTGCTGCTGCGCAGCTAATATTTCCAGTTATAAGCACTGATAGTGCTACTAGGCTAATCTGCTGTCCAACTGCTCTGCCCACGTGACTGAGATGGTGCTCTGTTGCAGTGCTTTTGCTAGTCTTGACTAAAAGTCTCCTGTTGCATCATCCCACTTCCACAGTTCCATCTCTTCAATCAGTTCAGCAAAAGAGTACGAGTTGAATAACCACTTGTCTAAAGTGCAGTTTAACCCTGCGAGCAGAATCTTTTCAACCACATGATCATGTCGCATGCATCTTTCTGCATATAGTAACAGCTTCTGTGTCAGTACTGCCATGGGCAGTGTGCTCTTTTTACCTGCTTGTGCTTTTGGGAAGATAAAGGGAGCACTTGCTGTTGACCATGGCAAGTGCCAAGCGTTCTTGTAGGCTTGGACGCACAATCATTTCACATTGTTCAATTCAATTTTAGACCACTCAATGCGTGCTGCTGAGAAGCGAAAGACTCCCAAGCCTTTGTTTGTAAACAATTCTGATTCTAGCTCTGGTGTGAGAGGATGGCATTTGACCAGGTCGCGTGCTGCAATTATCTCTTGCCTGTCCACCTCCTTAGTTGCTCTCATATTAATGTTTCCTGTGCCCCAACAGATATCTGCACGCGTTCTCGAAATTCATTGCCAGAGAGTTTTCTGTGTTGATTGTCAATAGCGGCGCTGGCTCTTGCTCTCTACGCTTTTTATCATGTTGAAAAAAGTAACGCACTCCTTGAGGGTGCTGCGTCTTATGGCACCACCAACACCACAAACCAACTCTCATTCTCGCAAAGATCTCACATAAATATTTAAGATGGGTGTGCTCATCCTCAAGCATGCGTTACATCCTGTCACGGAACCGTGATCTGGGTAATCCCCAGATTGTCGAGGGAGGTAGATACTAAGGAGAGAAGGCGGGGATTGTTGCAGCCAGCAACGTAGTTAGGGTGCAGGGAGAGGATGAGAACCACTCAAGGTTCTTTACAGGGGGACCAGTGGCAAGGTCACGGTCTAGGTAAAATAATGCAATGTCGATGAATGCATCTAGAAACATTAGGCAAAAAAATGAATTGAGACAGACACAGTACTTGGTGTAAGTCTTTTCACAGTGAGCACCGCAGGCTTAGTCAATAGACTCAAACTTCGTGCTCGTGTCTGTCTTTCTCTCTTTTCTGATCCGATAGGAAAAGAGACTCTGAGAGAAAGAGACGTTCTGTCTCTCTCGTTCTCTCTTTAGCCCTGTCTCTCTGTTTTTCCACTCGCCCACTGCCGTGATCGCTCTTCCACACGCAGCGCCTTGCTCACTTTTGCTCTCGCTCTGGCTGTCGTTGTTCAGTGAAGAAAACAACTTCTCAGAATGTCCGAATTAATTCGGTAATTAATCCATGAATTAATCGATCAATGAAAACCGCGAGGAGCGCGATTTTGTTTTTTGCGGCACCAGCCGCGAAATTTTGACAAAGTGACAGTAGTAGCGCGCCGGAGAGAGCATTTCTGTTTTTGTGGACGAATTTTTCGGTTGCTGGACTCCCTCAGGTTGCTGGACTCCCTCAAAAAGGAAGTGTTTTTGTACACAAAAATTCACTCGCTTCTTGTCAACGGTGTCGTCACAGCGGCCACGCGCTCTGAGGTGTCCTTTCTATCAAAGTAATCAGAGTGCTTGGTCACTGTTGAGTTGACACCCCACACAAACATACCTTTGAGGGAGATTCTCTGTTGTGTCAAAGTTGTTTGCTCTCCACAGTCACGGTCACGCCGAGTGACTCGGATTGTGTCAATAAATGCGCTTCTCTCAAAACGGGTTTGCTTACAATCTACACTAGTAAAAGGACTCGGAACATGGTGTGTCGAAGAAGTGGGTGATCATCATGGACAGGAGACAGGGCTCACATGCGACTTCGAATCCAGCAGGAAAAAGTGGACCTTCGGCTCAGGATCGTTACTGTGCCAGAGATTTTGTGGGGGGCGCGAAGAAACAGTGTTGAAACGGAGAAGAATAGAGACAAGTCTATTAATTGTGACATTTATGTTACGTGTGTTGACGTACGTTGTTTCTTATAAACTGTTTTGGAATTGAATTGGTGTTGTGCGATTTGTATCTCACGAAGTTTGATTTGACAAAGGGTTTGTTATTTGACACTTCCTTTATTACAGTTTGGTACAAATTGTGTCGTTGTAATCACTGAGTATTAAAGTTCGAATCATTTACACCAACCATAAATTGGTAGACAGGATCAGAAACTTTAGATCAAAAGCACCACAAAGTGATTCAGAAGAAAATTGATGAAAAAAAGCGCTGCAGGTCAGATTTTTGAATGAAACAAATGCGCTGCATGGAAGTCAGATTTTTTGACTGAATCCTGATGGGTAGTAATGAATTGATTAACAGATTAATAAACTAATCCAATAATCGATTGATTGATTAATTCAACAATCAATTAATCAACCTTCGGCCGGCCTGTAGTACATTTGTTTTCCCCACTGTCGTTCTTGCTCTCTTACTGTCGCTCTCTCCTCTCTCGTACAAGAAACTCTGAGTGGAATAAAAAGGAAGATCTGGACATTTTTTGGTACTGCTGGTATTAAAAATCGACAATTTTGTGCTACAAATTGTTTATCTCCGCCATCTTCAACAAAATCTGGTGAAACAATTGCATTGTGTGTTTTGTTCCTTTTTATCGGGTCCTTACTTCACTTAAAATTCATATCCCTGCTACTGCATCTCTACTACTGTGAAATTCAAATCCCTATTACTGTAACTCTGGATTTTTCTCTTACTCTCTGTCCTCCAAGACTATCTATTTGTATGTATTACTCGAAACGCTTTCGCTTGATTTTTTTGGACACACTTCCAGAACAGTCAGTGTTTCCAAAATATCGTGTACATATATATGTATATATATATCTATATATAAACACACATACGTATGTATATATATATGTATACATCTACCTGTATGTATACGTGTATACATACACGTGTGTGCAGGTGTGTATGTGCGTGTACGTATGTGTGTAAGTGTATGTATATCCGTACAATATATCTACACATGTACGCACATTCAAAAAACAAAAGGGAAATGCTTCTGTTCAAGAACAAGGTCACAAGGCATCTTTGCCAGCAGCCTCCAGGTTGTGGAGTAAGCATGAGGTCTGAACGTCGGAATGCTGAATGGCATAGTCGTATGCTGTCTGGCCTTTTCCGTCCTTGATATTCACATCAACCTTGCATATATAGACACACATATATACACATACATGATATACATGTAAATGGATAGTTATTTACAATACAGCATGTCTTCAATACTTAAAAACAGGCTATGTATATATATGAAATATAAACTGGCTTGTCAGTTTAAGAAGTTCAGTTTTACATATATACATATATATATGCAAAGACACGCATATACACACTCACATACATACATGCACAGAGTCGCACATGTGTGAGAGAGCACACGCCTCAAAAAGAGAGTTGCTTGCTACTGGAGAAAGCGCGTATAGAGAGAAAGACTCTTACGATTGATAGCTAGAGCCTACGGACAGAATGAGGGCCAGAATGGGGGCGTGCTGACAGTTTTTCAAGGATTTAGTGAGTACTGGTAAAACTTGAGGTACAAACATACAAGCTAACCTTGGATTGTGTAAGCACCAGTGAGCACTTGACATGTCCGCCGGCAGCTGCATAGTGAAGGCTAGTTGACCCGTCATCAGTATTCAATAAATTCACATCAGCATTAGCAGTAAGGAGTGAGATCACATTATCAAGGTCCCCATAGCTTGCTGAAAGGTGTAATGCCGTGTTTCCGTCACCATTTTTGGCGTTGACATCTGCATTTGCTTCAACAAGAATCTGCAAGACCGAGCTACCATCATCTCCGTTGCAGCCTATTATTATCCGTATGGAAATGTCAGAACTGATTTAGTCATCAATCATTTTCCGACAGTATGTCACTTACCTTTCAAATGACTACAGTGTAGCACTACACATACATACAAAGGTCTGCATGTGCATTCATAGGTGTACTTTCAAGTGTGCGTTGCCAGCAAATGCAAATACCGTGATGTAAAGGAAACATGCCGTCTTTATCACGAGCATGGATGTTGGCCTTGGTACTTATCAGGAAGCGCACTGCATCAAGGCTGTTGCACAGACAAGCAACTGCAAGAGGCGTCTTCCTCGTTGTGTCCTCCATATCTATATTAACGTTTGACACTTTGTTAAAGATCACCTGCATATTCTTGGTTTGGTTTTTCCGTGCGGCGATATGTAAAGCAGTTTCTCCTCTGTGATCAAACTGAGTATGCAAATCAAGACCGGCATTAGCCTCAATCAGCATTTCGAGCAAATTGTCGCTTTCACACATCTGTGTCGCATACATCAATGGATTTACGCCTTGAAAATCTATCGGATTTGGGCAGGCCTGAGAGCGAAGGAGCAATTGAAGAGCTTTTGCATGGCCTTGGATGACAGCTACATGCATTACTGTCAATCCTTGATAATCTTTGCATTCGAGGTTTGCCTTAGCATTAATAAGTACACTCATAACGTCGCTATGGCCGCCTGACACAGCTTTGTAAATAGCTTTCTGCTTCTTTCTGTCATCTGCCTCAATGTCCGCACCATTTGTAACAAGTGTTTTCACCACATTAGCATGACCCGAACTTGCAGCAAAGTGCAATGCATTCCGCTGGGATGTAGTCCCTAAATTTACATCTACCTTGGCATACAGGAGACAGCGCACAATAGCATCATTCCCGTGACATGCAGCAGCCACTACAGGGATCCAGCCATTGTCATCCTTCATATTGACGTCGGCCTTGTGTTGAATCAGAGCTTGAATCACGGAAAGATCTTGGCACTTCGTGGCGTGCATTATTGGTGTCTGCGCATGCTGATCTTGCACGTTAACATTCGCTTTGAAATGGCAGAGCTGGTGTACAATATCCACCATACCACTTATTGCAGCCCAGTGGATTGCCCTCTTTTGAGAGCGTGATGCGGCGCCAGGGTCTGATCCGGCTGTAAGAAGCATCACAACTGCAGCGCCATCTCCTTCAGCACACTTTTTGATCAGCGTGGTTTCGCCCTTCTCGTCCATCTGCTCCAAGGACTCGTGAATGTAGCCTTGTATCTTGCTCTCTGCCAGTGCCAGGTCTCTAACAAGAATCAAATCCCCGTTTGCACGTGCTATACCAAGCTTTCTTCGCCTCTCACCAAGCATCGTCCTGGACACCTCGTCCATACTCAAAGTTTTAAGAGAGCTGCAAGAATGGGCAGGGTAATCGAGCCAATAATGTATCTTGTTTCTGGAAAGTAATGGTATTTTTAAGGATTCCTCTACAGCTTCCTTCATTTGCGATTCTTTTAAATACCATTCTGCAGGTCGTTTTCTGAAAATGTTCACCCTTCTTGCGATACCGTCTGTTATACTCGACAAATATGCTGTCCCATCTCTCCTCCAATCTTTGTCAATGCCAGCGCGCTTTTGGAATGCGGCTGAATGCTGCACTTTCTGAAGATACTGCAGGGCTTCTCCACTAAGAGTTTCGCTCACTGTGTGTGTGTGTGTACGTAAGGGCAAGGGAGAGCCGCACGTGCGCAGGAGAAAGAGTGAGAGAGCGACAACGTGAGAAAGCTTACAAGTGGAAGAAGTTAAGGCACACACACTACATAAATACAAACATACTTACTGCTGACACACACATTTTTGCGTCGCGCTTGAAGCTCTTCCACAGTCAATGCACGTCCGTTGGCATTAATTTTGACATACACAATGCGCACCAGTCCGTGAAGGGTAGGTCTATACTCATCCCTGTCACCTTCCCGCTGGATGTAAGACAATGGATTCCATAGGCACTCTTCTTCTCCCGGGAATTGGCTAAAGGCAGTGAGAAAGGCACCCCTATCAACTAGAGACACACGAGTTGCCAAAACGGTGGACGTTTTACCCTTCTTGATCCCGCTATAGTCAATGGCCACGTCAAGACTTGTGGTCATGCTCATGAAGGCAAACTCACTAAATCCATGTTCCCAGAACGCAGGGGGAAGCTCGCCACCATCGAGGCCTCTGTAAAGCCAGGCATTCGCATCACAGTCTTGTGCATCCTTGAGTTTTTCTACTCCACTCACTATGAGATGGATTGTGCTGGAAAATTTGTGGCCTGCTGTCTCCATCCGATCCACCACCTGTACTGGCTCGACACCAACGTGTATTTGTCCGCAGGTGCCAAATCCACGAATAATTGCATTATATAACTGGAAAGCTGGACCAGTGTAGAGAATGATAGCAACAATTTCGCCTCGGGTCATGTTTGCTTTTTTGACCAACGGCAGCGGAGAGTCCAAAAGCTTCCCGCTTTCAGAAAAGGTGCCATAATAGTCGAGATGGCGCAGCACGCGAGAAACCTCGCTGTCAAGGATCCGAGGGTCAGAAGAAACAGATATATAACCTCGTGTTGCAGCTTCGTACTCCCGCCGTGGAGTGGTCAGGATGCCATAATTACCAGATCGCAATGCAATATCGCTGTCAGTCATGCCTGTGTGCTCAATTTCCATGCCCTTCTCGAGGTCGTCACGAGGTTCCCCCACACGCCCAGTCACGCCGGCCTTGAAGTCATCAACACCACCGCCTGTCATTGAAAAGGAAAACTTTTTTGAAGACCCGATTTTGGTGTCGGGCCCTTGGAATGCTTCTTCTAATGCGCGTGCCTGTCGAATATGTTCCTTCAAGAGATCTCCAATGATTGGCGAGGCCATGGCCATGACGTCATCTACATCGCTACCTGACATTCTCATTATGTCTGAAAGCAGGCCGCCTGGGCCACATCCAGCTGGCAAAACAGCACTAATAGCTCGATCGAAGGGAACCGCGCGGACAAACATGCGAATCTCCACCTGGACTACAAAAATTGTTAATAGACATCGGGGTCACACAACACCGCCAAGCACAGCATCAGCGGATTTGATTGAGGTGAACGTTCGTGACCCCTTTGTGGGTCAAGGACGTCAACTGCATAGCATTGCAAATATACCTGCGATTTCATTGTGGAAGATTCAAGGTCCTTGTCATCCATGCCAAGCAAGGTGGCGACGTCCGTAGACATACTCATGCTCGTTCGAGAACTCTGCGCCTCTTGGCTGCCACGGAGTACGACTGGCACCCCGTCACCGATAGAGTCTTGCTCCTTACAACGGCCCTCCACACTGTCTCCACACTTGATGTGCTCCTCCGTCAGGGCAAACAGCTCGGCTGTCTTCTCAGCAATACAAGCCTTCAACGCAGCAATCTCGCAGTCCTTCACGGCAACTTGGTCCGAGAGATGACTGTGTCGACGCATGTTCATTATACTTCCTCCCTGCCAAATACGGTGTCAGCATATTTTTCACCAAATTACTACACCTCCCCGGTCCCCTCACTTAGACCATGATCAAGATCGAGCGGCTGCGTTTTCGATATATCTGGTCAATGATGACCAGGAGCATACTTACATGAATTATGAAATGTAAGAACCAATAAGTGTGTACCAAGTTTACTACGAACCAATAAATTTTTGCGGCTGACATGAAAGCATTTTTATAGTTTGCGCTGCATGCGGGCAGATCCGTGACCAAAATCAAGAGAGTCAAAGAAACAATAACAGAAAGGCAAAGTTGACCTTATGTAGTAGTACGAATCTGGAGATGATCCCCATTTTTATTACTGAAAAACCCTTTAATTTTAGTCACTTTTCTCTCGGAGCTGTTCCAGACAACAAATTTGACGGAGGAGATTTGTCTTTTTATAATCTCTCTCTTTAAACAAGTGGTTGAAGAGAAAGAGAGCAGTACACCAGCGCACGATGCCTCCCAAGAAACCACCCCCTCAAAGGACCACATCGTCTAATGACAAACCTGAGAGTGAATACAAACCTGCCATGGGTTCGACAACCAAGGAGCCTTCGAATAAACCAAAAAAGTAAATAGAGCTTCTGGACCAGCGAAGCTTTGAATATTGTTTATGAAGTAATAAAAGCAATTTCTCTTCACATCTCGACGGTTCTTTGCCTTTCATCGATTTCGGGCTCCCGCACTTGAGCGCGCAGGGGCGTGCGCGCTCTCAGACTCTGTACGCTGTATGCCACAGTCTCATAGACCAATCGAGCCTCAGAGGACCTCTCCCACACACACACCCGCTCTCGACATCCAAGAATATTAACAGCCAACCTCGTTTCGGTAACGGGGAAATGTGTTTGAAAAGTCAACTGTCGTCGCCAATCCCAGACAACATGACTGGCAACAA
>Ga0105051_10008494_pt1 | contig 10386 bp, 6 predicted proteins | sample FRY02_FD_78383 | JGI IMG/M metagenome (GOLD analysis project Ga0105051, IMG submission 78383) | Freshwater microbial communities from Lake Fryxell liftoff mats and glacier meltwater in Antarctica - FRY-02 (megahit assembly) | ecosystem: Environmental > Aquatic > Freshwater > Ice > Glacier...
CTAACAAATTACGTAAAATAAATAGCATCAAAAATGTCCATTAGAAGCAAACGTCTAAAAAATAGCATCATTTTTGTCCATTACACCTACTTTTTAATTCCTGAAAACTAACCGGTTTAATAAAAAATCCTTGAATAGATTTTGAGTAAGCGTCAACAACCGCTTCTTGTTCAGCAGTTGTTGTAAAAAATAAGTATGGAATAGTTTTCATTCGGATGTCCTCATTTTCATGAATTTGCTTTCTTAATTCTATACCATTTAGTTTTGGCATATTGATGTCAGAAAAAACTATAAACGGCTCCGAAGTCTTTGTGGTTAAATAAGCAAGTGCTTCTTGCCCATCGTTAAAAAAAATAATTTCATTTTTATAATTTAGTTCATTAAATACTTCACTAAACATCTCTTGATCCTCCATGTCATCTTCCACTATGACGATTGCTCCGTTCTTATTCATTTTAGTTTTTTTAAAGTTTATTTGACAATGAACGATTTCATTTTTGGCATTACATTATTAAATTCTCTCGCGTTTTAAAGCATGCCACCTAACTTGTCTGTATGCGACACAACTATTTTATTTACATGATAAAACAAGTAAATAGGCGAATTATTGTATTGTTTTATGGTTCAAAAATAATAAAATTTTTTCACAAATCGTTAATCAGTGGCGAAGGTCGAGAAATTAGGTGAGTAGTGGAAGAGTTGGGCTATATCAGTAAGTACCATTTATTGCCATCCAACTTTGTCAAAGTTTCTAACTGAAAACCGTTTTTTATATTGAACTCAGCTGACTGTTATGTTGAATTTATTTAGGCATCTTAACCTTTCATTCGTTGAGCAGCGGAAGCCTTCGAAGAGCTTGTTAATGGGATAAATCAGTACGTACCATTTATTGCCATCCAACTTTGTCAAAGTTCCAAACTTTGACAAAGTTTTCAATTGAAAACCTTCTTTCATACTGAACTCAGCTGACTGTCATGTTGAATTTATTTCAGCATCTTTTACAACGTAAATTCACAAATTTTTATAAATCCTTAGTACGGCAAACCATAAAGCAGCTGTTTTTTAAGATCGTAAGTTTACTGTAGTAAAAACCACGGGATTAATTTTATGAAACATTTTCTAAAAACGGCTGACCAAATTAAATCATCAAATAATTGTAAGATAGTATAAGCCAAATAGTTTCAATTTAGAGGATAGGAGTATAATTTTAATTATGCTCCTATTTTTTTGCAGTAATGTGAGTGTTTTTTATAAAATGAATAGCACAAAATTTTTTTATAAAACATTTTTAATCAGGTTCAACTTTTATTTAAAAAGTTTCTTCGGGAGCTTTTTTTTATAAAAATAAATACATTACGGAAAACCGTAATGTATTTGTTTTTTTGAGGTGTAGTTTTGAAAAATAATTTTAAACAACTTCAAAATGAGAACACTTACACTTCTTTTTCTAGGAATACTTGTTATTTCCTGTAATCCAACAAAAACCTATTTTCAAATTTATAAGACAAAATCTGAAACTGTTAAGAAAACAAATAATAACAGTATCGCTTTTGAGGACAATAATTGTAGAATAGAATACAATCTTTGGGAAAACAATGGAAATGCTGGCTTTAGCTTTTTTAATAAAACAAACGAAACAGTATATTTATTGATAGACGAAAGCTTTTATGTAATAAACGGTAACGCCTATGATTATTATCAAAATAGAGTTTTTATAAACACAATTTCTTCTGCAACTCAACAAAGCTCTAGCTTGGGATATGGTAAAATTGGTTTTTTATCAATAACCAATTACGCTTCCAAATCGATTATAAATAATTCAAGTAATGGCGTTGAGGTTATTGAGTCAAAAATTATTGCTATTCCTTCAAAAGCGTCAAAAACAATTTCTGAATTTAAGATTAATGAAACAGTCTATAGAGATTGTGACATGTTAAGGTTTCCTTCTTCAAAACAAATAAGTATGAAATCCTTTTCCGAAAATGCTTCACCTTTAAAGTTTTACAACAGCATTTGTTATCGAATAGGGCAACAAGAAACCAAAGTGAAAATTAAAAATGATTTTTTTGTGTCAGAAATAACTAATCTGGCAGAAAATGAAGTAATGGTGATAGAAAGAAATAAATTTTGTGATCAAAAAGGGGGAACTCCTGTAAAAGTTTTTGAAGAAAGTAATCCCAATAATTTTTATGTTCGATATTCAAAAACACAAATGGACACGTGGAAGTATTAGTTTTGGTCTGTAAAAAACAAATAGCAGAAAAATCACACTTTATAATAAATTAAATCATCAAATAATTGTAAGATATTGTAAGCCAGATAGTTTTAATTTAGAGGGTAGGAGTATAATTTTTAATTATGCTCCTATTTTTTTTGGGGTACTACGGGAAATCTATATAGAAAGTACTTGTGTATTTTTAAAAAATCTTGGATAGCTTTATAAATTTTATCAAATCAGGACTACTAAGGTAATAATTGGGATCGCGGAGCGCCACGGTTTTTCATGAAGAGTTTGAGGAGCTGGACTATATCAGTAAGTACCATTTATTGCCATTCAGCTTTTTCAAAGTTTCTAACTGAAAATCGTTTTTTATGCTGAACTCAGCTGACTGTCATGTTGAATTTATTTTCAGAATCTTTTACAATGTAAATTCACAAATTTTTATAATCTATTTCTAGCTCAAACTTGTCATTCCGACGCAGGAGGAATCGCACTAGTGAGTAATAAATTTATAGATAGCAACAAACTTTGTAAATTAATTAATGTGATTCCTCCTGCATCGGAATGACAAAAGAACTAAATAACTAAATAATTTGTGGATAATCAAAAGAATCAAAAGAACTAAACAATCAAAAACCCCAACCATCTCCCACCTTCCACATCCACAAAACGCTCACGCCCCGTCACCCTCTCCTTTGGAGAGGGCCGGGGAGAGGAAAAAAAACCTCCAACTTCCAACTTCCAACCTCCAACCTCCAACCTCCAACCTCCAACCTCCAACCTCCAACCTCCAACCTCCAACCTCCACCCTCCAACCTCCAACCTCCAACCTCCAACCTCCAACCTCTTCCCCCTACAATTAACTAAAAATTAGCACCTGTTTCTCGTTCAACTCCAAACCTTTTACTAATTTTATAAAATGAATTTAATCCAACAAAAAGGCTTTCACTTCAAAACCTACGAAGCCCCCTATCAATCCCCCTTTGACCGACTATTTGCTGTGTTTAAGGAACTTATCACGCACACTTCTGGCGATTTTGACGAAGCAATTGATTGGTTGCGTCAATTGGATGTGGAGTATAAATTAACCACATCCGAGTATTCCATTGATGATTTTATAGAAGATTTAAAGAAAAAAGGCTACATCCGCGAAGAGCTTAAACCAAACGGCTCCGGGGGCATGGCCATTACGTCAAAAACTGAAAGAGCCATCAGGCAAGCTGCTCTAGAACAAATATTTGGCAACTTATCAAAATCGGGGAGTGGCAGTCACAAAACCAAACACAGCGGCCCTGGCGATGAACAAACAGGCGACTTTAGAGAATACCAATTTGGCGATACGCTAGAACAAATCTCCCTTACTGAAAGTCTTAAAAATGCGCAGGTAAACCACGGAATTGGCGAGTTCAAACTAACAGAACACGACTTAATTGTGGAAGAAAACCACCATAAATCGCAAATGAGTACTGTCTTAATGATAGATATTTCGCACAGTATGATTCTATATGGCGAAGACCGGATCACACCTGCCAAAAAGGTCGCGATGGCGTTAGCCGAACTCATCACCACGCGTTACCCAAAAGACACGCTTGACATCTTAGTATTCGGAAACGATGCATGGACAATTAAGATTAAAGATTTACCTTATTTACAAGTCGGTCCTTACCATACCAATACCGTAGCGGGTTTGCAGTTAGCAATGGATATTTTGAGAAGAAAACGAAATACCAACAAACAAATCTTTATGATTACCGATGGAAAACCTAGTTGTGTTCGAGAAAAGAATGGCGAATACTATATGAACAGCAATGGCTTAGACCAATATATTGTTGAGAAATGTTATACCCAAGCCGCACAAGCTAGAAAGTTGCACATTCCCATCACCACGTTTATGATTGCAAGCGACCCGTATTTACAACAATTTGTCAATAAATTCACCGAAGCCAATCAAGGAAAGGCATTCTATACTGGCTTAAAAGGACTGGGAGAAATGATATTTCAGGATTATGAGAGTAATAGGAAGAAGAAGATAAAGTAGGTTAGGAGGCAGTGGTCAGTTTACAGTCGCAGTATTCAGTCGCAGTCGTTCCATGTCATTTCGCAAGACGACGAAGTCGAAATAGAAATTTCCTGCAACGCAGTCAGAAGCAGAAGTGTTCAGTTTGCAGTCGCAGTATTCAGTCGCAGTCGTTCCTTGTCATTTCGCAAGACGACGAAGTCGAAATAGAAATCTCCTGCAACGCAGGCAGAAGCAGAAGTGTTCAGTTTGCAGTCGCAGTCGCAGTATTCAGTCGCAGTCGTTCCTTGTCATTTCGCAAGAAGTCGAAATAGAAATCTCCTGGAACGCAGGCAGAAGTTGTAGTTTTACAGTAAATAGAGAATAGAAAAAAGAAAATAGAGAATAGAAAATAGAAAATAGAGAATAGAAAATAGAAAATAGAAAATAGAACAGTCAATCACCCATCATCAATCACCCATCACCCATCATCAATCACCCAACACCAAAACACCCAACAACATGAAACAAATAAAAACACTTGGCGAATTAATAAAATCAGGCTATCAATCGAAGGATATAAAAGACGAACTCCGTGATAATTTACGTCAGAAATTAAAGAAGGGGGAAACTACTTTTGAAGGCGTGCATGGTTTTGAAAATTCGGTCATTCCAGAGTTAGAAAGAGCTATTTTATCCAAACACAACATTAACTTATTAGGCCTTCGCGGACAAGCAAAAACACGTTTAGCGCGCAAGATGATTGATCTTTTAGACGAATATATTCCAGTAGTGGAAGGTTCAGAAATCAACGATGACCCATTGAATCCGCTTTCTCGTTTTGCTAAAGAATTAATTGCCGAGAAAGGAAATGATACCCCAATTATGTGGTTGCATCGCAGTGACCGTTTTTATGAAAAGTTAGCGACTCCAGATGTAACTGTTGCCGATTTAATTGGCGATGTTGACCCAATCAAAGCTGCTAATTTAAAATTGAGTTATGCTGATGAGCGCGTGATTCACTTTGGTATGATTCCGCGTGCCAACCGATGTATTTTTGTTATTAATGAATTACCCGATTTGCAAGCCCGTATTCAAGTGGCTTTGTTTTCTATTTTACAAGAAGGCGAGATTCAAATACGTGGTTTTAAGTTGCGATTGCCTATTGATGTGCAATTTATCTTTACTGCAAATCCAGAAGATTATACCAATCGTGGAAGTATTGTCACTCCGTTGAAAGACCGAATTGGTTCGCAAATTCTAACGCATTATCCAGAAACATTGGCCATTGCCAAAACGATTACCCAACAAGAAGCCAAGTTTTCTGAAGAAATTATTAAGGCAATTCATGTACCAACCTTAGCCAAAGACCTTTTAGAACAAATTGTGTTTGAAGCTAGAGAAAGTGAGTATATAGATTCAAAAAGCGGCGTTTCGGCTCGAATGAGTATCACGATGTATGAAAACTTAATTGCCACTGCCGAACGTCGAAGTTTACTTTCTGGTGACGACAAAACAACCGTTCGTATGTCTGATTTTGTTGGCGTTATTCCTTCGATAACTGGTAAAGTAGAGTTGGTTTATGAAGGCGAACAAGAAGGAGCCGCTACGGTAGCTAATTACTTAATAGGCGATGCTATTCATACCTTATTTCCAATATATTTTCCAGCCATTGAAAAGTTAGAACGCGAAAAGGAAAAGAATGCGTATAGCGATTTATTAGAATGGTTTTTCTCTGAATCCGGTTTTGAATTATTAGATGAAGCTTCTGACTCAGAATACCACGCTATTATTGATTCAGTAAAACCCTTGGAGGCGTTAATCAAAAAATACCAACCCGATACGCCTAAGCATGATATTTACTTCTTCAAAGAGTTTATCCTTTGGGCTTTAGTAGAATATGAAAAACTATCCAAAAACCGAATTGTCAACGGCAATCAGTTTAATGATTTGTATGGTAATTTTATTAATAAGTTATAAGGTAGTTATATTCTTTATGGGAGTTAGTTGCAGTTTGGTTTACCTATTCTTGAATAGCTATATCAGTTAAATTACTTCGATTTTGTGCTCATACAATAAAAATATTCTCTTCAGGCCGATTATCTTTCACGAGATGGCAAGGAGAGAATTTTTTTCAAAGTTTTTTAAAAGGGAAATGTTATAACCAAACTATTTGGTAACCGCCACCACGTTTTTTAAGTTTCACTTTGTAATTATTACATCGGCTACAATCTCTACTCGACTGCCAAATCAATGAAAATTCATGTACACCTTGGTTTTGTCTAAATTCAGAGAGGTTAAAATCGTGGTAATAACCAATTGTAAATTCGCCCATTTTAAGATAAAAAATTGGATTGATGGAAGTCAGTAAATGACTGTTAGAAGTTCTTCCTTCTGGATTAGTAGCTAATAAGGCTCCAATTTCGAATACTTCAGTTTCCAAGATGACTCCCATGTCCAAACGATTATAGTGCGATTGCCGCATATAATTATTACTATTTTAAAAGTAGTAGTTTTTATCAGTTTATTTCTTTTTTTAAAAACAAGACGTACAATTTTATAATCCTCATTTGTATTAAGTGCAGTCAAAGTCAAGTACCTTCATCAATACCATTATTCGAACAGTAAGTTGCTAATTTACGGTCACAAAACCATGGCAAAGCGTTTTATCTAGATTTGTAAGACCTTTCAATATCGTAGGAAGAAAATTCTCTTTTTTCAAAAAAAAATGTGCCATGTAAAGAAAGTAAGAATAACTATTTAAGAAGCACAGCGGTATCAACTATAAATACCAAAAGTTATTGACGCGCTAGAGAATGTTAAATAAACTTACTTTTTAATTAGTATAGCAAAAGTCTATTGCAAAAAATCGGGAAGTCACTTATATTTGCGAGTAGCTAAAAGTGGCAAAAGTGTTAAAATGAAAAAAGAAGAGTACAAAATACATATTATCGGTGCAGGTGTCAGCGGACTAGTGGCTGCACAAGTCCTAGAACTTAATGGTTATCATCCCGTACTGATTGATGCCTCCGATCGCGTTGGCGGCCGAGTCAAAACTGATATAGTTGACGGTTATCAATTGGATCACGGATTTCAAGTATTGCTAACTGCCTATCCTGCGGCACAAAAATACTTAGATTTTGATGCGTTAGAATTGCAAAGTTTTTTGCCAGGAGCCACGATCTTTAGTAATGGAAATAAAAAAACCATCGGCGATCCACTGCAAGATATTTCCTTATTACTTCCAACACTTTTCTCAGGCATAGGAACTATTTCCGATAAGGTAAAAATACTCCAGCTCAATGGAATGTTAGGTCAAAAACCCCTATCGGCAGTATTTGAAAAACCTGAAAAAACCACCTATGCGTATCTAGTGGACTATGGTTTTTCAGAAGAAATAATTAACAAATTCTTCAAACCTTTCTTTAGTGGTATATTCCTTGAACCAAATTTAGAAACCTCTAGCAGAATGTTTGAATTTGTATACAAAATGTTTGGAGAAGGCCCTGCTAAATTACCAAAAGCGGGCATTGAAGCCATTCCAAAGCAGCTAAAAGAATCATTAAAACAAACTACTTTTCTGTTTAACACCAAAGTCAAAACTGTCGAAGAGGGCAAAATATTCCTCACGGACGGCACGGAAATAGAGAGTCATAATACGATTATTGCAACCGATGCAAGCAAACTTCTTACTATTCTTAACAATAAAGAAACAGAATGGAAATCTTGTGAAACATTCTACTTCGAAACGAATACAAGAACCATAAAAAAGCCTCTTATTGGGTTAATCACAGATAAAAAAGCACTGATCAATAACATATTTTACCACACAAGTCTAAAAACAAAATTGGTGGCCGCCAAAGAATTACTATCTGTCACTGTAGTCAAAAAGCACGGATTATCAACTGCAGCGTTACAAAGTCAAATTGAAAAAGAATTGACTCAATTTTGTGGTATAGAAACCCTACGATGCATCAAACAGTATTCTATTCCTAGAGCACTTCCTAAAATGCAGAACTTACGTTATGAAATGAGCCCTGCTGAAACTAGATTAACAAAAACCATTTTTCTTGCCGGCGACATGCAACTAAATGCCTCTTTAAATGCAGCAATGATTTCTGGAGAACGGGCAGGATTAGGTCTTGTATCGGCTATTGCAGAAGAGGTGTGATGTGAAGCAAGATTATTGATTCGCTGTTATAAAAACGCTTGTAACCTTTTGGCAAATTTTTTATTGCTACGATGAAATACTTCCCTAAACTTCGACTGAAAACTAAATCACTGTTTTCAAATACAAAAAAAAGCAAGAACAAAGTGATAAAACGATCTAAAAAATAGGGGCATAAATTACATACAACTCATTGAAAAACAGTATTAAATACCGTAAAGTGAATAGTTATCACTAGTTCAAAATAGTAATAACATTCGGTATTTCGTCTATAAAAAATCTCTGTAATTAACTCGTATTGTTCTGGCAAACTATTTAAAAGTACTTCTTCTCTTTACGAAAATGATAGCCTTTCTTAAAGTATCGCTTCACAATGATTTTCAAGTCACAACAAAAATTGGTAATCAACTTTTAACCAAATTCCAAAGAAGTGTAAGCAGAAAGGTTTTTCTAATTTTTACTACTCCGCAATAACTATCTTTGAAATTAAAGCTATTTACACGTTAATTGATACTTTTATTGACATGTTATAACCAAACTCTTTGGTAGCCACCACCGCGTTTTTTAAGTTTCACTTTGTAATTATTACACCGGCTACAATCTCTACTCGACTGCCAAATCAATGAAAATTCATGTACACCTTGGTTTTGTCTAAATTCAGAGAGGTTAAAATCATGGGAATAACCAATTGTAAATTCGCCCATTTTAAGATAAAAAATTGGATTGATGGAAGTCAATAAATGACTGTTAGAGCTTCTTCCTTCTGGATTAGTAGCTAATAAGGCTCCAATACCTACTACTTCAGTTTCCAAGATAACTCCCATATCCAAACGATTATATTGCGATTGCCGCATATAATTTGCCGTTAACAGAATATTAGAACCTTCTGGTATAATCGAAGAGGGCGAGTTATTAATTTCAAAGTAATATCCGCCATGCAATGTAAAAAACATGTTCAACGGAACATTTGCGTTTTCTCGAAAAGAAACATCTGGTCGGTTTAAATGCCTTACTGACAATCCAAACCAAGCATCCTCACTATCAAAAGCGAAACCAGCTGTTACATCAAAAAAATTGATTTTATTGCTGTAGTCTAAAACGCCGGGGTCAATACTTCCAGGTCCGATAGCTCCGGTATTGCTGTCAATTTGGTCTTCCAATACTAAGTTATTAAAATTAAAATCTTTTCTTCCAAAGCCACTTTCTACTCCAAATCGCATCCGCCAATCATAATTGAGTTCTAAGATATAGGAAACAACGCCATTGAACTTAAAATAATTATAATTCGTAAACACCTCGTTGTGATTTAATACTGTGATTCCTACCGCAATTTGGTCGCTTATTAAGTTGTTAGCATAGGCAAATTGGGTGTCTATTTTGGTATTTCCGTTAGGCCATTGTCTTCGATGCATGATTCCGGCACTCCACGTATTTGTAACTCCAGTAAAAGCTGGATTAATCGTCTCTGGAACTAAAGTGAATTGTGTAAAAATAGGATCTTGTGCTTTTACGTGAAAGACAAGCAGCAAAAAAAAGCCAACAGTTATAATTCGGATCATGGTGGAATTATTTTATAAGTACAAAGGTTTGTTTATCTTGGATAGTGATACCGTAAAAAGTTTCAGCAGTGATCGTACTATAATAATTGCCATTTTCAGCATTTACATCGTTGATTTTACCATTCCATCCGAAGAGTGACTGACCCGTTTCAGAATAAATAACAGAGCCCCAGGAGTCATAGATGTCCATTTTAATATTTTTCAATCGTTTCGAAACAGGTCGGAACGTATCATTCACTCCATCTGAATTGGGCGTAAAAGCGGAAGGGATAACTAACAAATAGCCTTTTTCAACTACTAGTGAAATAGTTAAAACATAAACACAGCCAAATGGATAAGTAACGGTCAATGTAACGATGTATTCTCTTTCGAGCACATACGTGTGAATAGGATTTTCTTCGTTTGAATAGGTACCGTCACCAAAATCCCAAATTATATTTTC
>Ga0105051_10008498_pt1 | contig 10381 bp, 12 predicted proteins | sample FRY02_FD_78383 | JGI IMG/M metagenome (GOLD analysis project Ga0105051, IMG submission 78383) | Freshwater microbial communities from Lake Fryxell liftoff mats and glacier meltwater in Antarctica - FRY-02 (megahit assembly) | ecosystem: Environmental > Aquatic > Freshwater > Ice > Glacier...
AGAAATGCGTATCGTTCCAAGCGGTAGATCAATATCGTCATAGAGCACGATGAGCCTCTCTGCTGTTTTTTTTGCCACCGCTTTCTTGACAGACCCTCCAGACTCATTCATAAACGTCTCTGGCAAAAGTACGCGAACCATTTCCTCTCCGACGCTTCCCTCCCATATGTGTCCGTAATATCTTTTTGAAAGCACGGGCGAACCGCCCTGTGTCTCCACCCACGCACTCAACACCATACGCCCCGCATTGTGCCGTGTGCGCGCATATTTCTCTCCGATATTTCCTAAGCCAACAATCGTATACATAGAGATACATTGTGCACGCGATCTACCGCTTGTGTCAAACAGTGAACGCCGTTATAATACCCCTGAATTATATGCTCATGGACACAGAAACAGTGACAGAAGTGGTACGGGAAGCTGTCATTGGTGAAGCTGTCACTGGACCGACACCTCCAAAAAAAGAAGAGTCATTCTTCACTGAAATTATCCGCTTTACACTTTTTGCGCTCATTATCGTCATCCCTATTCGTATATTTATCGCACAGCCTTTCATTGTGCAAGGGGCATCCATGGATCCCACCTTTGAAACAGGTCAGTACCTCATTGTCGATCAAATTACCTATCGTTTTGAAGATATTGCCCGTGGTGATGTCGTCGTCTTTCGATACCCAGAAGACACCACCAAGTTTTTTATTAAGCGCATTATTGGTGTCCCTGGAGATACTCTTAAAATTGAAGGTGACACGGTACGTATTATAAATACTGCACACCCCAAAGGGTTTGTCCTTGAGGAGCCGTACATCAAAGCAATGCGCCCAGACACCATGCTCACTCAGACACTCGGCGAGCACGAGTACTTTGTTATGGGTGACAATAGAAATGCGAGCTCTGACTCACGTGTATGGGGTGTGCTTCGCGATGACCTCATCATCGGGAGAGCGCTCGTAAGACTGCTTCCCGTCACCGAAGCTAGTGTCCTACCCGGAAAATTCACCCAACCCATCAACTAACCATTAGCCTCCTATGGAAACTACTCTCAAGGCCACTGACTTCATCCGCACTGCATCCAAGACTGCACATCACTTTGGTTTTCGTGCTCTTGACGACCTCAAAGATGATGCTCGTTGCAAAAACTGCGAAAAGAGTGGGAATCCAAAAATCCTCGTCGCGCAAAAGCGTCTTGATGCGCTCCACGGCGCACTCGCAGGAGGCATCAGTGCGTATTTTGAACACAATCTTCATGGACTTGGTGAACCCGCACTTTTTTACACCATCGACGACTCCAAAAAGGATGCCGTACAAGTGTCACTCCAAGTACTTGGCACAGAAAAAAGTATCGCTGAATCCCTCCTCATCCGCACCATCAGGTCACTCTTCCATGACCTCAATATTACCGAACACTCGCTCCGCATTAATTCAGTGGGTGACCGTGAATCCGTAAACCGCTACTCACGAGAGCTGGGTAATTATTTTCGAAAACGCATCGAACACCTTCCTCCGACGGCGCGTGAACTCATGAAAGAACATGTGCTCATGACGCTCGGGCACCTCATCGAACGCGGACATGAATTGGGCTCTAAAAGTCCGAGCGCCTTAGAGTACTTAAATGAATCGAGTAGAAAACACTTCCGTGAAATTATTGAATATTTAGATCAAAGTGAAACTCCCTACGAGATTGACCCACGCCTTCTTGGCCATCATCAATGCTACTCGCACACAATCTTTTCTTTTGATACGTGGGAAGATGAGAGTCGCGCCACTCCACACCTCGTGCGCGCGCGTGGCGGAAGATACGATGAATTTGTCTATCAGATGACAAAGCAAACTATCCCTGCCGTTGGTGCGGTCATTACGCTCGAAGGACAGGCGGTACCACTTCGTCTTCCAAAGCACCCCACGACCGAGCCTTCAGTATGCATGGTCCAGCTAGGTTTTGGACCAAGGGTACGCAGTTTATCGATACTCGAAGATCTGAGGCATGCAGAGATACCTGTCCACCAGTCCATTGCCTCAGACTCTCTCTCTGGACAGCTCGAAACAGCGCGACAGAAAAAAATCCCCTACACCGTTATTCTCGGACAAAAAGAATTGGTAGATAATACCGTTATTGTGAGAAATATGTTCAACTCCTCACAGGAAAATGTTGCTATTACTGGACTGGTTTCGTATCTCAAGCGAGCTACGAAGGTGTAGTTGCGAGCAAGGCTCCCGTATGGTATATTCTTGAACACATGGCTATCAATATTCAAGTAGAAAAAAACCCAAACGAAAGTACATCGAACCTCATTCGACGTTTTACCAAGCGTCTTCAAAATGCAGGCATCGTGCCTAAGGTGCGTAGCGGTCGCTATTATGAGCGAATCAAATCCCGTAACTCAGACCGCAAAGCAAAGTTGCGCCTCCTCAAACGAAAAGAAACGTACGACGAACTAGTGAAGCTTGGTAAAATAGCAGAACGACCAGCGCGCCGCTAACACAAACACTGGACAAGAAACGCCTCATTATGAGGCGTTTCTTGGTATGATGAAGCGTATGAGCTTTACACTTTCGCACACCACCCGCACGTACCCCACACTTCCGTATGAGATAATGAAAAATGATCTCTTGGGGGGCGCGTACGAGCTTTCCCTTGTCTTTGTGGGAAATACGCAAAGTCAAAGACTCAACCAAACCTACCGCAACAAATCCTACATCCCCAACGTGCTGAGCTTTCCACTTGATGACACACACGGAGAAATTTTTATCAACCCCACACAAGCGCTGCGTGAAAGTAGGGCACACGACATGTCACCCAGTGGGTTTGTCGGTTTTTTATTTATCCACGGACTACTCCATTTGAAAGGATACCAGCATGGGGATACAATGGAGAGTGCTGAATCTCGGTACAAAAAGAAATACCATTTGACGTAATAGTATGCATGAACGCTTGATAACAGGAATAGATGTCGGCACCTACCAAATAAAAGTAGTCGTCGTTCGTGTACCAAAAAAAGGTGAACAAAAAATGCTTCCTCAGATCGTCGGCACTGGTTTTGCAGAGTCACGCGGATTGCGTCATGGATATATCATCAATGAAACCGACGTGGTCAAAAGCATACGCTCCGCTATCGTACAGGCCGAAAAAGCGACAGGAGAACCCATACACCGTGCTTTTCTTTCTATTGGTGGCATCGGTCTTGACGAAATACACTCACGGGGAGAAGTGATCCCCTCGCGCGCAGATTCTGAAATAACACAACTAGATATTGAAAAAGGAATGCTCGATAGCGAGGAGAGAATACAAGACAAAATTCCAAACCGCAAAATTCTTCACGCTATTCCCCTTTCCTTTTCCGTTGACGGTGAAAAAGTATTTGGTCGTCCTCACGGCATGAAGGGTTCTAAGCTTGAAGTTGAGTCTCTCTTTATTTCTTGTTTTGAACAACATTTAAACGACCTGGTGCAAGCTGTCGAAAGCACCGGCATTATTGTGGATGATGTCATGGCGTCCCCACTCGCCGGCAGTCTTATTATGCTGACGAAAGCGCAAAAACGTGCTGGGTGTGTTCTCGCCAACATCGGGGCGGAAACAGTCTCTATTGTAGTTTTTGAAAATGGTATTCCTATTTCTCTCAAAGTATTCCCCATAGGATCAACCGATATCACCAATGACATAGCGTTGGGTTTAAAAATCCCCCTCGAAGAGGCTGAGAAAATAAAACGTGGAAGTCCTACCGGCACACAATACTCAAAACGCCGACTCGATGAGATCGTCAGCGCACGCCTTTCGGATATTTTTGAACTCATCGATGCGCATCTCAAAAAAATCAAACGAGACGGGCTCTTGCCAGCTGGTATTATTATCACTGGTGGTGGGTCTGGTATCACGACCATCCAAGACCTTGCGCGCGCAGCGCTACGCCTCCCTTCTCGCATTGCTTCCCTCGACCCAAGTCAAAATGGTAAGGTGCGTGATGCGTCCTGGGCGGTGGCGTACGGCCTCTGTATTTGGGGTGTCTCTGGAGGAGAAGAAGAGAGTGGTGTCAAAACAGCAACGCGTGCGGGGAACGCGCTTATAAACTGGTTTAGACAATTTTTTAGACAATTTTTACCCTAATCTGGCAAGCACACGAAAGAGCTTTTTGTCAATAAGTGCAGAGTGCACAACTCTCTGCTATGATAGGAGTCAACAGCAGTAATTTCTACAGATTTTCATATGGAACAAATTAAAGCAGACGTAGAAGCTTTTGCACGCATTCGCGTAGTGGGAATTGGTGGCTCTGGAGGCAATGCCGTCAACCATATGATTAACGCAAAGGTGCGTGGTGTTGAATACATTTCGGTCAATAGCGATGCCCAAGACTTGCATCACTCACTTGCCAAAAAGAAAATTCACATTGGCAAAAACCTCACCCGTGGACTCGGAGCTGGTGGTAATCCCGACATGGGCCGTCGCGCCGCGGAAGAAACACGGGAAGAAATTGCAAATGTGCTCAAAGGATCCGACATGATTTTCATCACCTGTGGTATGGGTGGTGGTACAGGCACAGGGGCATCTCCTGTGATTGGTAAAATTGCGCGTGAAAGTGGCGCACTCACCGTAGGTGTGGTCACAAAACCATTTTCTTTCGAAGGACAGGAGCGCATGCGTCTCGCACTCCAAGGTATTGAGGAACTCAAGAAAGAAGTCGATGCACTCATCATTATTCCAAATGACAGACTTCTTGCAATTGTTGACAAAGAAACCTCTATTAAAAACGCCTTTGCGATTTGTGACGATGTGCTCAAGCAAGCTGTTGAAGGCATCTCGGATCTCATCACGATGCCGGGCATCATCAACGTTGACTTTGCTGATATTCGCTCAGTCATGGAAAATGCTGGCTCCGCACTCATGGGAGTCGGTGTCGCAAGTGGTGAAAAGCGTGCGGAGGAAGCAGCGCGCGCAGCTATCAACTCCCCTCTTCTCGAAGTTTCTATTACGGGCGCAAAAGGTGTGCTCTTTGCAATAGCTGGCGGAAGCGACTTAGGCATGCTTGAAGTACAAGACGCAGCGCGCGTCATCACCGAGTCTATCGACCCTCACGCAAAGGTCATCTTTGGAACAATTCAAGACGATAGACTTAAGAAAAATGAAATAAAAGTAACAGTGATTGCGACAGGTTTTCCTGAAATAAATGCCGGGCACAGCAGGCCGACCTTCTTTGGCTCATCGCTCGGAAGTTCTCCTGCGCCAATAGCTGATACTCCTATCGAAAAAGAACCAGCTCCTCGCGGTCGCATCTTCAACTCAATCATCGCTCCACAGCGAAAAGAAGAAGGGTATGCTCCTGCCCGCGAAGAAAAAACACCTGAATCTGCACCCTCACGCGAACCACGTCCTGTAGCATCATCAGAAGAAGATACTGATGACGATTGGGGCGCGGTACCCGCTTTCCTCCGTCGTTCTAAATTAAAGTAACCTTCAACAACCCAGCAAAAAATCCGACCGAAAGGTCGGATTTTTTGCTTGTATATGGTATCCTTTCTCAACACATCAGTTAAATATTTGTTATGTACGATCTTATCATCATCGGGGGAGGCCCAGGAGGAGTAGCTGCAGGAGTGTATGCATCTCGCAAACGACTCAAGACACTTTTTGTCACCAAAGAATGGGGTGGCCAAAGCGTCGTCTCAAGTGAGATACAAAACTGGGTCGGTACCATTGCTATTTCTGGCGCAGACCTTGCAAAAGATCTTGAAGCACACCTACGTGCATATGCGGGAGATATTGTCACCATCAAAGATGGTGTGCTCGCTACAGGTATTGAAAAGATCAACAGCGGGTTTAAGGTGACTCTGGACGGAGGAGAAACAGCGGAAGCAAAAGCGCTCCTCATTACGACCGGCTCCACAAGACGCACCCTCGATGTCCCCGGAGCAGCGCAATTTGAACACAAAGGTGTCACCTACTGTGCATCCTGTGACGGCCCCATGTTTGCTGACATGGATACGGTGGTCATTGGTGGCGGGAATGCTGCCTTTGAGACGGCAGCCCAGCTCCTTGCGTACGCAAAAAGTGTGACTCTCTTAAATAGAAGTGGTGAATTTCGCGCAGACCCCGTCACCATCGAACGTGTACTCGCTCATCCAAAAATGACAGCTCTCAAAAATGCGGAGCCTGCAGAAGTCTTGGGTGAAAAATTTGTCACTGGGATGAAATACAAAGATACAACGTCAGGGGAGATCAAAGAAATTCCTGCAAGTGGTATTTTTGTCGAGATCGGACTCATTCCCACTACAGACTATTTGGGAGACATAGTAGAACGTGACCAACTGAAGCGCATTATCATTGACCCATGGACCCAACAAACAAAAACGCCAGGCATCTGGGCTGCTGGGGACTGTACCAACATACTCTATCATCAAAACAATATCTCAACGGGGGATGCCGTCCGCGCCCTCGAAGACATCTACGTGCATTTGCACACGAAATAACCGTAGCCCCGCAGCAGAGCTGCGGGGTATCCTGGACGACTAAAAAATACTATATACTTATTTATAATGATTCTAGATCTCACGAATGCCGCATACATAGACAACACAAACCTGCACAAAGGTTGTGAGGCAGAAGGATTTAAAATTGACTACGGAAAATTTAGAACCTATTTAAAGGAGCGACACCAAGTTCATACCGCCTATGTTTTTATAGGCTATGTACCGGGCAACGAAGATCGCTACAGGAGACTTCAAGAAAAAGGCTATACACTCATATTCAAACCAACAATTCCGGACGGAAATGGGAAAATAAAAGGAAACTGTGATGCCGAGCTTGTACTTCAAGCAACTCGAGACGTATATGAGAGCAGCTTTAAAAAAATGATTCTTGTCTCAAGTGATGGTGACTTTGGTTGCTTAATTCAATTTCTGCAAGAAAAAAATAAACTTGAAATTGTCCTTAGTCCCAGAAATGAAAAGAAATGCTCTACCTTAATTAAACGCCTAGCACCCAAAATTACCTTCTTGCCTGATGTACAAAAACTCATAGAATATAACAAATGAAAAACCCCCACTAGGGACGGAACCCTGACAGGAGCTTCTCGAGGTGATACATAGATAGTACCTCCAGCAAACACGTAAGTCAAGGATAGTAATCCCCAAATCCCGCCGAAATCGCAGTACGTGTAAGTGGCCCAAAATAACCATACGCAGGAATAATGCCTTTTGACGCTTGGTACTGTACCACTGCATTTCTGGTAAGCGCGCCAAAGTATCCTTTAGCGACACCCGCTGGCATCGTGAGAAGTCCTTTCTTTTCAAGAAAACTCTGTAAAGACACTACGTCAGTACCCGATATGCCAATAAAAAGATTTCTCGAAAACTGAACGACAGGAAGTGGTGCAACAGGAGCTCTAAACTCCCTTTCTTTTAGTGCAGTATTCAGCCACTTAATAAGCTCTTCAGAGACAAGAGCCGTACTACCACAATCAATACCCGCAGATACGACAGGTGGTGTAGTACTTGCGCTTATCATGCGCCCAAATACCACGTACCTATCTCCCACACGAAAAAAAGGCTGGGCTTGAACTCCATAACCCCAAGGATAGATACCTACGACATCAATGGTATTTCCTAGATCACCTTTCCAGTACTTCTCAACAACAAGAGTCGATGTCCCGTTCCGATTCACAAGGTAATCAGTTCCCTCATCAAGAGGATCCTCTTGTGCCACAGTAACCTTCCCCAAGAAAATAACATCCCCACGATCTAACGGATTTTCTGGTGGTTGGGCACAAGAAAGCGCAAAGGCTGACTGACTACCACTAAAAAATACCATCAAAACTGCACCCAAAATATAGCGTATTTCATATACCATAAGTATACCGCACTCTGTGGTACTTCGAGAGAAACTCTCACAAGACAATCCATTACGCAGATAGTTATAGTCCAAAAAACACAGCTACGTACACCCGGGCATTATGCGTGCTCCCCATAAAAACTCGTATCCCATCTTTAATATTTGCTTTCGGAATCTGTGTTTTACTGTACAAAATTCCTATATATTCAATTTTGTATCTGCTATACTTATAGGCGTAACCTTGCAAACAATTGTGGGTAGTTTACGTAGAAGAAAATTAATCAGTAATTAAAACTAAATTTTATATGAGTACAACATATATACGAAGCATGAAAGTAGGGGTATGTGCCCTTACCTGTGTTGCAGTGTTTGCAATGATATCATTTGCACGCGCTGAAACTGTAACTACTTCAGCAACAACCACACCGGTAGTAGCAGCTCCAGCGCCGACCACGTCACCAACTATTGAAGAGTTAATGTCACAGCTTGCAAAATTAACGGAACTCTTTAATCAACTCAAGGCTCAGATGTTGGGCGTGAAGACTGAGATTCGTGTATTGCGAGAGGGTATTAAAGAGGGGTCAACAGGAGACGACGTAATGGAAATTCAAGAAATCCTTGCGTCAGATCGTTCAATTTACCCAGCAGGACTTAAAACAGGTTTCTTTGGTCCCATGACAAGAGAAGCTATTAAAAGGTTCCAGGAAAACTTTGGTCTTGAGGTAACTGGTGTTATTGATGCTGAAACGAGAACAGCTCTTGATACAATTATTGCACAAAGAAAAATTGATGGAAAAATTCCATTTGGTCTCTTAATAGCACCTGGACTTAAAATGAAGTTTGAAGGTCGGATGAAGTCGCATTGTGAACAGGTGACCGCATTATCTACCCAAGCTACAGATTGTAAACGAGTTATAGAAAAGTATAAGTTTAAAATGGATGACAAGGGTAGGATGAAAATTGAGTCCAAAGTAGAGGTTAAAGATGACAATTCTGACGACAATGATTCAGATAGTGACGACGATACCTAATACATACTTTTACTTTTAGGTATGCAAAAAAAGCACGGTGGCGTGCTTTTTTTGCTGTAAGCTTCAATTTGTGACCTTACGGAGAGTCGAACTCCGCTTCCATCCTTGAGAAGGATGTGTCCTAACCGATAGACGATAAGGCCAAAATTCTTTAAGCGCTTTTCGTGTGGCTTAAAACAATGACATAGTACTCATTCTTTGGCAAAAAAGCAAAGATACCGCATAGTAATTACCTGCATGAAAATCCTTACCCTAGAAAAGGATACCCGAGACGAAGTGGTACGCGAGGCGTCCCAAGTTCTTTCTCGTGGGGGGATCGTACTCTACCCCACCGATACCATCTACGGACTCGGATGCGACGCGCTCAGTGACACGGCTGTCAAAAAAATCTACTTACTCAAGGGTCGCCTGGAAGAAAAAAATATATCGTGCGTGGTATCAGACAGAGCACATATCGAGAAGCTTGGTGTCATTACGAGAAACATAGAAATACTCGCAAAACACTTCCTTCCTGGGGCGCTCACGCTCGTACTACAAAAACACGATCATATCACTTCTGGCATTGCGCACGGACGAGACACCGTAGGTGTTCGTATCCCCGATCATCCGTTTTCTCTTTCACTCGCGCGCACCTTTGGCAAACCCATCACCGCCACAAGCGCAAATATAAGTGGCATGCCCACTGAAAATACTGTCGAAAAAATCCTTGCGCAATTTGGAGAAAAAGCAGAATTCATTGACTTTGTCATTGATGCAGGAACACTCCCTTCTTCATTACCCTCAACAGTCGTTGACTGCACGGTCTCCCCTCCCCGCATCTTGCGAGAGGGCGCACTATCATCTCAAGATATTTTCGCCGTTTTGCACAAAAAATAAAAACACACTATGATGTGCTCACTCACATGTCTGTGATGGTGAAGTGAAGGAGGGATGGCTGAGTGGGTCATATGTACGGGGTACATATGACCGGAATGTGCCTAAAGCATATTCCGCGGACGAACTTGTTCGACCCGAAGCCAACCCGACTGAATGAAGTGAAGGAGGGATGGCTGAGTGGTCGAAAGCACCGGTTTCGAAAACCGGCATCGGGGAAACCTGATCGAGGGTTCAAATCCCTCTCCCTCCGCCGTGAACATAGTGAACAAGGAGGGAGAGTAAAGCGCGGGGGTGGAATATGCTGGGAGCATATTCCACGACCTTCAGAGAATTTTTGTAACTGAAGGGAAACAAAAAATCCTGAAGGTGTACAGCTTCTGTAAGAAGCCGCGAAAAATGGAAAGGAAATTTTATGGTTTTGCTTTCGCCGTTTCAATTTTACATTTGCTCATAAATTGACTATGATTTATTATAGAAATAATATGAAAAAACAGTTACTCACAATTTCAGTATTTTTAATCCTTGCCATTGGGGTATTTGTCTTGCCTTCACCCGCTTCCGCTCACCAGCCACGCCTCGTCGAGACGAGCGAGATCACCGTGGTTGATCCAGCAGTTTCCAAGGCCTACTACGGCACGCTTACCGGCTCGCCTCACAC
>Ga0105051_10008499_pt1 | contig 10381 bp, 11 predicted proteins | sample FRY02_FD_78383 | JGI IMG/M metagenome (GOLD analysis project Ga0105051, IMG submission 78383) | Freshwater microbial communities from Lake Fryxell liftoff mats and glacier meltwater in Antarctica - FRY-02 (megahit assembly) | ecosystem: Environmental > Aquatic > Freshwater > Ice > Glacier...
GATGTATCAAGGCCGCGTGGTGCGCTACGGGTCCAAAACCGAAGTGCTGTCGCCGCCCTTCGATGATTACACCGATCTGCTCCTCTCCTCGGTCCCGGAAATGCAGCTGGGCTGGCTCGAACGCACCATCGCCACCCGCAAGATGGACGCAGCGGGGAACTAAGTCCCCCACTTTCATCTTGGCAAAAATACCTCTGCCGGAGGCAACCCGAAGGGTTCAAAGCCCCCACCCCATTCACCCCCGCTCATCTACCTGCATCCGTCGTTCCAACCAGCGCACCCCGGCGGAAACGATCAAGATCAGCACCAGATATTCAAGCACCAGAACCGTGTAAATCTCCAACGGGCGATATTCCGACACCACCAATTCATTGGCCTTGCGCGTCAATTCCTGCATCCCGATCACAGAGACCAAAGACGACATTTTCAGCATATAAACCAATTGGTTGCCAAGGGCTGGTAGGATGCGGCGAATGGCTTGGGGCAAGATCACATAGCGCATCGTGTCGCGGTATCCCAAGGATACGGAATAGGCCGCCTCATATTGCCCACGGCTGATGCTTTGAATGCCTGCACGGAAAATCTCGGCCTGAAAGGCGCTATCGGACAAGGCAAGCGCCAGCACTCCGGCCCAAAACACGCCAATGGTGATGCCCGTGACCGGGGGCAACCCGTAATAAACCCATAGGATCAGCACCAGAATGGGAACAGATCGCACCACCTCCACATAGGTCCGGCTTAACCCGCGCAGCCACTTGTTGGTCGACAGGCCCGGCAGCGCCACCAAAAGCCCCACCACGATGGAAATCGCAATCGCCGTGGCCGAAAGCTGAATGGTATAGACCAACCCCGACAGCATGAATTTCAGGTTGATCCAGCCCTGCGGCGTGGCGGGGTTCACCACATACCAGCCCCAATTGCCCGAACAGCCCGCAAGAACCAGAAACGACGACAGCAGAATGAAAATGCGCATGATCGCCTCCTAATGGTTCAAGATTTTTTGCAGGAAATCCTGCGCCCGCGCGCTGCGGGGTGCGGTGAAGAAGGTCTCGGGCGGGGCGACTTCGACAATTTCGCCGTAATCCATGAACACCATGCGGTCAGCCACGCGGCGGGCAAAGCCCATCTCATGCGTGACCACCAGCATGGTCATGCCGGTATCGGCGAGTTCTGCCATGACGTCCAACACCTCTGATATCATCTCGGGGTCCAGCGCGCTTGTCGGCTCGTCAAACAGCATGATCTCGGGCTCCATGCACAGGCTGCGCGCGATGGCAACGCGCTGTTGCTGGCCGCCCGAAAGCTGGCGGGGGTATTTCTCGGCCTGCTCGGGGATACGCACCCGGGCAAGATAGCGGTTTGCAATCTCGCGCGCGGCACTTTGCGTCATTCCCCGCCCGCGCATGGGCCCCAGCATCAGGTTTTCAATCACTGTCAAATGCGGGAACAGGTTGAACTGCTGAAATACCATCCCGACACGCCCGCGCACGGCGGCCAAGCTGCGGCTGTCCGTCCCTACCCGTGCACCGTTCACAAAGACGTCACCCGCACCATAGCTTTCCAGCCCGTTGATGCAGCGGATCAACGTCGATTTACCCGAACCCGAGGGGCCACAAATCACGATCCGCTCGCCCTTTGCCACCTGAAGATCAATGTTTTTGAGCACTTGAAATGCATCATAATGCTTTGAGACGCCGCTGAACCGGATCATTGCCTCGCTGCTGCTTGCCGTATCGTTCATACTTTGCCCTTTATCGCCGCCTTGGCCTTGATATGCGTCAAAAGGCCCTAGCTAGCCTTGCATTGCAAGCGGACAACAGCAAGTATCAGCTTTTGCGGTTGAAACGACAAAACCAACACTCCGGAGAGAAATACCATGAGCTTCATGAAATCTATATTGCTGGCGGCAACGCTGGCCGCAACGCCTTTTGCTGCAAGTGCGCAGTCGATCTTGAATGATGTACTGTCCTCGGGCGTGCTGAAGGTTGGCACCACGGGCGATTGGAACCCCATGTCGATGAAGGATATCGCGACCAACACCTATACCGGCTACGACGTTGATGTGATGACAGCGCTTGCCACCGATCTGGGCGTGACGGTGGAGTTTGTTCCGACGGATTGGAAAACCTTGGTGGCCGGGGTAACGGCTGGGACCTATCATATTACAGGTTCCGCCTCCATCAGCCCGGCACGCGCCAAGGCTGCGGGCTATTCAAACAGCTATTTCAGCCTTGCGACCGTGCCTTTGATCAACAAAAAAGATGCTGACCTGTTCAAGGATTGGGCTGATCTGGACAAGCCCGAGGTGACAGTGGCCGCCACCCTTGGCACCACACAGGAAAAGCAGGTGAAGGAGTTTTTCCCGAACGCGAAATACAGCATTGTGGAGGCGCCTGCGCGCGATTTCCAGGAAGTGCTGTCGGGGCGGGCCACAGCCCATATCACCTCCAACGTGGAGGCGAACAAGTTGATTGCGCAATATCCGGAGTTGATGATTGTGCCGGTGTCAGCACCGCGTGCGAAAACGCCTGTGGCAATGCTGATGCCGCAGGGCGATCAGGTTTGGATCAACTATGTGAACACCTGGATCACCTTGAAGCAAGACGCAGGCCTGTTTGATGAGCTGGCCGTGAAATGGCAGCTTTCCAACTGAACTCCGTGATCGCTAAAACCGGGGGGGCGCAGGATTGCGCCCCTTTTTGCAGGTCCGGAGGCCTTGAATGCTGATCCTTTATGCCGTCCCCCACAGTCTTTACTGCGCAAAAACCCGAATTTTGCTGCGGGCCAAGGGTTTGGAGTGGGAGGAGCGGATGCCTGCCGATGACAGGGTGGGGTTTGCAGCGGCGTCCCCCTTTGGCAACCTGCCCGCTATAGTGGACGGAGATTTTGGTCTGAGCGACAGTGAGGCGATTGCGGAATATATCGAGGAGGTTTTTCCTTCGGTCGCTACATTGCCCTTGGATGTAAGGGGGCGCGCCCGGATGCGTGAGCGAGCGCGGTTCCATGATACCCGGTTGGAACCTGCCGTGCGGACCTTGTTCCCGCTGGTTGCGGCCCCCGATGCGGCCAAAGCTACCCATGCGACAGCAGCGATTTCGGCACGCTTGGCGCAATTGGCGGAGCTTTTGGTGCATCCCTTGCCGTTTGGTCTTGGAGATTGCGGCTTTGCGCCGACATTCCTGTGGATTGATCTTTTGACTGCTGACAGTGGCCTGACGCCGTACTGGCCGGACGCGGTTCGGACCTACCGCAAGGCATTGGAAGCCTTGCCTTGTGTCACAGAGGAACTGGCGGCTTACCGCCCCGCTGCCCTGGAGTGGCTGATTGACAAACAGATGTTGCGCGCAAGGTTGGCGGCAGCGGGGGGCTGACTACCCCCCAAGGCCTATCTTTTGCTGTGCGAAAGGCAGGCCTCCTCCCCCCGTGCATATTTTCGTCGAACAGAAAGTGCTCCGTTGTTGGAGAAATTCCCGATGGGATGCTGGACCTGTCCTGCCCCCGGCGGTCCCTTGTTTATAACGAGAACCCTTGGGCGAGCTATAATAATGGTGGTTGAACAGTGGTTAAACTTGTTGAAACCTAAAAGACACGCTTGGCAACCTCTCGATTGGTGTTTCTTTTAGCGTGGGTGCAACCCTCCGCCCCTAAACCTCTCGCCCCGCCGCGCGTCTGCGCCATTTGCGGATGGCAAACCCTGTCAGCACCACCACAATTGCCACCGGAATCGCGATCTCCACCCATTCCGGCACGTTGATATTCTCAAACAACCGCCCGATCAGATGGCCAGCTTGTTTACCGACGAACACCAAGATCAGCGCCCAGATAAACCCGGCAATCGCGGTGAGCACACCATAGCGCAAAGGCGTGATGTCGGTGGCGGTGGCAAGGGCTACGGGGCCTGCGGTGCGCACGCCGGGCATGAAGCGGATAGCCAGCGCCAGCACCATGGGGTAGGCCACGAACAAATTGAAAAATCGCCATTTTCGCGCGGCCTCTACCCCGCGAATGGTGCGGGGGTGGTCGCGGTAGCGCCTCGCTAGGTGATAGATCAACTGGTCCGAGCACCACCCCCCGAAGGCACCAATGAAGATCACCGGCCACAGTGGCAACAGCCCGCGCTGCACCAACACGCCTGCGGTGACAACGGCGGCGTCCCCTTCAACCGCGGCGGTGGCGAAAACGGCCAGCAGGCCGAAATTGGAGATCAAGTCGGTTGGATCGAACATGCGGAGCACACCTTTGTGGAACCTGTGAGATATGCCATTCCATGGCTGCCGCAAGATGCATTTTCAGCGATAGCAAAAGTTTGCGAAGGGCTGAGCCACCGCCCCCAACCCGCAGCTATGGGGTTGGGGGCGGTGGGTTAACCTAGCTTACACGAGTGTTTTGGCGAAGAACGCAAGAGTGCGGTCCCAAGCCAGATTTACCATCGCCTCATCATAGCGCGGCGTGCAGTCGTGGTAAAAGCCGTGGTTCGCGCCCTTGTAAATGAACGCCTCATAGGTTTTTCCGTTCGCGATCAGGGCCGCCCCAACGCTTGGACCCGACTGCAATTGAGTCCGGCGCGCCACAGTTGCCCGCTATATCTGGCGCAGGCATATTTCCGCTACCCAAGACCTGTGCGCAACCCTATAGTTCTATGGATAAGCAGGGGGGCGAACCCCCGCATGTGAGGCAGTAAAAACAAGAAACGAAGGGGGACCAGCCAATGCGCTGCCCATTTTGCGGAAATATCGACACGCAAGTCAAAGACAGCCGTCCGGCTGAAGATCATGTCTCCATCCGGCGCAGGCGCTTTTGCCCGGCTTGCGGGGGCAGGTTCACCACCTATGAGCGCGTGCAGCTGCGCGATCTTGTGGTCATAAAATCCAGCGGCAAGCGCGAGGATTTTGACCGCTCCAAGCTGGAACGCTCTATCCGGATGGCGATGCAAAAGCGCCCAGTGGACCCGGAGCGGATTGACCAGATGATCAGCGGTATCGTGCGGCGGCTGGAAAGCCTAGGCGAGACGGATATCAATTCCAAGGTGATCGGTGAGATTGTGATGGAAAGCCTCGCGCGGATCGACACGGTGGCTTACGTCCGATTTGCCAGCGTTTACAAGAACTTCCAAGCGGCGGATGATTTCGATAAATTCGTGTCCGAACTGCGGCCCGTGGCCAGCCCTGAAGAATGACCGAGACAGACAGCGCCCATATGCGCCACGCGTTGCAGCTTGCAGCGCGTGGCCTTGGGCGTGTTTGGCCCAACCCTGCGGTGGGCTGCGTGCTGGTTCAGGGTTCCCGCATTGTGGGGCGCGGCTGGACACAACCCGGCGGGCGGCCCCATGCTGAGCGCATGGCGCTGGACCAGGCGGGCGGTTTGGCGCGGGGGGCCACCGCCTATGTCACGCTGGAGCCTTGTGCGCATCACGGCCAAACGCCGCCCTGTGCCAATGGCTTGATTGAAGCAGGAGTTGTACAGGTTTTCAGTGCTTTGGCCGACCCCGACCCCCGTGTGGCGGGGCGGGGCCACGCGGTGTTGCGCGCGGCGGGCGTTGTGGTTCACGAAGGGCTGTGCGTCGAGGAGGCGCGGGTGTTGAACCGGGGTTTCTTGCGCCGGGTCACGCAGGGCCTGCCTTTGGTGACGCTGAAGCTGGCCACCACGCTGGACGGGCGAATTGCCACGGCAAGCGGTGAAAGCCGTTGGATAACGGGGGGCGCTTCCCGGCGCGCGGTGCACCTGCTTCGGATGACGCATGATGCGGTGATGGTTGGGTCGGGGACTGCGCTGGCAGATGATCCTGATTTGACGGTGCGGGATATGGGCGCTGCGCATCAGCCTTTGCGGGTGTTGGTGGATGGCGATTTGCGCCATTCGGCGGCCTCTCGGCTGGGGCGAACGGCTGGGGACAGTCCGCTTTGGGTGCTGCACGGGGCCAGGGCGGATGGTGCCGCATGGCTGGCCAGCGGCGCGCGGCTGTTTGAGGTTGCACGGCTTTCGGGTGGTTTGGATTTGCGGGCGGCACTGGCGGAATTGGCCGGGCAGGGGGTGACGCGGGTGCTGTGCGAAGGCGGGGCCGGGCTGGCCGCAGCCTTGATCCGCGCGGAGTTGGTGGAAGATATTGTGATCTTTTCGGCGGGGGCCTTGATCGGTGGGGATGGGGCGGCAGCCCTTGGCCCCCTGTGGCTGACCGCCCTTGCCGATGCGCCGCGCCTTGCGTTGGTGTCCAGCGCGCAAATGGGCGGCGATGTGATGAGCCATTGGCGGTTCGAATAGGCGGCTGATCGGCCTGGCTGTCCGATTGAGGCGCAGCTTTTGGGGCGAGGATCGAATTGGGCTTGCGCGCCCCTCCGGCTTTGGGCAGGTATTGGCAAGCCATCACAGGAGCGTGCCATGAGCCATGATTACAAAGCCCAAGCAGCCGAGACCTATGAAACCTTTGAGGAAATTGGCAAGATTGATAGCTTGCCCAAGCGTGCGGTGGTGAATTTTCTGTTTCTGGCCGAGGAGGTGGATGCCCCCTTTGCTTTGGCCGCCAAAGCGCTGGAGGCCGCGGGTTTTGTGATCCATGTTGATGAGGACGGTGAGACGCTGGAGGCGCGAACGGGCGAGATGGAGATTTCCGCCGCAGCGATCTGGGCAGAGGAAAAGCGGGCAACGGAAGTGGCGCTGAAGTTTGGCTTTGACCCCGATGGGTGGGAGTTGGTGGAGTAAGGCGGCAAGAGGGGGCGCTGCCCCCAGCCCGACTTTTGCGGTGCAAAAGACGGCCCCCCCGGGATATTTTCGAACAGATGAAATGCGGGGTCAGATTTGCTTTCCGGCAATGTAGACGGCTTTGATGGCACGGTCATCGCCCATCACAATGGTGGGGAATACCGATTGCCATAGGGACTCGCTGCGGCGCGTGGCCTGTTCGATGCCGGGGGTTGAAGCGAGGTCGATCACCACAAGATCAGCCTCCATCCCTTTGGCAATGTTTCCGATTTTGCCTTCGGCGCGCAGGGCGCGGGCCGATCCTTGGGTGGCAAGCCACCACAATTGTGAGGGGTGCAGGGATACGCCGCGCAGTTGGGCGATTTCATAAGCGGCAGCCATGGTGCGCAGCATGGAAAATGACGAGCCCCCCCCGGTGTCGGTGGCCAGCCCCACCCGCAGGCCCCGCGCGATGGTGCCTTGCATATCGAACAGGCCAGAGCCGATGAAGCTGTTGGAGGTGGGGCAATGGATAAGGGCGGCGCCCATTTCGGTGAGGCGGTCCACCTCGCGCGGTTCCAGATGTATGGCATGGCCGTAAAGCCCACCCATGCCGAGAAGGCCATGGGATTCGTAAGTATCGAGATAGTCGCGGGCTGTCGGGTAGAGGATTTTGACCCAGGCGATTTCATCGGTTTGTTCGGACAGGTGGGTTTGCATCAGGCAAGATTGGTTTTCGGCCCAGAGCGCGCCGAGCGCACTCAGTTGGTTAGGCGTCGATGTGGGGGAAAAGCGCGGTGTGATGACATAGGATAGCCGGTCTTGGCCGTGCCATTTTTGCAAGAGGCGCTTGGAGTCGTCATAGGCGGATTTGGCGGTGTCTTGCAGGCCGGGTGGTGCGTTGCGGTCCATGCAGGTTTTGCCGGCATATGCTCGGAGACCGCGGGATTGGGCGGCGTTGAAGAAAGCATCGACGCTGGTCGGGTGGATGGTCGCGTAGGAGCAGACGGTGGTGGTGCCGTGTGACAGGGTCAGATCGAAATAGCGGTTGGCGATTTCCGCTGCATAGGTGGGGTCCGAAAAGCGCATCTCCTCGGGGAAGGTGTAGGTGTTAAGCCAGTCGATGAGGCGTTTGCCCCAGGATGCGATAATTGCGGTTTGGGGGTAATGGACATGCGCATCGACAAAACCGGGCGATATCAGCGCGCGGCCGTGATCGGTGATGGTGGCTTGCGGCCAGTCGCGGCGCAGGCTGTTGGCATCGCCTGTCGCCACAATCTCGCCGCCCAGCATCACGACGCCGCCATTGGGATCAACGCGCACGGCGTCCGGCCCAACCACGAAAGGGTCACCGTGGTAGGACAGCACTTGCCCTAGGATCAGTTCCGCCATGTCTTGCCCCTTGCCGTTGCGCGCAACCCAATTGCGCCCCGCGTAGCCTAGTCGCTTTATTTGGTTTCGTAAATTTCCCTGTCACCTCTGTTTCTTTGAAGCAGCTTATTTTAAGGTTGCGGTAATCGCGCCAAAGGGGGCCCCTATGTCCGAGCAGATCGACGATATGGAAGAAGATGTGCTGGACGCCCGCCGGGTGGAAGCCATTCAAGACGCCGTGGAGGCGCAAGATGCCGCCCGCCTCGATGGGTTGCTGGACCCGCTGCATGCGGCCGATATTGCCGACCTGTTGGAGCAGATCAGCCCGAGTGACCGGCGCGAGTTGCTGCGGCTTTGGCCAGAGGGGATTGACGGCGACATCCTGTCCGAGTTGGAGGAGGGGATCCGTGAGGAGGTGATCGAAAGCCTGTCGCCCCATGTGCTGGCCGAGGCTGTTCGCACGCTGGACACCGATGATGTGGTCGATATTCTGGAGGATATGGAGGCGGCGGACCAAGACCGCTTGCTGGGCGCATTGGAAGCCGCGGACCGGGTCGCGGTAGAACAGGCACTGGCCTATCCGGAGTATTCTGCGGGCCGATTGATGCAACGCGAAGTGGTGGTGGCCCCCGAGGATTGGAACGTGGGCCAAGCGATTGATTACATGCGATCCAATGAGGATCTGCCGGACCAGTTCTATCATGTGATTTTGGTGGATCCGCGCATGAAGCCGCGTGGCTATGTCACGCTGGGGCGGGTGTTGTCATCGCGCCGGGATGTGCTGCTGCGCGACATTGCGGAGGACAGTTTTCGCACGATCGAGGCGACCGAGCCGGAGGCGGATGTTGCCTATATTTTCAACCATTATCACCTGATTTCCTGTGCTGTGGTGGACGCCCATGACCGTCTGGTAGGGGTCATCACGATTGATGACGCGATGAACGTGCTGGACGAGGAGCATGAGGAGGACATGCTGCGCATGGCGGGGGTTGGCGATGAGGCGAGCCTGTCGGACACGGTGATCGAGGCGGCGAAAGGCCGGGCGGTGTGGTTGTTTGTGAACCTGCTGACGGCGATTTTGGCCTCGATGGTGATTGCAGCCTTTGCCGAGACGATCAATGAAATGGTGGCGCTGGCAGTGCTGATGCCGATTGTGGCGTCCATGGGCGGCAATGCCGGGACGCAGACGATGACGGTGGCGGTGCGCGCGCTGGCCACACGGGATCTGACATCGCAAAACGCGCTGCGTGTGATCCGACGGGAGGCGGCGGTGGGGGCGATCAATGGCTGTGTCTTTGGGCTGTTGATGGCATTGATTGCGGGCTGGTGGTTTGGGATTCCGATGCTGGCGGCAGTGATCGGGGTGGCCATGGTGCTGACGCTGATTGCGGCGGCCGCCGGGGGGATTTTGATCCCCATGGGGTTGCAGCGGTTCGGGATTGACCCGGCACTTGCCTCGGGGCCCTTTGTGACCACGGTGACGGATGTGGTTGGTTTCTTTGCCTTTTTGGGGTTGGCATCATGGGTATTGCTGTGAAATCTGCTGCCCGCGCGCAAGGGTTTACCGCGCGCAAGGCCGCCTTTGCTGCGGGCCAAGGCCAGGCCGCCGAGATTTTGGCGGATTGTCTGGCGGCGTATCACGGCTGCGTTTTGGCAGGCTATATGCCGATGCGGACCGAGATTGACCCTTTGGCTGCAATGGCTGCCCATCAAGGCGCGGTGGGGGTTCCGGTGATTATGGGCAAGGGACAGGCGTTGCGATTTCGCGAATGGTCGCCGGGGTGTGCGATGGTTGCGGGGGAATTTGGCGCGCTGGTGCCCGAAGACGGGGCCTGGGTGGTGCCGGAAGTGTTGATTGTGCCGCTGGTGGCGTTTGATGCGCGGGGCTACCGGCTTGGCTATGGCGGCGGGTTTTATGACCGCACGCTGGAGGGGTTGCGGGCGCTGCGCCCTGTGCTGGCGGTCGGGTTCGCGTTTTCGGGGCAAGAGATGGCGGAGGTGCCGATTGACCCTACCGACCAACGGCTGGACATGATGGTGACGGAACAGGGTGTTGTGCGGTTCTGACGGCGGCTGCCGCCCACCGGGGTGATTGACTCCCCGGCCTGCGGCGTCGGCGCGTGGGGCGGCGTTTGTGTCTGTTGTCGCGCGCTGTGAGTGGAGCGGCGGCAGATAGATATTTGGGCCAAGATGAAAGGTGGGGGCAATGTTCGTAAGCATCCGGCGAGAGCCGCGGCTATGCGGCCTTGACGGCTTTTACTTCAGCCTTCCAATTCCATGGCAGCAGTTCATGCACGCGTGAGACGGTGATGTTGGGAAGGCGGGCAAGCACATC
>Ga0105051_10008500_pt1 | contig 10380 bp, 22 predicted proteins | sample FRY02_FD_78383 | JGI IMG/M metagenome (GOLD analysis project Ga0105051, IMG submission 78383) | Freshwater microbial communities from Lake Fryxell liftoff mats and glacier meltwater in Antarctica - FRY-02 (megahit assembly) | ecosystem: Environmental > Aquatic > Freshwater > Ice > Glacier...
AACTCCATTGTCTTTTTGGTTTTACTTGCTCTGGCCCTTGTTTTATTGTTATTGCTTTCAATTTGAACGCTAATAGTAATGCTAGTAACCTCATTGTTAGAATTCCATATGTCATGCTTTCACCACCGCGATTGGTTTTAATTCAACCAAAATTTCTACAAGATCTTTTTGATTTTCCATAACCGTTTTAATATCTTTATAAGAACCCGGAGCCTCATCTAAATCATCTTGATTTCTAATTGAATGCATAATTCCTTGATCGTCTAATTTTTTCTTTTCGTCCTCCAGATTAAGAGTTCTTTGGGCCACACGTCTTCCCATTTTTCGCCCGGCACCATGGCTGCAGGAATTAAATGATAATCTATTTCCAAGCCCTTTAACAATATAACTCGAAGTTCCTTGACTTCCTGGAATAATTCCAATTTCGCCTTCTTTTGCACTTGTGGCCCCTTTTCGATGAACCCAAACTTCTTTACCAAAATGCTTTTCTTTTGCAACATAATTATGGTGAACATCATATTCCTGACAACTCAATGCCCCAGTTATTTTTTCAAACCCTTCTTTGATTATATCGGCCATATATTGCCTATTTAGTCTAGCAAACTCCAGACAATAATTCATTTCATTAATATATTGCTCGGCTTCTTCGGAATCGCTTGGTAAAAAGGCCAATTCGTGCTCTTTTGGAACAACTGAATAATATTTTTTATTAAGCTTAATTGCCAGCTCATTATAGTATTTAGCAACTTTTAATCCAAGATTTCTTGAACCACTATGAATCATAAACCAAATAATTCCTTCGGGATCATATTGTATTTCAATAAAATGATTTCCTCCACCAAGAGTACCCATTTGTTTTAATGCAGAATTAAATTGTTGTGCACAAATTGGTGTATCTAAATTACTGGCATCTTGTGCATACAGCCTTTTACCATTTGGCATTTTAGAAACATCAACTTCTTCTTTTCTATGATTAAATCCAACGGGAATATTATCTCTAATGTGTTTCATAATTTGAACTAATCTTTCTTTTGTTAATTCATCTCTGGTAATATTAGTTTGAACCGCATGCATTCCGCAATTATGTACAAATATTCCAGCTTCAAGTGCAAAATTATGATATTTAATAACATTTAAACAATATACATCTTCTTTATAATTTAACTCTTTAGTAAAAAGAACTTTATGATTTTTTCCAAATCCATATAATTTTCCGTTTTTTGAGGATGTTTTGCGCCCTTTTTCAGACTTATTATATGCTATTAAATATTTCTTTCCTCTGGCCCCATTTAATTTCGAATCAGATTTAAATTTAGCACTTTCCATATATTTTTCAAGATTTTCTTTTGCAATAATTTGTTTTTTTTCTAAATAATGCGGAGCAAAAGCATATCCTCGGTCTTTATATAAAAGAGACCTATTTTTTTTAAACTCATTTGAATTAAAATAACTATTTTTTTTAGCATGAATTGCCGAATGCTCAGATGAACTTAAAAACTGCAAATTCTCAGGAATATTATTATACCAATTAAAATCTTTATGATGAATTGGTAAGTTATTATGCTTCCCATATATGTGATTAGCAACCATTTTATGAGTTAAATTTCCTTTTTTCTTTGGATAAGCACTACAATATTCATAACCATCGGTTGTTTGATAACTTCTATATAACGGCATCAGACTATCTCTAGGCTTAAGATATTTTGCTTCTTTATAAGAACCATCAACAAGCATAAACTTATGATCTGGTGTACACTTTATACTAATGCCTCCACTAATAACTACCTGTAATAACTTACTATTTTTCCGTGTTTTTAATACAACTGCCTTACCAGGCACAATATTCATATTTTTATCCAATGAATAAACCCAAATTTCTTTTTTTTCTTTATATAATTCTTTTAAGGATTTATTTATTCCAGACAAAAGAGCAACTCTTGTATCTCCAGTAAAACATCCGATATCAACACCGACTGCATTACAAATTATAGCCCCGTTTGTAGCTAAAACGCCTCCTATGGGCATCCCAAATCCCTGATGGGAGTCAGCCATTAATGCAACGTGATTATGTACAAAAGGCAAATTTGCTAAATTTTTTGCCTGTTCTAACGCCCCGGTTTCTAAGCCCGTAGCCCAATTAAAAATTGGTTTCTTTTCCGTTTTAATCTGTTCCATATTAATATTATGTTCCGAAACCTATTTAAACTAATCTATTTTTTCCATTTTGGATTTCGTTTAATAAACCTAAACGAAATATTTCTTCTACGAGAATAAAACTTAACATCTTTATTTTCTATCATTCGCTTTTCTTTGAATATCTTAAAATCTTTTGCCCGGTCTGAAATTCCTATACCAATAAACGAAATAACTATCCCAACAATAAAACTAAATAATGGGGTTCCAAGTGGTAACAAGAAGTTTCCAAATCCCAACGAACTCATCATTAATAAAAGCCCAACAAAAAATATTATCAACCCCACTAACTCGACACTAAATAATGCCACTCTTCTAAGTATATCCATTATAAAATCATTCCTAAAGTTTTTAAATCTTTTTCTAATGTTTCCAATGCGTTTTCTTTTCGTAATTCCAATCCTATTAAAAAATTTGATTTATGTATAAAACTTACTTGCGGCGTTAAGAATGTATGCAAAACATTTTTCTGATGTTCGTCCCATTTTTTTGTTTTTACGACGCATCTACACAAACCACAATAATTTTCCCCAGATCTTAAAGCTCTTTGTTTTAAATTAATAAAATATTCAGCTCTAGATTCTAATAATTTATTTGCCTGTTTTAATGTAAATCCTTCTTTTTTCAATATTTTAATAACTTCAACATGTACTTCACTTCTTTGATCTTCCATAATTTGTATTCTATTATTAATTTGTTTATTATATCTATCTAAATGCGCGATATCTCCAGAAGCCTTATACCGATGAAATAATAGCAGGCAATATGCATCCACAACCGGATGATTTTTAAAATCAAACTCTTTCATAACATAATTATGTGCCGAAAAGTATTTAAATAGACTGTTAGTATATTATTTTTAAAAGATACCGTTCTTTATACATTTTGAATTGTGAAAACATCCATTGGTCTTCTTCATCCAAAATTCCAGTTGCAAGTACGGTCGGAGTCATCGGATCAACCTCGGTTAATCCTTCATCAATATATAGATGATGTATGATGTTCCAGCTTATTAAATACGAATCTGTATTTCTAAGTTGTTCATTATCTTTACATTCTAAAACAATAACACACATTCCACCATGTTTCCATCGATTAATTAACGCCCGATTTTCTTTTTCGAGTGCCATAAAAGTGGCATGCGCCACCTGACTTGCAATTTTTCCCGGGCTCATTTTAATACTTTTTGGTACTATAACATATTGTTTTAACATTTTAATCCCTCAATCATATATTCTTTAAGAACTTTAACACATTTATGCGAAATCATTTTTTTGAAAGAAGCAAAATCAATCCATTTATATGCTTCAAAAATACCGGAAATATTTTCTTGCAAAATATCATTTGCAATATTTCGTGGAAGTACACTCATTAACTCCATTCCAAGCGGTTTATTTTCTTCATTTAATAATTTTTGAATTTGTTTTTTTATTCGGGCATCGGTACAATATTGTTCCACAATTTTTTCGGTGTCAGTATTCTTTTTTCTAACTCCACCAAAAACGGCTTTATTATCTTCTTTAAATTCATCTGCCACAATTTTTGCATAAAGTTGATGATTTCCTTGTCTACATTTACGACAAAAATTTTTCAAAACAATTCCTTCGGCCTTCCCATTATAATATTTTGACTGCGGAATTAATTTTCCAACTTCTTGTTTTTTCAACTCATTGATTTTTCCCCTCCAGACTAGCGGAACATTTTCAATTCCAAGTTCGTCAAATAATTGCGCTCTCCGATCTCGGGCCAAAAATAATCCATATTCACCTTCAATCATGGATCTTTTTGCTCTTATATCAATTCCTATAACATCCGGAGCAGTATCATATTTTATTGTGTGTGGAGCCATCCATTCAACATAATATATATATTCTGGAGATAGTTCTTTGTTTTCTAATTTTTCTTGTAATACCGCTCGTTGTTTTGCAAATGTTTTTTCATCTTCTTCATTTGTTAAATCCCGGTTGCGTGATCCTACATGAATTTTATTGTCTTCATCTATCCAAAAACTTCCATTTCCGCCATCAATTTTCTCTTCAATTACCACGGTGTCTTCTCCAAAATCAAAGAATTCACTATTTTCTTCACTTCCTAAATAATATATTTTTGGATATTTTTTAAATTGACTCATTAAAAATCGCCCAACTCTTTATCGGCACAATCAAACGGAATAAGCTTTCCTTTTAAATTTGTATAACATGCATAAGCGAGTTTATCATTTTCTATATATTCACATTTAACTCGGGCTACTCCATGTACAATATCTATTCTAACATCAGACATTCTACTATATTCCCCATACTTTTGAACACATAATTGATCTGCAACGACATAACTTACCCCTGCCGAAGAAAATATCCAAACAAAAAATATTATTATTCCAATTACCATCAGTATTAATAAAAGAGCAGAATAATCAATTTGTTTAATCCAGGATATTTTTCCTTCGTGCTTCTTTTTCAAAAAAGATATTTTATTCATTATAATACCTCCACTAGTCTCAAACCATCGGTATGAATTTCGGCATTAAAATCTTTAAAATCCACCACTCCTTTGTTAAATGGTTCCACTAAATAATGCCATCCTCCCGGAGTTTCATATTTCTCTTTAATTTTAATATCAAATGCGGACATAAATAATTCAAGTTCCGGAAGTTCATTTTTATCATCTTTATCAATTAAAAATAATAAATCATCTTTGTGCCGACATTCCGGAGTCATCATAATTGAAATCCATTTAGCTTGTACCTTATCTAACCATTCCATTTTTCCATTTGGGTCGCTCCGCTGCCAATCTAACATTTTTTGATTCCAAGCATACCAAGTTTTTCTAAGATCCCGCCAATTAACGGTTTCGTAAATCCGCCAAATATATTCTGGGTACATTCCAGCAATTGCTCGCAATTCTTGTAATCGTTTATCCCGTTCATTTACATCCGACCAAATTTTTCTAAAACATTTGCGATGTTGCATTTGTTCTGAAAAAATTTCGGCATTATCTTTTTTCCTCGGAATGAGTAACAAAACTTTAACTTTATTCATTCTTTATTCATCCATAATAAATTTACTTGAGTACGCCCATTTACAATCTCTACATTCCGTTAAATTCATTGTGCCACGAAAATTATTCCAATTAGAATAGTACTTATAATTTTTACAATTAATTTTTTTACAACTTATTTTATCACCTTTGTTGTTGCCCCAAATAATAATTCTCTATAATCCGGATCATCTTTTGTCGCCTTTTCTATTATACCGTTTCTAATTAATATTCGGATATTATTTCCACAGGAACAATTATTTTTTAATTCATATATTCCAGAAAAATCATCTGAATCTACTTTATCTCCAACCCCAAAAATTTCCATGGTACAGTCCCCAAATATTTTTGTTTGTGAAGATGTTTCTTTTCCACAATACGGGCATATTACATTTATCATATCATAACAACTCATTTATTTCACTTCCGCAGCCTTTAATTTTTTATTTAATGAATTTAATTCTTTTTTCATATCTATACAAAATTCTATTACCCAAACAAAAAGACTTTTTTCTCTAACATTCCTAGCACTAAAATTTAAATTATTTATTTTACCAAACGCTAACAAAAAATTCTGCTTAGCACTCAATGTAATTATTTCTTTAGTTCCAGTAATTTTTTCTTTTGATTCTTTATAACCTTCTTTATGTGCATCTAATAAACTTATTTCATTAAGCTTTTCTTTTTTGATTGAAAGAACCTTAATACGGAAGGGTTTCCATGAATGTGTACACCTCATTTGAATTGAAATATTACCATTAAATGACTTTATTAAATTATTTTTTTTATCAAATCCAGCTTTACATTTTGGGCAATACCAAAGCCCCCTTTCTCCTCGTCCGCTTTGAACAGAATAATCCTTACCAACCTGCCACTTAATTCTTGCTAATCCATTATCAACATAATTAAAATTCACAACACATGTTGGTATTTTGGTTTCTACTTTCCAATCAGCAAGATGTTCTCCTTTTTTTACAAGGCGCCTAGTCTGGCATTTTTTATTATCTAATATATCATTTATTGATTTTACTGAAAATATCATTTCCATTCCTCCGGATTTAATACTTCGTGTTTTCTACAATGTTTACAAATTCTATGTTGTGGTTCTCCATAAGGATAAAAAACCATATCACTTATTCCTGTTTTTTCCCCTCTTTCATTTACCACATCATTAGCAGAATGATAATTCCAACAATGCCCACCTATTCTTAAACATTCTTCTTCAGATATCATAATTTTTCACCTTTTATATATTTAAACCAAAAATCTATTAATTCAATCAATTCTTCAGAATCTGGCATATATTGATCGCTCACGCCTATCATTTTGGACACAACATTATAATGTTGATAAATATGTTTGTATTGTTCTAAATCCATTACATAAATACAATCCGCCCAATCAATTACTTCTTGATTTACCATATACGGATATCCCGAATAAATTCCGGCCGAACGAACATCATATACCGCAGCAAACTGCGGGGCTTTAAAAAACTTCTCAAATGTCGGAGACCTTTGAGTATTCCCATTACAAACAAATAATATCTTCTTCATAATGTAATTATGTCACGAAAAGTTTAAAAACCTATTTAATAATCATCTTCTTTTTCTATCCAGTCGTTTAACCAACTTTTAAAACTTTGTTCACACTTATTACAAATATCTTTTTCTTTCTGATTCAACCCGGGATAATGTGGCATCCCAATTTTTAATGGCTCTTTCCTAATATTTTCAATTTTTTTCCCGCACCTATCACAAACATATATTTCAGATGCAACTTTTTCAACCACAACTTTTTCTTCTACATAAACCGTCTTTTTCATTTAATCGCCTTATGCGCCGCAGAATCGGCTTTTTTTAATGGGGAATCATCTTCCATATGCTTTTTAACCAATTCTGAAACAACTCGCATTCGTTCAAAACTAAAATGCAAATAAAGCCCGATATGTTCAACAATTATCGCACCAACTAATTCATGTTTATGATAACCATACCCACCTAATTTTCGTTCTGTCTGAGTAAAATTTTTTCCCACATCATGTAAAAAAGCTGCCCAGCGGTGATTAATATCTTTAATAGTTCCGCCAACAGTTTGAATTGTGTGTTCATGTAACATAAGTTTATGATAAACACTATTTTGGTCATAATTATATTGCAATCCAAGTTCTGGAATAATATATTTAATCAATTCTGAATCAAATAAATAACGGAGCCCTTTTTCTACAAAATCACCCATTAATAATTTATCTAATTCTTGGGCCCAACGTTCTTGACTAACTCCAATAATTAATTGAGAATGTTCTTTCATTTTTTTAAAAGTTTGTTCTTCAATATCAAAACCTAATTGCCCAGCAAAACGACATGCGCGAAGCATACGCAAAGGATCTTCTTTAAATCGTTCAGTTGGATTGCCAGTAGCTCTAATAATTTTAGCTTTCATATCATTCAATCCCCCAAACGGATCAATAAGTTCTTCTCCGGCCATGGCCATTGAATTAATTGTAAAATCCCGACGGGCCAAATCGTCAATAATATCCCCGACAAAAACAACATCTGGTTTTCTGCTCCCGGGTTTATATGATTCTTTTCTAAACGAGGTAACTTCAATAATATCTCTTCCATATTTAATTCCAAGAGTTCCAAATTTTTTTCCAACATTAATAACAGTATTTCCAGATGCATTAATTCTATTTTCCATTTCATCCGGAGTATACGGAGTACAAAAATCATAATCGTGTGGTTCTTTACCAAGATAGTGATCTCTAACACAACCCCCCACAATATAAACAGGGTTAATAATGTTTTCTACAAATTTTATTAATTTTTTATCCATAATATAATTATGAAGCAATATGTTTTTAAAGGTTAGCTCTAAACTAATTTATTTGAATTTGATCCACAACTTCGACAATGTATAATTCGCGTTTTAAAACATCCTTTGCCGGTCTGATTTTCATCTAAATATTCAATAAATGTCTTTTGGGATCCGCATTTTTCGCATGCTTCGGGCATATTATTGCCTCATTATTTTTAGGCAATTTAATAACTCGTCAAAAGCAGATTGAATTTCGGCCAATTTTTGTTCGTCTTTAGCCATTAATTTACCATCATTTACACCTTCAACATACCCTTTTTTTAGTAAAAATTTTATCCAATTCCATTCTCTTAAAATTTTTTTGTGGGCTTCATTAATATTATCATTATTTTTGATTGTTATTCCATAATATTCAGAATCGAAACCACAATAAACGCAGAAAAAAGTTGAAAACCGCTTTAAAATTCCGTGATATCTAAACTGTTCATCAAGTTTAAGCGCATCTTTATGACAATGTGGGCAAACCCAACTAGCTTCTCTCCTATTAAATTCTTTGTAACTTCCTTTTTTTACTTCATTTGGCATTTAAATCACTCCGTTTTGATTAATTTTAAATTTAATTTCATATTTACTTTGTTCCATTTTAATCATTTCTTAATAATTTCATACATTTTTGATATATTAAACTCCTCTACGCCTTTATCTTTTAATAATTCGTCAACTCGTTTTAATAATTTAAACTTTGTTTTAATAACTTCACTTTCTTTTTTATACAAATCATTGATAGTCAATCTATCATATTGAATCCAATAACTTTTCCTTGTTTTCATTTTAATCACTTATCCTCTAACTCATCTTCTTGTTACAACATTTCCGATCGAATCAATACTACCCAGAATTGTTTCACATTTCATATTTCATATTTCCGGTAATATCAACATCACCCTTAATATTTCCATCCGGACAAGATATTTTTATTCCATTAACAGTTATTTCCATTATTTATTACCTTTTAACCATTTTAATGCTTCATGCGCACTTATCATTTTTTGTAATTCTTCAACATTTAAACTAATTGATAACCCTTCTTCTTCGGATTTTCCATAAGGAACTGAAATATTAACAACCGGCATTTCTTCTGGATATTCTCCCAAAGTAAGAATCGCCATTTCTTCAGTTTCTTCAATCGTTTTACCATTTTCTAACTTATATCTAATAACCTTTGCATTCATAATATAATTATGAAGCGACAGGTTTAAAAAGGTATTTATTTTACTCAAATACCACGCAAAAAATGGCAATTATTATGAATATTAAAATAATTACACCCAATATAATAAATGGCAAACCAACTAATAAAAGAAACCCCCAGAATAAAGCCCCGAAGAAATCTAGTTGCCCCGTATAAAGCGCCCAGCCAATAACGACCACAACAAGTAAACCAAACCAAGACCAACTCATTTTAAATCGCCCCCAATATGGACACTATAGCCTGTGCAAATGTTGAATCTAAAATAAAACATCCAATAACCCACCACCAATCAAAATCGATCTGCTTCGTAAAACTTTTATACGCATAAATTATTGTTAGAATCATCCTTTCGCCTCTAATTTTTTTAATTCATTTAAAGTTTTTGTAATACTTTTTTTAGTAGATTTTCCTACACCAAAAAAACCAACATGATCTCTATATTCAGCAAAACATTCCCAACAATGATTTTCTCTGTTACCAACTATAACTTCGTTTTCTTTGAGTAATTTGCCGCATTCATAACACACAAAAATCATTTAATATCGCCCTTTTTACACTCTTCACATAATTCATATCTAATTTCTTTATCATGGCTCATGCACCTACATTGGGCTATCATCTTTTTACAACCACTACAAATAACTTTAAAATGAGTCATTTTGTTTTCACTTCCCTCTTTATTAATTCTTTTACTTTGTCCTCTCCAAGGCAAGCCAAACAATCTCTATAATCTTTTAAGGCTGCTCCACCATCTTCATAATGGTCATAATTTTCAATAATACCGGTTGAATTATCATCAATATAGTCCATTACTCTAATAACAACCTCGTCTAATCTTTCTTCACCCAAACTATTTATAGCTTGTTCGACAAATTGTTTTCCCCCGCGTTTCCAATACATCATACCTAAATCAATTCTAACTTGAGGAAACAAATCTCCCCTAGTTAATCCAGATAATCCAGCCAATTCCCAAAAGTCTTTTAAATCACTCATAACAATCCCTCTATTTTTATTTTATAATAATCCATACAATCCAACCAACCTGTTTTGTAACTTTCTAAATCACTAAAATCTCGTTC
>Ga0105051_10008503_pt1 | contig 10380 bp, 7 predicted proteins | sample FRY02_FD_78383 | JGI IMG/M metagenome (GOLD analysis project Ga0105051, IMG submission 78383) | Freshwater microbial communities from Lake Fryxell liftoff mats and glacier meltwater in Antarctica - FRY-02 (megahit assembly) | ecosystem: Environmental > Aquatic > Freshwater > Ice > Glacier...
CAAATTTGACATCTCGTTATTGAGCTATTGCTTGATGCCAAATCATTGGCATTTCATGGTCCGCCCCAATGTCGATGGCGAAATGGGACTGCGGCAGAGAAGTCATTGCTGACGGCATGGCCGATCGCTAGAGCCGCCAACTGGGTACAACGGGTGCGGACAGATTTCTCGAAGGAGGAGCAGAAGCAAATCGATTGGAGCATGAAACGTGGTGTCCCCTTTGGAAACGAAACCTGGGTCGAATCAATTGCTAGGAAATCCTGGCTGGAATCGACAATGCGTCCCCATGGCCGCCCAAAAAAGCTACCCAATTAGCCAAAACGGTGTCGGACACCTTTTCATTCGCCACGTTCGGTGCCAGCCATATTCCAAATTTTCTCCTTCGTTTGCGTTTCTGCGACTGGGCTATTCGAGCAGTAACCGAAAAAATGCAAAAGTCTTGAAGGGCGGATTCCACGCAGTGAATGGTTCAAATCCTGTGTGTGTAAGGGCCACGTTTTAACCGTAGACCACTGGCAGACCCTTTCCGTTGAGTCGATTTACTCCGAAAATATTTGACACATCGCCGGCCATTTGATGTATCCTTGTCGCGTTCGAGATTGTGACCGAGGGGTTATTGAGCAATTACGCAGCAAGGTTCATTTTTATGACTCTGTTGAGAATTATCCTATTCTTTTTCCCCATCTGGGCCGGGATGGCGCATTGCGAATCATCGAATTTCGCTTTTGAGGTCATTAAAGATGTTCCTATCGAGCCCTTGGACATTGGGGATTTTCGCATCTCCGTGAACCTTGGCACATTGCCCTGTGGTGTTAAAGGGATCGCTCGACTTCGATTGGTAAATAGAACCGACAAAAGCCTCGATTTGACTGACATGGTAGTAGGATGCCGATGTTCGTCGGCAGAGCTTTCTTCCAACGAAATTAAGCCGAACTCGCTGGCTGAGATGAAGGTCACCATTGATACCCCAAAATCTTCAACGAAAATCGAGCAGAAAGTTTCGATCGCGTTCAATTCAAAGATCGAAACATCTCAGAAGTTCTTGCTGGTGCTAAATTATCAACTATCGGGCTTGATGTGCTTTTCGGAAGAGATGACCGTGCAGTATTTGCCGCCCAATGAACGCCGTTACTTGTTCGAAATTCCGTTTGTCCTCACAAGGCCCTACGTAACGTCGGATGTCGAACTGGCTTTCGTACCGGACCACGTCAGTGTAAAAGCAAAGCTTGTCGAATCCGAAAGTGGATATACGGTTAAAGTCGAGGTTGATCCGATTTGTGTCCCAACCGAAGGTCTAGCACTTTCGCTTTATGCGAAAGCAACGGGTATGCCTGTAGAGAATTCTGATGAGTTAATCATTTCGCTCGCTCATTTACAAGAAGTTGAAATAAGCCCTGGAACTCTGCAGTTCCAACGAGTTGACGATCGCTTTGTCGCCCAGTGTATTCTACGTCGCTATTCAACAAACGGTAACGCATCAACGGACGGAGAGATGCCTAGCGTGGAATGCTCCGTTGACGGAAAGAAACTCACGATTGTTGCAAAAGAATTAGGACCTGGGATTATCTTGATTAAGGTTTCCGCAAAGGAATCCGTGGTAAATGAGTTGGCTGATAACCTTGTACACAAACTCCATTGGCATGTAGTGACATCAAGCAAAAGTGTTGGTGTCGAATCAACAGCGGTTTTTGAGTAGAGTTAAATTAATTATGGTACGACTTGTTTTTTTCGGCTTGACAATCATTGTGTCAGCCGTGCACTCTTTCTCCCAAGAATGTCGCAAGATTGAATCGACAACGTGTGATGAACTTGAAGGTTACTTTCTACCTGAAGTTCTTTGCACGGACATGAATTGTTATCAGGACGAAGAGGGTGATTGGTCGTGTCCTGACAATTCAGGAAGTATTTTTTATCTCTTTAACTCAGTCGACTTCTCGGTTCCAGTGAGCTCAGATGCTCCGGATAATTCAGGAAACACTGAGTGGAAAGCGGTCGCTGGCGGAGGCACGGTGTGTGCGATTAGCTTTCCATGCAGCACGTGCCCCGGTCTTGGCGCCCAAAGGAAATGCGTGGGTGATGCTTCGGGGTCAACCAACGCTGTGATTATTCCCCAATATACATCAGTTGGGGATCCTTGCCCTACTACGATCTGAGACGCAAATCTACTGGTGTACAATTAGGTAGAACTCTCCGTGTTTCTTCCTTATTCCGCGTCGTGGCACGGACAGGACTTAAAGGTTCGCAATCATGAGTTTTTTAATTCGAGCTCTAATGTGGGTGACGGCCGTTTTCTATCTATGTCCTTTAGACGTAGTTGGCAATGATGACGATGACGGACATTCCGAGGCTGTATCATTGTTAAATTCGTACCGTTCATGCCTGGATGCAATCCAACGTTACGATGTATTTTATCGAAACGATTCGATATGGTTCCCTAATGAAGGTGAGGGTATCGAGGAGAGAGTTGCGTATGTGCGACTGGTAATGGACCCAACTAAGAAAAGGTGCTTAGCAATTCAAAGAGTGATTAAAAAACGCTTAGCTGGCACACTGCAAGGAGCGATTGATCAACCGTCAGAGTCAATTACTGCAATTGTTTTTTCCGATAATGAATGTTGGTTTCGGCACATTCCGCAGACCAAACCAACGAAGATCGAACCAAGTTTGGATAGGGCGCTGATGCTTGTCAGTGAAGTTTCGTATTTTCACCTTCTAGGATTTGCTGATTTCCCGATGCCGTATATGCCAGGAATTGAAAAAGCGGCCAATGAAGAGCATTCCGCTTTTCGTGCTGGCGTATACAAGCACACATATGACGGGAAAAATCGCATTACTGCCAGGTATGCTAGGCAAAGCGAGTTTCTGGATATTGAATTTGATGTAATAAATTTTGTTCCCAAATCAATTGTTCTGAATTTCATTGCGGCCGACCATCGGGTGATACCCCACCGAAAAGAGCGGTACCTATTCGAAAACCGCGATGGAATACGTCTTCCGTTGAAGATTTCAGGTGAAAGACGTGAACAGAATGTTATTAACCAAGTAAACGTCAAGGGCACTAGATCTTACAATGTTGACTTTAAGTGGTTTTCCGTGAATGAAGCACTCGATGAGAAGCAGTTCTCGTTCGATGTACTGCGTGATCCAAAGCTACTATTAGCTTTGGTTAGCGACAAAGTTCTGAATTCTGACACTGGCTCTCCGTGAGGGTGAGCGCATTTAATTTGGGTGTTACCGGCGTTCCGCCGGTCGATTTTGGGTTGATGGGAAATCTGGGTAACAAAAAAGGCGGAGGAAAAGGTGTCGGACACCGTTTTGGCGGAGGAAAAGGTGTCGGACACCGTTTTGATTGATTAGGGGGAGGGCTTGTTAGACAGGTTGGTCCAGAAGAGCGCCCCACTGATGGAACGGGTTGGCACTTCATGCGAGCACCTGGTTGATAAGATGTCCGTGGACGTCCGTTAAGCGGCGTTCAAATCCGTTGTGGTAGTAAGTTAGCCGTTCGTGATTCAAACCTAACAGGTGCAGGATCGTGGCGTGAAAGTCATACACAGTGGCGACATTCTCGACGGCTTTGTAGCTGAACTCATCGGTGGCTCCGTAGGTAAATGGTGCTTTCACGCCTGCTCCCATCATCCAAGCGGTGAATCCGTCTGGGTTGTGATCGCGTCCGCTGGCACCTTTTTGGAACGTTGGCATGCGACCGAACTCCGTCATCCACACGACCAACGTGTCTTTCAACAATCCACGTCTCTTCATGTCTCGAAGTAGCGCGGCGCAAGGCTGGTCCAGCACCGGTCCATGTTTGCTGTATTGTTCGACAATGTGCTTGTGTCCGTCCCAGTTACTGACACCCTCGCCGCCCGTTTGATAGGCTCCGTTGAAAAGTTGCACAAAGCGAACACCCTTCTCGATCAACCGCCTGGCCAGGATGCAGTTCCGAGCAAACTGCGCCTTCAGCACGTTCTCAGAATCGTCGGCTCCGTACTCTCGCAGGATACTCTGCGGTTCACTCGACAAGTCGGTCACTTCGGGAACACTCAACTGCATTCGAGCGGCAAGTTGGTAACTGGAAATTCTGGCGGCCAGTTCGCTGTCACCCTCAAAACGTTCCAAGTGACGCCGGTTTAATCGTTCCAGAAAATCACGCGTCGCTCGATCAGTCTTCGCACTGATGCCTGCCGGCACATCCAAATTGCTAAGCGGCTTGGTGGCGTTGAACTCCGTCCCCTGAAACGCCGCCGGTAAGAACCCCGGTCCCCAATTATTGACACTCGATTGCGGAGTTCCACGCGGGTCAGAGATGGCCACGTAAGCGGGAAGGTTTTCGTTCTCCGTTCCGAGCGCCCACGTCGCCCAAGCACCCATGCTGGGAAAGCCATCGAGCGTATATCCGGTCGACATGAAATTCTCGCCCGGCCCGTGCGTATTCGTTTTTCCAGTGAGTGAATGGATGAAACACATGTCATCCGCAAGTTCAGCAAGCTGGGGGACGAGTTCGGAAATCATCTTTCCTGATTCGCCGCGCGGTTTGAACTCCCACGGACTTTTGGTCAGCATGCCTTGTTGGCCCTGAAACGTGACCAGGTCTTCGGCACCCGGCAGCGGTTGGCCGTGCCGTTTGATCAGTTCCGGTTTGTAGTCGAACGTGTCGATCTGGCTGCAGGCACCCGCACAGAAGATGACTAGCACATTCTTTGCCGCAGCCTGGTGATGAGACTGGCGCGGAGCGAAGGGATGCTCGGGGTCAATGTTCGGACGAATCGGTGCCGAGTCCGCCAGCAGGTTTTGTTGCTGCAACAGGCTTGCTAGTGCGATGCTGCTCAGCCCCGATGCGGTGCTGGAAAGGAAGTGCCGTCGGTCGAGAAGTGGATGCATGGTTTGTTTCTTGAAGGCAATGGAGACGGCCTGGAAACGCCATCTTGCGAGCTTTGCTATGTACTAAGGAATAAACACGAGCTCATTCGCATTCAGCATCGCGCGGGCGAACGGCTGCATGCCTTCCTGCTGAATGAACATCTTGCTGTCCGCGAGTTCTTCTGCTGTTACCGGTCGCTGAAAACAGAGCAGCCACGCTCTTTCGATGCGCTGCGGAACGGTTTTGCCTTCGCGTTCCAATCGCTGTGCAAACAAACCTGCCTGCTGCATCACGAAGCCACTATTGAATAGATTCAGCGCCTGCAGCGGTGTTGTCGAACGACTGCGCCGCGGCACAACCATACTCGCATCGGGACAATCGAAAACGCCAAAGACATGCTCGCGTTCCTGTCGCACTTTCGTCATATAAACCATCCGCCGCCAATCCTGCGGACCGTAGTCTTTCCTGGGGTAGTAGTGACGAACATTTTCCATCTGGACCTCGAATGCATCGAACCCGGGGCCACCTGCATTCTTTAGATCAAGCGCACCCGTGACTGCGAGAACCGAATCGCGAATCGCTTCGGCTTCCAATCGCCGAGTCGGAAATCGCCACAACAACCGCGATGCCGCGTCAACACGCATCGCGGCTGGATCTAACTGATTGTCCTGGCGCCATGTTTCCGACAGCAGGATCAATCGATGAATGTGTTTTAGCGACCAATCGTGCTCGATCAATTCGCTGGCCAGCCAGTCAAGCAATTCCGGATGGCTCGGCGGAGTACCGTTGAGACCAAAGTCGCTCGGCGTATCAACGATCCCAGTTCCAAAGTGAAACTGCCACAGGCGATTCACAATCACGCGCGCCGTTAGCGGGTTATTCTCGCTGGCAATCCAGTCCGCCAGCGCGAGTCGCCGGAGCTGCTCCGGCGCATTACTGTCCAGATTCAGCGACGTGAAGGCCTCAATCGCATCAGGACCAACCTGCTCGCGCTTCGCATCCGGTTCGCCACGATACAGTCGATGTGTTGGTCCGGGCTGTACGAATGTTCCTGCGTAAACCAGGGTTGACCTATTCAACTCTGCTTTTTCAAGACGGGCAGCCTGCACTCGCTTGAGCCACATCTTGCCTTGCTCGGCCTTCTGCTGAGGAAAGCCGTCGAATGTGTAGTTCTCGTCGGTTGGCGTCTCGGTTTGATACGGTTGTCGATCGGACGACGAGGCAACGGCTTCCCACTGCCCCGGTTCGATCGTCGATTCGATGTGATAGCCAATTGACAATCGATCGCCATAGTCTCCTTTGCGGTCTCGCCCCCAAACAATGCGATTGATGATCGTCGTTTCGGCGAGTTCGATCTGCACCCAACCGTTCGCGTTTGATTTGACGATCCAACTGCGATCGTTTCCGTGCTGACCATCGTTGATGTGTGACAGATTGTGTTTTGGATGCACGAAGTCACCCGATGAAGTCGCGATTCCTCCGCCTTCGGCCAGAGCGATATTCCGCAGCTCAGAATAAACTTCCAGCTCGTCGATACAGGCTTCTCCGCCGGTGGTCTGGTCAATTGTGAAACGCACGAATCGAGCCTTGCGTGGAGCGAAGGTCTCGACGTTCTGCTTCGCGTTGACCGCAACACGCTTGCCTCCGTCCTCTTTCGGAATGAACGGCTTCAGCTTGTCCGTTAAGTCCGCGACCTCGACGTCCAGTGCTGCTAGTCGGTGGTTCTGTTCTTGCGATAGAGGCAATGGACGATCGCCATGCTGCACGCCCGCGAACACCGCTTGCAATGCGTAATAGTCATTTTGACTGATCGGATCGAACTTATGATTGTGGCAACGCGCGCACCCGGTGGTCAGTCCCAGCATGGCCGTGCCTGTCGTGTTGATGAAGTCGTCCAGTTCGTTCATCCGCTGGGTTTGCTGCAACTTCGGGTCGCTTCCTTTTACCTGATCCACCGGACCCGCAACCAGAAAGCCGGTCGCAACATCGGCGTCCAAAGCGTCGCCCGCAATTTGCTCGCGGATGAATTCATCGTAGGGTTTGTCATCATTGAATGACCGGATCACCCAATCACGATACTGCCACGCCGTCGGTCGCTCACGATTCATCTCAAAACCGTGCGTCTCGCCAAACCGGACCAGATCCAGCCAAGACGTTGCGATTCGTTCTCCGTAATGGTCGTTGGCGAGAACCTCTTTGACGAGTTCCTGCCAGGCGTTCTCACGATCATCGTTCACAAAAGCGTCGACCTGCTGGGGCGTGGGTGGAATTCCCAGCATCACGAGATATAACCGCCGAATCAAAACGCGGCGATCGGCTTCGCGAGAATGAATCAAACCGTTCTCGATCAGTTTTTGACGAATGAACGAATCGACGCTGCCGGATTCCGCACGTGTGATTGGCTGGAACGACCAATGTGAAAGCTCTGCCTTCTCTTTCGCGGGTCCATAACTTTCAGGCGTCTTCGCTCCACCAGCGATCCAGCGCTGGATCAGATCAATCTCCTTTCGCGAAAGTGACTCGTCCGGCGGCATCTCCATGCCCGGTTCTTTACGATGAATCAACTTCAGCAGAAAACTTTTGTCCGGCTCACCGGGCACCACTGCCGGTTCACCCGAGTTGCCGCCCGCGAGTATCGTGGACAGACGGTCGAGCCGAAACTGACTTTCCTGTTGATCTGGACCATGGCAATCGATGCAGTGTTCTAGAAGGATCGGTTCAACATCTTTAATGAAGTCGATCGAACCATCGTCGGCAACTCCAAAACGACCGCAAAGCAACAGGGACAAAACAAACACAACTCGAAGCAACATCATTTCATTTGTCCTTTCTTTAGGCGGGAAAGAATGACTTCCATGTGCTCCTGTATTGCCAGTTCCGCGCCGTCGGCATCGTGGGCCTTGAGAGATTTATGACATCTTACCGACGCGTTTCGGTCGAGTCCAGCTCGCCTACGAATCGGGGATGTCGTCGCTACTGCGAATCCTATTGCTGTGGCAGCCGAACTCGCCAGAGTTTGGATTTCGCTGGGAATGTCCAAAGCATGGCGACTTCGGCTACCACTGAGTCCGTCACTTATTTTTCCGGCAATCATTGACTTTTTCCATTGGGATAAACTTCTTCGAGGTTTATCGGAAACGCAGAATAGATCTCCATTTCCCTTCATCAGCTTCATCGCAAACCGATTAGGTCTCTCGCGGGCACCTACTTTTAAAAAACCAGAATCGAGTACGCATCAGCGTTTAGAAACGGCATCGGTAACATGGCGATCAGCCGAACACGATACCCTGACTTTAAGCGTTTTAGAGTTTGCTTACCATCGAATCTTCTTCAAATCTTATAATGCGAATGCCTCACTTAGATCATGTGGCTCGACAACGTCGCTCCGGACATTCCCTATTAATCGGGCCGTTCGCAACTGATCAACCGACGTTGCTTCAAGGCCACTTGTTCGGCGTTCGAGTGACGCGGATCAAAATCGTCAGCACTGCCATGGATTCGAAATTACGCTAAGGTGGCTTGGCGATTGTGTGAGACAACCCCTCCCGACTGCTCGTCGCCCCGCTTGGACAATTCGGTTCTGTCCAAATGAATTTTATGCGGGTTACTTCTTCATGACTCCATTGAACTGAGATAGGTCAATTTAGTGTGCGAAGCGAAAAGACAGGCTCCTTGGTGGGAACGCGGTGTGATCTATCAGATCTATCCCCGATCGTTTCAGGATAGCGATGCAGACGGCGTGGGTGACCTTGCTGGAATTGAATCGAGACTGGATTATCTCGCCGGCCTTGGAATCGATGCGATCTGGCTGTCTCCGATATATCCTTCCCCCATGGCAGATTTCGGATACGACGTTGCTGACTATTGCGGCATCGATCCAATGTTTGGCGATCTCGTTGGTTTCGACCGACTGCTTGCCGCAGTCCATGCGCGGGGGCTTAAGCTTCTGCTCGATTTTGTTCCCAATCATTCGTCAGACCTACATCCATGGTTTGTCGAAAGCCGGGCATCTCGCGATAACCCGAAACGAGACTGGTATATCTGGCGAGATCCGGCGCCCGACGGAGGACCGCCGAATAACTGGATCAGCGACTTCGGCGGCTCGTCCTGGGAATGGGACGAGACCAGTGATCAATTCTACCTTCACGCTTTCCTCCCGTCGCAGCCCGACCTCAACTGGCGCGAGCCTCAGGTGCGCGAAGCGATGATGGCGGTGCTGCGATTCTGGCTCGACCGCGGTGTCGACGGATTCCGGATCGACGTACTCTGGCACATCATCAAAGCCGCAGACCTGCCCGACAATCCTATCAATGCGGACTGGACGCCCGACCGCACGCAGCGAGACCGGCTGATTCAGCGATATTCGACCGACCAGCCCGAAGCACACGCAATCGCTGCCCAGTTCCGCGAGCTGGCCGATAGCTATGGCGACCGCGTCCTGATCGGTGAGATTTGTTTGCCCGACGACCGTCTCGCCCGATGGTACGGTACAGTGGATCGTCCTCAGGTGCATTTGCCGGTTAACTTTCATCTCGTCGAAAATACATGGAACGCCGCGTCGCTCAGACGGATGATTGCAGACTACGAAGCGTCTTTGCCCCAAATTGGCTGGCCCAACTGGGTGCACGGAAGCCACGACGCGCGGCGCATTGTTGCACGGGTCGGTGAAGCACAGGCTCGAGTTGCAGCCATGCTTCTGCTGACGCTTCGCGGCACGCCGACGTTGTACCAGGGCGATGAAATCGGCATTGGCGAGGTCATGATTCCGCCTGATCGGGTGCGCGACCCGCAGGATCTACGTCAGCCCGGCCTGGGGATTGGTCGCGATCGTTCGCGCACACCGATCCCGTGGGATGCTTCGGCCTATGCGGGATTCAGCACCGTCGATCCATGGCTTCCGCTTAACGAAGACTGGCGAGCGCGCAATGTTGCGGCACAGGTTCAGGACTCCAGCTCACTTTTGTCTCTCTACCGATCTCTGCTCGCGCTGCGACGATCACACGACGCACTCGCAATCGGCGACTTCACACTCATCGATTCAGCGGACGACGTGCTCGCCTACGTGCGGCGACATGCCGGCGAATGCTTACTGATCGCTCTGAATCTCGGCGACCAGACGCAGCCACTGACTCTGTCCCAGTCGCTGCCGACGGAACCATGTGTGGTCGAAGTTCTGGTTTCGACACTACTGGCATCAACTCTGCAGCCATCACACCTGGCGTTTCGCCCGCTGGACGCAGCGCTCGCCCCGAACGAAGGTCTCGTCCTTCGACTGAAAGAGAAACACTGATATGCGCATAGCGATGCTGGCTCCAATTGCTTGGCGCACGCCGCCGAGAACCTACGGCCCTTGGGAGCTCGTAACCAGTATGCTGACCGAGGCGCTCGTCGAGCGTGGGGTCGAGGTGACGCTTTTCGCCACGCTTGACAGTATCACCGCCGCAGCGCTCGATGGCGTCGTTCCAGCTCCGTATGGAGACGATGCATCGATCGACGCGAAGGTTTGGGAATTCCGCCACCTA
>Ga0105051_10008506_pt1 | contig 10379 bp, 6 predicted proteins | sample FRY02_FD_78383 | JGI IMG/M metagenome (GOLD analysis project Ga0105051, IMG submission 78383) | Freshwater microbial communities from Lake Fryxell liftoff mats and glacier meltwater in Antarctica - FRY-02 (megahit assembly) | ecosystem: Environmental > Aquatic > Freshwater > Ice > Glacier...
CCGTGTAACATTGGATCAGACAATCAGTAAAAAAATTAAGGCAGGAGTTACTGCTAATTATAGTGGGATTAGACAGAACGGTCAGGTTATCAACCAGGGAGCATTAACCTCCGGTAACCCAACAGCTTTTGCTTTGTCAAGAGCATGGTTATACCGTCCGATTACTCCTAATCCAAATGATAATCTTCTGGAAGACGCAGTAGATGATGAGGCTATGAATGCCTCGGATTTCAGGGTTAACCCACTTATTGACCTTGAGAATCAGCATTCATACAATATTACCAACCTTATCGAAGGAAACGGTTATGTTAGTTATGAAATAAATAAAGACCTGACCTTACAATCAAATGCTGGTATCCGTCATAATAAATTGACTCTTGAACGTTTCTACAATTCAAAAACAGCTCAGGGTGGTCCAAGTCCAAATAACGTGAATGGTGTAAACGGTTCGATTAATAATACCTTCTCAAATAGTTTCTCAAACGAAACTACCTTGAATTACAAGAAAACATTTAAGAATGATCATACCATTACTGGACTTGGATTATTTGCAATTAATAGTATTAATTCAAACAGCAAAGGATACGCTGGCAGGTTATTGCCGAATGAGATTCTGGGTATGGATGGATTGGATGAAGGATTAGCCTATAACCAGAGTTCTTCTTCAAGCCGTAATACCATGGCTTCTTATGCCGGACGTTTAGATTATAACTATAAATCGAAATATATTGTTACCGGCACATTCAGAGCAGATGGTTCTTCTAAATTTGTTAATCACTGGGGATATTTCCCCGGCGCTGCTTTAGCCTGGAATATGCACAAGGAAGGTTTCTTTGCTAAGATCTTCCCTGGTATTTCAACATCAAAATTGAGAACTAGCTATGGTAGTAATGGAAATAACAGGGTGGGTGATTTCGATACCTACGCACGCTTATTACAAAGCATTAACGGATATTCCTTTAATAATTCGACTCCAATTGCTTCAAACTTTATTTCTGCAGTTGGTAACCCTGATCTTCAATGGGAAAAAGTGAATACGTTAGATTTAGGATATGAAATTGGATTTTTAAAGGACAGAATCACTGTTGAAGTCGATTTATATAGAAAAACAACTGAGGACCTACTCCTAAATGCACTTTTGCCTCCGTCAACCGGATTTACTTCTGCAGTTAAAAATATTGGTAGATTGAGAAATGATGGTCTTGAAATAACCTTAAACTCTGTAAACATCCAGTCAAAGAACTTCACTTGGGAAAGTAATTTCAATATCAGTTTTAACAGAAACAAAGTAGTAGAACTTACCCTAGGGCAGCGTTCACTAAACAGTAATTCTGAATATGTTTCTCAGTTTAATAGACCATTATATGTTGCTGAAGTTGGTAAACCAGCAGGCATGATGATCGGATTTATCTGGGAAGGAAACTATCAGTATTCAGATTTTGACAATCCTTCTCCTGGTGTTTTTATTCTCAAACCATCTATTCCTACTAATGGAGCTGTTCGTAATTCAATCATGCCGGGAGACATCAAATACAAAGATATGAATGGTGATGGGATTATGAATGATGCTGATTTAACTTTCATTGGGAGAGGTCAGCCAATTCATACAGGTGGTTTTTCAAATAATTTCACATATAAGGCCTTCAATCTAAATGTATTCTTTCAGTGGTCTTATGGAAATGATTTATATAATGCCAACAGGCTAATCCTAGAAGGTAACAGTAATGGATGGGCAAACATCAATCAGTTTGCCAGCTATTCAAACCGCTGGTCACCTACCAATCCAACAAATGAAAACTACCGTACACGCGGTCAGGGACCAATTGGTTTCCACTCTTCCAGAGTGGTTGAAGATGGTTCTTTTCTTCGTATGAAAACTGTTGCTCTAAACTATAATTTACCAGCGAAACTAATTAAGACTGCTTATATGAGTAGTTTAAGTTTTAATGTTTCTGCACAGAATCTGATTACTTGGACTAATTATTCAGGCATGGATCCTGAAGTATCTACACGTAATAATACCCTGACTCCGGGTTTTGACTTCTCATCATATCCACGGTCACCAACAATTGCCTTTGGTATTAAAGCAGGATTTTAACGAAATTAATTGAAAGAAAAAATGAAAATTAAATATTATATACTCGCAACACTATTCTTAATGAGTTTAGGCTCATGTAAGAAATATCTGGAGACAACACCGACGGATTTCCTGAATCCTGATAATTATTATCAGACCGAAGCGCAGTTACAATTTGCCCGTGCCGGCGTTTATGATCACCTGGGTGCCGGTGGTTTGCATGGTACTTTTGCTAGTTATTTGCTAGCTTGGACTGCAGATGAAGGTTATATGAACAGAGCTACATTGACAACCGGTCCTTTCAACTATTTCTATTCTTCTGCCGATAATTTTAATGCAGGTCTTTGGAATAACCTTTGGTCAGGCATTAATAAGGCCAATGTTTTGATCAAAAATGTGGACAAGAATACTGCAATTGCAAAGGAAAAGCGCGACGCAATCAGAGGGGAATGCTTATTCTTAAGGGGATACTATTACTTTACACTGGTGCAGAATTTTGGTGGTGTTCCATTGAAGCTTGTACCAACTACTTCTGTTATTGACGTAGATGCTGCAAGAGTACCTGTAAAGGATGTTTATGTACAGATTATTAAGGATATGGAAGCTGCTGAGAAGCTTGTTCCTGGGATTAAAACTTTAGGTTTTGGAGGAGCAATCAGCAAGTCGGCTGTTCGTGGTCTTTTAGCAAGGGTTAATTTGCATATGGCTGGTGATCCGGTAAAGGATAAAACAAGATATGCAGAAGCAAGTAAATGGGCTAAAATGGTGATGGATGATGCTGAAGCAGGTCATTCACTCAATCCAAGCTATCCACAGATTTTTATGAATCTTGCCGGAGATAGATACGATATCAAGGAAAGTATCTGGGAAGTTGAATTTTATGGTAACCGTACCGACCAGTTTGTTGAAACAGGAAACATTGGCTGGATCAACGGTCCTGCAGCCGGAGTAGCATCTTCAACCGGAAGAGCTGATGCTTATATGAATATTACTTCAGAATTCTATAATGTATTTGAGCCTGGAGATAATCGTAAATGGTTTAGTATTGCTCATTTTACCTATACTGCAACAGGTGCAAAAACAATGAGTTTACTACCTGTAGATGAGAATGCAAAGAATAATTTAAAGCCTGGAAAATGGAGAAGAGAATACGAGACTTTATTACCAAAGAGTCCGACTACTACTCCAATCAATATGGTACTTTTAAGATTTTCTGATATTTTGTTAATGTATGCAGAAGCTGAAAATGAAATAAAAGGCCCAAATGCTGATGCTATTGAACAATTCAATAAAGTTAGAAGAAGAGCTTGGTCTACAGGTATTAACACTATTGCAGTAACAAATGGTGGTTCTGGTTACACCACAGCTCCAACTGTTACCTTCAGTGGAGGTGGCGGCGCTACAGCAACAACAACCATTTCAGGTGGACGAGTCACAGCGATTATCCTTGACCGTGACCCATTAGCAGTTAACTTTTTTAACGAGGGGATTTATACATCTGTTCCTACAATCACTATCAGTGGTGGTGGTGGCTCAGGTGCAACTGCAAATGCAACAATCAACAGAGCAACTGATGGTAATCTTAATCCTGCTTCTAAATCAGCATTCTTAGCAGCTATTCAGGATGAAAGGATGAGAGAGTTTAACTTTGAGAACACGAGAAAGGCAGATTTGCTACGTTGGGGTATTTTCTTACAAGTTCATCAGGACATGGGTAATAAATTACAACAGCAAAGCCCTGGACAATATTTTGTAAGATACTATTCAAACGTTAGATCAAGGGATGTTTTGATGCCAATTCCAATCAATGAGATGTCGTCAAATTTAAAAATGACTCAAAATCCGGGTTGGGAATAATTAATTTAACATAGAAATTATGAAACTAAAAATATATAGTATACTCGCTGCGGCTCTTATAATGGCGTCCTGCGAAAAACCCGTAATAGAGGCAGAGGCACCGGTATTTGATGTATCTGCCGAAAAAACTACCTATAAAGCAGGTGAATCTGTTAAATTTTTGATAACCGGTGGTGAAGCGCAAACAATATCTTTCTACTCAGGTGAATTGTTGAAGGATTATGCTTCAAGAACCGGAAGAGTAGTCGACGTTGCCGGTGCAGGTGCAACACTTTCTTTTACTAGCAGTGTTCAGTTGGGAACTCAGGCCAATCAGGTTTCACTTTTGGCCTCAACAAACTTTAACGGTGACTATGGCAGTATTGCTAAATTGAAAGCTGCCACTTGGGTTGATATTACAAGTAGATTCAGATTAGGTACAACTACCGCACTATTAGCTTCAGGAATAGTTGATGTATCTGATCTTATTTTAGCAGGGAAGCCAATTTATTTTGCATTTCGCTATAATACACGGAAGCAAGCTACCAATGGTATTGCCCGTCAGTGGTTCATTCAGTCTTTTACTTTAAACAGTAAAAATTTATTGGATAATACACTTGCACTAACCATCGCAGGTCAGGCAAGTTCAGGATTCAGAATTGTGGATGATTTGAAGGACAAAGCTCCAGCTTTATCTTCGATTACTGCTACTAGACTTACCCTTCTGGCTAATATCTTTTTGAATGCTAGCCTGCCTCAATTTAATTCTGCTAATCCGATTTTTGATCCTAAAAATCCGATCTATAATCCACAAGATCCTGCATATCAGCCCACTGCAGTCTTTAGGCCATTTGTTCCTTTTGATCCCGCAAGTCCGTTTAATGATCCTGAAAGTGAACATTGGGCTGTTAGTAAAGCAATAAGTATTGATAAAGTTGATTTAGGACCTGATTGGTCAACAGCTATCAAAGGTCTAACTAACCCTATTTTATCAGTATACAGTTATACCTATGCAAAGGCCGGTACCTACAAAGCTACCTTTGTTGCCGCTAACGGTAATATAGATCAGCAAAAAGTAGTTACTAAGGAGATTTCATTAACAATAACTCCTTAATTTAATTTCTATTCTAAAAAAGGATTAATCCGTAAATGCGGATTAATCCTTTTATTTTTATAATGCTTTACGAGAATGAAAAATTAGGAGATATGACTTTGATCTCAAAATGTCTTTTTATAGTATTTTTTACGTTTAACTTCTTGCCGGCTCAGATTTGGCAAGGATTAAATCAAGTTGAGGAACTTCGAGATCCGCCAAAAAGAGGTTCAGTTTCCCATGAAAAAATAAGAATGCAGATTCTTCGAAATATGGAAAGGGCCATGGGCAAACTTCCTGATAGGTCTGATTTACCCCCTTTTGATATTAAGATAAGTGATAGTGTAAAGGAAGATAAATTTACCCGCTACACACTTAGCTTTACGGTTGCCAAAAACGAAAGACTACCTGTTTATTTGTATGTGCCAAAACAAAGAGGAACTATTCAAAGAATTCCGGCAATGCTTGTTTTACATGGAACCCATGAACTTGGAAAGGGAGTTGTAGATGGCCAGGGAACCATGCCTAACCGGGCACATGCCCGTGAACTTGCGCAGCGAGGTTATGTTGTTATTGCTCCTGATTATCCTAGTTTTGGTGATCTCAAAGAACATAATTTTGATACTGACAGATATGTATCAGCTACTATGCAGGCAATTTTCAATCACATGCGTTGCGTGGATTTGCTTCAAAGTAGACCTGATGTCGATTCTGAAAATATTGGTGTGATCGGACATTCTCTAGGAGGACATAACGCCATGTTTGTATCAGCTTTTGATACCCGTTTAAAAGTAGCAGTTTCAAGCAGTGGCTGGACCCAGTTTGAGTATTATAACATTGGCGAGGAGGGATCCAGAAAATATGGCGGACGACTCGGACCATGGGCACAAACAAGATATATGCCACTAATCCGCACAAAATTTAATCTGGATGAGAAATTGATTCCATTCAATTTTAATGATATTATAACTGCCATTGCTCCTAGAGCTTTTTTCTCTGTATCGCCACTTAAGGATACTAATTTTGATGTGAAAGGGGTAAGAGAAGGCATTATGTTAGCCGAACGGGTCTACAGTACTTTGGGTGCAACTGATAAGATTCAAGTGCGCTATCCAGATTCAGGTCATGATTTTCCAGTTGAAAATCGAAAAGAGGTTTATGGTTTTTTGGATCGAATCCTTGTGCATACTCCATTATATGCAACTATAAAGTAATTCGTTTCTCTTAATTTTTGATTATATATTTATTAAAATTAATTCCTTTCTATGATAAAATCGAAGAACAATCAAATTGCAGGTATAAGTCTAATTTTGATACTTCTCTTTTTACTTCTTCCTGTATTGAGCTTTGCTCAGGGAAATTCTATCTTGGATGAGCATCATAAGTATAGAAAGGAAACCCTTAAGAATATGCAGAAGGTGATGGGTAAATTACCCTTAAGACCTGAACAGATTGATTCTGATATTCGGATTATTGATAGTCTAAAAGAGGCAAGTTACACTCGTTATAACATACTATTTACTGTAGCAAAGGGTGAGATTCTCCCTATGTATCTATATATCCCTTATCAAACCCGTACTCCCAAAAGATTACCTGCAATGCTGGTTTTACATGAAACTGACCCTTTGGGTAGAAAAGCTGTTGACGGACAAGGTGATAAGGCCAACCGATCTCATGCTAAAGAGCTTGCTCAACGTGGATATGTGGTAATAGCTCCTGATTTTCCAAGTTTTGGTGATACCAAAGATTATAATTTCAATACAGACCGTTATAATTCAGGTACTATGAAAGGCATTTTTAATCATATGCGTTGTATTGATTTGCTTCAAAACAGGCCTGATGTTGATGCTGAAAATATTGGGGTACTTGGGCATTCGTTAGGTGGACATAATTCCATATTTCTCGCAGCAATGGATGAGCGAATAAAAGTGGCTGTTAGCAGCTGCGGTTGGACCCAGCTCGACTTTTACAATATTGGAGCTGAAGCCGAAAAGAAATATGGTGGAAGACTCGGGCCCTGGGCTCAAACCCGTTACATGCCATTATTAAGAACAAAATATAATCTGGAGAATAAAGACGTTCCTTTCGACTTTAATCTGATCATTTCAGCAATTGCACCGCGCGGATTTTTTTCAGTTTCTCCAACCCGAGATGCTAATTTTGATTACAAAGGTGTTCAGGCAGGAATTACATTAGTTGAACCGATTTATAGATCTCTCAATTCTTTAAATAATCTGCAAGTCCGATATCCAGACGATGAACATGATTTCCCCCTTGAAAATCGTAAAGAAGCCTATGCTTTTATTGATAAAATACTTGGGCATATACCCCGATTTACAGAGTATAGATAATGAAATCTAATTTTAAGATGCAAAAAATGGAATATTCAAGACGTGAATTTATAATCAAAAATTCTTTTCTAGGGCTTGGTGCAGCCTTAACTATGGGATTTGTGCCTTCCCTGATTGCAAATACTTTAGATCAAAGTGCAGTTCCAGATCTTAGAAATCCAGCTGAACCTATCATAGATATTCATCAACATACAGACTATAGTGGCAGGAGTAATGATTTTCTGATACCGCATCAGCGTGCAATGGGTGTAACAAAAACAATTTTATTGCCTGCCGGACGCCCGCTTAGTTATGGTTCTACCTACTATGGGTATAGTAACGGGTTGCAGGCAAAAGCAAGCGGTAATGAAGTGTGCTATCAATTTGCAAAGGCTAATTCTGATGAATTTATTTTCGGGGCAAATGAAGTTCCTGATATGCCGGGTGCAGTACAGGAAATTGAAAAATATCTTAAATTAGGTGCACCAGTTATTGGAGAACTCAAATTCGGGCTCGATTGTGATTCTCCCGCCATGCAAAGTATATACGAACTGGCGCAGTCATACAATGTACCGGTTCTGATGCACTGGCAGTATAATATGTATAACAGAGGCTTTGAACGCTTCTATACTATGCTGAAGAAATATCCACAGGTGAGTTTTATCGGACATGCTCAAACCTGGTGGGCAGATATTGATAAGGATCATACCGATCCCAATGTTCTGTATCCTAAAGGCAGTGTCAGTAGGGGCGGACTTACAGATCGACTCCTGACTGAGTATCCAAATATGTATGCTGATTTTTCTGCAGGTTCAGGTCTTGGTTCTCTAACAAGAGATGAAGAACATGCATCTAAATTTATTGAAAGACATCAGAACAAACTACTGTTTGGTAGCGACGGATCAGATAGTATTGGTTCTGGAGAAACATGTCTTGGTGCGAATATCATTGCTGCAATCAAGCGTATATCTCCCTCTAAACAAATAGTGCGTAAAATACTTTACGGGAACGCAAAAACCTTATTTAAACTTTAATTCAACAATAGAATTCTAATAGAAAATAAATTATTACAGAATGAAAATTTCAATAATCAGTTTCACAACTGTTGTATTATTATTAAGTACAGTCGGTTCAAATGCTCAGAATTCTAGTAACTATAAATGGAAGGCTGGTGTTGCAAAAGTTAGTATTACACCTGCAAACCCAATGCCGATGGCTGGCTTTGCGTCTAGAATTCATAACTCTGAAGGAAAATTACATGATATCTGGGTAAAAGCATTAGCAATAGAGGATTCTAACGGTAAAAGGGCTGTCATGGTAAGTAGTGATCTGCTTGGATTTCCAAAGATTGTATCAGACAAGGTCAGGGATCGTATTAAAACCAGCTTTGGTTTAGGCCGGGATCAGATTTTGTTGAACAGTTCTCATACACATTCAGGTCCGGTGATTGGAGATGCACTGAGCGATATATATATCTTGGATGAGGGGCAGAAGAAAAGTATAATCGATTATACTGCAATTCTTGAAGATCAGATAGTGAAAGTGGTTGGAGATGCATTAAAAGATTTGGAACCCGCAGAATTATTCTCTCAAAACGGGGTAGTAAGGTTTCAGGTCAATCGTCGGAATAATCCGGCAAACTTAATGACACAGTTGACCGAGCTAAAGGGACCGAATGATTATGCAGTACCTGTTATTAAAGTTGTAAATGCTAAGGGTGAGCTTAAAGCAATTTCCTTTGGATATGCTTGTCATCCAACAGTTTTAAGTGGCTATGACTGGTCTGGCGATTACCCTGGATATGCTCAGATCGAACTTGAAAAGGATCATCCCGGTACAGTAGCTTTATTTTTCCAGAGCTCTGGTGCCGATCAAAATCCACTTCCTCGTAATACCGTTCCTCTTGCTAGGCAATATGGCAGAGAGCTTGCTGCAGCAGTTGACCGCGTTCTTGAAGAGGATATGAATAAGATCCCATCCAATTTGGCAACCAGTTATTCTGAAGTCATATTACCATTAGAGAAGGCTCCAACAATTCAAGAACTGACTAGTTTTATCAGTAAGTCAACCGTCCCTTATCAAACAAGGTGGGCAGAACGTTATCTGAATAAACTGAAGGCTGGAGAGAAATTAATTGATTCATATCCTTATCCGGTTCAGGTTTGGTCAATAGGAAATCTTCCATTAGTGAGTTTGGGTGGAGAGTTATTGATGGAATACGGAATTAAAGTAAAGCAAATGCTTGGCGAGAATACCTTTGTTTATGGATATTCTAATGATGTGATGAATTACGTTCCTTCTTCATTGGTATTAAAGCAAGGTGGGTATGAAGGCGAAGCACATACAGTATATGGTTTACCTTCCAAATGGCAGGTTGGTATCGAGACAAGGATATTGAATGAGGTGATCAAATTATCTGAGAAGAACGGACTGATAAGAAACGGGAAATAAGTAATAGGGAATTGGGAATAGGGAACAGATAAAACACAACAGGTAACAAGTCATATTTTTGATTAGATCCATATTTTATGGTTCTCTGATACTATATTTTTTTCGATTCAGAATGAAATGTAAAATAAATACGTGTACTCAAACGAAAATTTAATGAATAGAACTTTGTTATTATTTGCTTTGATTTTTATCAGTTATATTTTTAAAGCAGAGAAAAGTCCTGATCCTGGTAAAGACTGGATCAGTCTTTTCGATGGAGTTAGCCTGAATGGCTGGCACCATTTTAACAATACTAAAGAAATAAAAAACTGGAAGATAGAGAATGGAGCGCTGGTATGTCTTGGTGCAAAAGGACCCAGTGGCTCCGGAGATATAATTACCGATCGTTCATTCAGGAATTTTGAGCTTAAATGGGAGTGGAAAGTTGACAATGGAAGTAATAGTGGAGTTTTTTATCATGTTGTGGAAGATCCCAAATATAAAAGAGCTATAGAGACTTCACCTGAATATCAGATTATTGATGATGTTAATTTTCCTGCAAAGTTGGAAGATTCTCAAAAGACCGGTGCTGATTATGCCATGTATTCTCCCG
>Ga0105051_10008507_pt1 | contig 10377 bp, 5 predicted proteins | sample FRY02_FD_78383 | JGI IMG/M metagenome (GOLD analysis project Ga0105051, IMG submission 78383) | Freshwater microbial communities from Lake Fryxell liftoff mats and glacier meltwater in Antarctica - FRY-02 (megahit assembly) | ecosystem: Environmental > Aquatic > Freshwater > Ice > Glacier...
AATTTCTCACCTTGCTACCCCTTTCTCGACCATCGCTCTGACTGCAATCGACTCCCTTATCGATGCCTGGCTCAATCCAGCATCAATCTCATCTTTCTCTCAGAATATAAGCGAACTTCGAGGGATTATGTGAATTAATACATTTGCTATTTCCAACAAGTCTTCGCCCGTATCTATCTTTTATTACTTTGATGATCGAACCCAAGAAAGTAAATCAAAATGCATTCCACATCAAATTTATTGACATTTCCGATGCGGACGAAGTGAATAGGGGGACTACGCTCGTTTGGAGTGAATTCAAACATCAAGGGACCAGCAGGATTAATAAAGTAAAAAATGAATACGCACAAAGGTTTGCAGATGGTATTGTTGACAGCTTATATCGATGGTCGGAAGCGGACAAGGAGGCGATATTCAACGTAAATTCATCTGATTTTCATTTCGATGGAAACTGGGATCAATGCGCATCACACATTTTTAGTATTTGGTTAGAGAAATGCGATCTACACTTTATCCGAGACCGTCTCGCAAGTGATGAGGCTACACTTACGGATGAGGAATGGCTTGCCTTGATAGACAGAAAAAATGTTCCAAGCAATAACTGGGTCGAAATGGCCCAAGTATTGTTTCGCCATACGATCTTCGTTTCTAATGATCGTGATGTCACTACCAACGAAAGAGATAGACAACGCTTTGTGTATATGCTTTCCCAACTAGAAGATGACCAATACGAACTTGTGTTGAATGTTTATAGCCAAGTGATCCCTGCGAAATTACTGTCCAGCCAGCATGAGGATCAATTGCTTCTCTCATGCTGGTGCTTCCTGAATTGGGCACAAGAGGGGCTGTGTCAACCTATTATTTATCGACTATTGAATCTAGCAATGAATGGATTACAACGTTTTGTAACGACAGAGATTGATGACGAACATTTGGCTGAGTGGTTAAAGAATCTTGATGAGTATCGAATATATGATGAGAAAGCCTGGGAAAAAGTAAAGTTGCTCGAAGACAAAGGGTATGCGTACAGTATTTATTCGCAACTTGCGACTTTCTGTCTTCGCAATGCGAAGGGAAAAAGAAGTGCGGCTGTCGCAGCTATCATTACACTAACAAATATTCATTATTCTGTTGGTTGGTCAGAACATATCCGCTCTCTTGACAAATCTGCAATAGATAGATTGACGGGGTGGTTGCCACACCTGAGTCAACTGTTAATGGGTATAGCACAGCTAGAAGTCGGACGGGATGGACAAGTAGTCCTCTCTCTGGAGGCAATCGAAGAGGAACTTAAGCCAGGGGGTGATCAATACGAGCAAGCACTTATTAATCTTTTGGATAAGGTTGACACGAAGTCTTTGTCGATTGCAACCTCAAAAAATCTTATTTGGCTTCAAGATAAAACCTCTAAGGATATATTGACACCAGAACTGGAGCTATTTTACAAACGACTATTGGAACAATATCTTATTGATGAAGGCTTTTTATCCGATACAGAGCCGGAATCATTGGTATTCCTGATACAGTTGACCGATAGGTTTGAGAAGGATATACATTTTTCCCATCTTATCCAGAAATGGTTGGAAGGGTATGAGAAACGTATTGCAAGCGATGATCTGACACAGCCCAAAGCCAAAGAACTGCATATGGAATTAATTGCGCATTTGAAACAATTTTGGCAGGTTTCGGATTCTGTTCAACAAGTATTATCGAATGCAAATACACTTGCGCCTTTACTCCGCCTTTGGGTGCAGATGGCCCTGAAAGCAGATGCTCATGACGAATTTGTAAATGCATGGGGAGAAATCGTCGGCGAAGCGGATCTGGTATGGCTAAATATGCTGCCAGGAGAATTGTCGGATGTAGAACGGCAGTCGCTGCTCTATACATCTTTGGGGAAATACTACCTCAGTACCCACAGGCCTGCTGGGACGGCTATTCTTGAGAAGAAGACCTCTGTGATAGTACAGAATTTTCTGGAAAAACAACTCAACGGCAAAGGTGTTGGGGACTCAAATAAGCGATGGGAAAATGTGCTTCCCAAAGTGCCAGTATTGCAATGGATTAACCAGCATACGCAGGAGCTTTTTTCTCGCTGGCAAGGAGATAATAATGACTGGGGTTTGCATTTGTTGGTCTTTGCTGTGCAGAATTCTGACTGGAATACAGTTTCGAACTGGGTGACGCAATTATTGGAGCAGTTGGAGCCGGGGGCAGCCGGGGACATAGCGTTGCAGAGATTAATTGATGCTGTGCCTGATGATGCCCAACTCTCGCTCACTCGTAATTTTCTTAGCAAATTGAGCAAGCCTAGTGCATAATCCAGCCTAAATTGTTGGGTCATTCCCTATCACAAAACCTGAATTTTTAGCGTGGATGACGCACTAGCCATATACCGTTTATACTATCCCGGCTTTGGGGAAACTATGATGACCAGACGCCATTTAATGAACAAAATGTAACAAATAATTTATCGCTGATCCTTCAATCCAATTGCTTCCGCAATTATCCAAAGCTTCAAAAGATTTTTAAAGTTTGGAACCAGATTGTCGAATATGAACGTATGAATAAGGCAAAGACACCGTGGGGTGATATTAATGTGAATATATTTTCAGAAGCAATGGAGGATTTGAATCGTATCCAAGTAGCACCACAGACTGTTCTTGGTTTGCTTACCGCTATCAATTCCGTTCCAGACATGGATAAAAGTAACGGAACACTTCTATTTCATTTTCTCTATCAGAGTCAAGACGATAGCCGGAACCCGAGGGGTAGTTTATTCCTATTCAATAGCTTTTTTACCATGGTTGAACAGTATCTGCAGTCGAACCGAATCGAGCCGAACAGATATAAAGAATCCCTTTTTCAAGCGTTATCTGGTGTCCAGTTTGCGATTGCCAAATCCAACGATTCCATGAGGTGTCACTATCAAGAACGTGTTATGCAGTTATCTATGAAGTTGGACAAACAGAAAGCCATAAAATGGTTTCTAGCGGAGTTCGTTGAATCTGAATGTTGGAATGCCGTGGCGTCTGTGAGATTAGCTGTCACGATGTCGTCCGATAATGAGCAATCAATTGATTTAGGAGAAACTGTCACAAAATTGCTGTCCCATTATCCAACACAGCGAATTCCTACGAAAAATATAGCAGCCAATTTGAATGACTTTCTAGGCGTTGCGATGAATTATGTGAAATGGGACTACAGGAATGTCTCTTGGGTAACACCCGCAGCTGACTTTGTGTTGAGATTGGTGAAGTACCATGGTTTTGTGATACCTGACAAACAAGAATATTCTAATATATTAGGGGTCGCTAGCGATGAAGCGCGAGTTCAGCCAATTATTCAGGAGTTGTATGACGATGTAATAGACGCGAGTGGCTCGGGGAAATGGTCCCGCCTTGAGCAGGATATTTCTCAATATTTGCCTAAAGCGTCGAACATCGAACAGTTTATGGATGCCCTTGTTGCGGAGATTCAGCCTCACGATCTACTGCCTATTATCTATTTCGTTTATATGTTCCAGTCGAAGAATAAACAATCATTATCTATTGTAGAAGATGTTTGGTATGAAACGGTTCTGCGTGTGGGATGGGAAACTCCAGAGATTCGAAGCCAAACGCTTACTACGCTTCGTCACATATTAAAAAAGAATTCACCTCAATATTTATGGGGAAATTTCCTGCATGCTTATTGGTGGAAGATACCATTGAACAAATTCTGGATGATGAATGAAGAGTTGCGTAGTATTTTGGGTCTAGGCGAATTGTTGGACCAGCGAGGACGGATGGACAAACTAATCGCGCTCGGCCCAAAGGGATTTTCCAATTACTATGAAGGTGTTTTTGAAAGTTTTTTGGAGGAAAAGAAGCTGCGTCTCTCTGAATTGAACGATTTGAAAAGTTCTGGAATGGAAAGTTGGCTAGGTGATACGATCTGGATAGAGAGGAGGGTGCTCAACTCACTAATTCAGATTCGCTTGAATGAATTGCAGGAAGCGCAGAGTATTTTGAATGAAGTTGTTCTACAGCTTCGGAAGTTCACTCAGGTGGCAGGCAATGTGGCTGACGATAATAAAATTCAGGATAGGATAGAAGTCTCTATTCAATATTTACAGAAATATCAACAAAACTCTGATTCTACTTAAAAGGTGAGGTGTGTGATGAAAAAGCAGTCTACATTTTTGCGCTGGAGTGTCTATTTAGTGTTGACGACTATATTGCTGTCGGTCATTCTGTCACCTCTAAACGTCCGGGCTCAGCAAGATGATTTTTCCGAAATTGATGTCGTTCTCCTCGTCGATCAGTCTCTTAGCATTCGACAATCGGATCCTGATTCAATCCGGCATGAGGCGGCACGTTTTGCTTGGCAATGGGCGCAGCAACTTCTTTCGGAGTATGATCACGATGAGGCCAAACTTTCCATTAATCTGGGGATTATTTTCTTTGGCACTTCACCCGAGGTCGTTCTGCCCCTGCAGCCGGTGGGGAAATTAGCCAGCGCCGATTTGGAATATCTTAACTTAACTATGGAACAGTTAGGCGAACGTGCTAGTGTATTCACTGATGCGCGTTTTACGGAGTATCGACCTGCGTTGGAAGCGGCCTTGGCGATGTTAGAGGCCATGCAGGGCGAAGCAGGTGTTCAGCGTCTGCAACGGCTGGTTCTCATCAGCGACGGTATTCCAGATACTCAACGTGTAGCCCAAACAGCGGGGAACACAACTGATCTTTCTGCTGCCTATGCTACTGCCTTGCGTGATGCGTTTGAAGGTGTCGCTCCACAAAATGTCTACTTGATGCGCGTTCCTGCCACGCCGGAGCAGACTTGGCGTCAGGTAGAGGCGGTCTGGCAGGAAGTAATTGGAGCGAGCCATGTGCTTGTGGTTTCGAATATGCAAACAATGGGATCCGAATTGCAACAGATTCTCGGCGTAATTATCGAAGAATTGGGTATTCTCCCCGACGATCGTTTGGCTTGTGGCCCTTTTGATATGCCGGCCTATATTGATACGGCCTATTTCACTGTCCACAAGCCTACATCCAGCACCAGGGTTCACTTGCAAGATCCTTTAGGGCGAGATGTGATTCAAGTTGACTGGAAGGCATCTGTCAACAATGCTGTGGCGCAAGCATCCGTCACCAGTAACTCGGAGGGCTTCATCGAATCAATTGCTGTGTTCAACCCGGTTCCTGGTTCATGGGAACTTCTTTGCCCAATAGATTTTGCCGGAGATGTGCCTGTCTATTGGCGCACTACCTGGATGCGCGGGCATGTGCAGGTTGAACCGACATACGCCGGGATTCCCAGCCAAATTTCCTATCAACTATTGGCTCATAATGGATCACCCTTATTGAGCTATGAGACAAATACCGATCCTCTTGACGTCAGAGCTACTGTGACTAGTGGTGATCATCTGATACAGACAATGTTGCTTCGGGAGTTTGATAGCAATCGCTATCAGGCGATGGTGACATTTCCAGAGACGGCTACAGTACAGCTACAGGTCTCTCTACCATCCATGGGACGAGTAATAGAACCCCTAGAATCTTTAAGCAATTCTATCGCTCTACAACCCATCTTCTACCGATGGCAGCAACAGGAAGAACTTGCCCAATTTGCTTCATCGTCTATTACTCTGGAGTTAGTCAACCAGCAGGGCGAACCGCTGTACATTCCTGCTTCAATCGGGGAAAGGCTAGAACTTCGTTTGACTGCAGACAATGACATCGATACCATCCTTGCACCATTGGTGCAAGATGATCAACTGCTTTTCCGCGGGTCTGTTGTATTTCGCTTTAGTGGAACACGTAACCTTGTAGTTGACTTGGTCAATCTGGAGCAGAAAGGCCAAATAACCACCTTAGAACCATGGAATGGCAATAATGAATTTGATGTTTTTCCTCCGACGTTGATCAAATCAAACGATGAACGCATACCAATTTTCGTCCCTACTCAAATTGAACTGACGCCGGTGAACCGCAATAATGAGCGCTTACCTTCAGATGCATTGAACTATGCAGCGATTCCCGTACGAAGATCATCCTCTAATACAGTTCTTGCCTGGCCTGCAGCACGATGGATACCAGAAAGGGATGTTTACCGACTTTGGATCTTACCGTTTGCATGGGATCAAGATGTGTTTTTGCATGTGCGTTGGGGACTTTCCAACGGCACTCGACAAGTCACAGAGCCGATTGAAATTTCTCTACCCACGACCAATCCGTTTGAGTCCTTTCAGGAGTACTATATAATTCCATCGTTCGTTGCTCTTGCGGTTCTGCTCCTTCTTATCGTTGGGATTTGGACATTGCGGAGGGGTCTTACCTACATTACTAATCTCGGCGATTATCTCATATTAATATCGCGAGATGGGGAACAATTGGCTGAAATTGAGCCCTCCCGAAGAAGAAGATTTATTAGTAAGATAGGGAACAAAGCCAGTGGTGTGAAACAGATTCTTGTTATTCAACGGGAGATAGAGGATGGTTTAATTGCCATGTCGGTAACTGTTGAAGCACCGGATGGGTTCCTTTTCTGGCAGAATCATCTAATAGGTGAGGGGAAAGTGCTAGATATCGGCTCCCGTTCTCAGTTAATGCGTATCAAAAACAAATACATTCCTGGGTCAATTGATAACATAACTGGCGAACAACCTGGCGATAAGTTGATTGATGAGGTAGAAATTTCTGCACCTGATGAACCGGCAGATGAATCTAATCAGAGTGGTTTTCGAGTAACTGGCGAATGAGTTCGTTGTGTCGCTCTGCGTGGAAAAGGATGCTTTGAGGTTGAAATGTATGGACGTTAAATTTCGCCTAGTGCATCATCCAGCCTAAATTGTCGGGGCATTCCTTATCACCAAACCTAATTTTTTAGCGTGGATGACGCACTAGGCGTACTCAAAGAATAAAGTGTCCAGTCAAGATTCCTGGCGTTTTCTGCCCAATTGAGTTCTTACGGCCCAATCCAGATGTCGAAGTTTATGAAGTGCCGAGACTCTTGGATGCTTATTTCTTTGAAAGTGCCCTACGTCGTAGAAAGACGGACAAAAAGACACAAAAGAAGCGAAGCGTTCGATGTCGTAATTATTTTGTCTACCGTGTCGGGCGAGGCGATCATGGAAACAAGCGGCTTGGTAAGTTCAGGTCCAATTCACCTCCGAATCAACGATGAAATGTTCTACCATCATAACGGGAAATACCTCTACTGATCGGGTACTCAAGTTGCAGAAGGAAAAGCACGAATCATGTCCGAAATCGAAATGAATGGAACTAATGAATACACCATGGATGATCTTGTGATCGTCCTTCCGGAAGGCGTTGAGGTAGTTGGTAAAGTTGCTGAAAGTAACTTGTTCCTGATTCTGCATACCAAATGGACCTCTGAGGCTGCACGGCTGCATTTGAGGGGAACTGAGTCAGATTTGTCTTCATCGGCCAAGCATGACTACGCGTTGAAGATTCCCCGAAAAATGGTATTAGGAAGTTGGCTTTTCGATGCAGTTACACACAGTATGGATTTGGAAGTGCGAATATCTGAAACGATCCAGCACCCCAACGTAGTTCGTGTCTACGGAAAACTGGCTACCGCAATTACGCCAATCCTGGTTATGGAGTACCTGTCTGGTGGCACGCTTCGTGAGCACCTGCGCAGCGTGAGCGGTCCTCTAACTGAAGGCGAAGTCCTGCGACTTTTCTCATGCGTATGTACTGGACTGAACGCTATATACGGTTCTCCCTATGAGATTGTTCATTGTGACGTCACCCCAGAGAATATCTTCATGTCAACGGATGGCACGCCGAAGATAGGAGATTTTACCAGTTCCCAGGTGCAAGCTAGTGTCTTTGCTGGGGAAAAACGGATTCGTGGGGGTACTCCTCAATACATGTGTCCAGAATTAAGGTTAGATGAACCTTCTAGCTTTGTCGAGGAATTCTGTGATCAGTACTCTACCGCTTTACTGTTAGTTGAAATGCTCACTGGAACTAATATCAAAAACCAACTTGGAAAGATTACCGCGGAATCGATTAACGAACAGGACGACATTGCAGGTTTGTTGGTTGCGACGAAAGTCCCGCGCAAATATTGTAGGGTTATTGCACGCGCACTTTTGTATAATCCTGAACAAAGACATAAGCATCTGGCTGACTTTCATACTGGTGTAAGGGAAGTGGCTGACAAGCCCGATCTTCTTCAGAAGATTACCGCAATTTTTCGGCACCAAGATGAAAGTCTGCCTGAAGTTGATTACACCACAATGGAGAGAATACCAGCAGGGGAATACATTTTTGGCTCGTCGAAAAGTCTCATTGAGAAAGTCAGTAAATTAGGCTATGTCTTAAATCGCTACCCAGAGGCTGATGTCTACCCGGATATTGAGGTGTATTTTGAGAATGATCTTTACCCACAAAAGGTAATCCGGTTGGACGAATTTTATATTGATCGTTATCCAGTTACTAATCGAGAGTACAAACGGTTTTTGCATGACGATCAGCGTGCCACTGTTCCATTTATTGAACACTCGCTTGCTGAACCTTACAATTGGGATAAGGCGAATCGCACCTATCCGCAAGGTTTGGAAGAGCATCCGGTGGTAGGAGTTAGTTGGCAGGATGCTAGGTCATTTGCACAATGGGCGGGGAAGAGGCTTCCGACCGAAGAGGAGTGGGAAAAGGCGGCCCGTGGATCTGGATTTGATGGCAAACACATTCAGATTTTCCCCTGGCCAGGCAAGTATCAGGATGATCACTGTAATGTGTTTGAGCAATACCTGAAAGACCAAAAGGAGAAGGTTAAAAAGGAAGACTTTCGCGATATGGAACAGGTTGTTAAATGGCAGATGCGTCTTCGCCATCATTTGGAGGAAAATCCTAAGGTCATGACGAAATCAGTGCAATTTTATCCTCAAGGGCAAAGTCCTTATGGAGTAATGGATTTAGTCGGTAATGTGCTTGAGTGGACAGATACAAGTGCCGGATCTAATTTTCGTATTTTGAGAGGTAGCACTTGGCTTGATTGCAGATTTTTTTCGCGGGTGACATCAAGGCGCAGTGGACATTTGGCTGTGCGCTCCCCTTTCATCGGTTTTCGGTGTGCAGTTAATCTTCCCAAAAAATAGTAAGTTGAGAAACCCATTAGTGTATCCTATAGCAATATTACTTTGAGAAGTGGACGTTCGTAGGGCAGGTTTCTTGCTTGCCACCAGCGACGGATAAGGAAATCTACCCTACGAAAACTCCCGGTTTCTATAGGATTTTGCTATAGCTGTGGGATATCGTGGATTCGTGACTCAATCGCGGGAGAAAGGAATATTTATCATGAATTCTGACCAATCGAACCCTACATCGTTAAAAAAGGGTGAGTTTATTCGTCGTGGTATGCTCATTCTAGCAATATCCATCTTACTATCTGTAGTGCTGTATGGCGTGAGTGCCATTACTAGTTATGCATTACTGATAGTTGGGTTTTTTGTGTTAGCAATATATGTTATTCGGGCTTGGAGACCAGCCCGTGTTTACCGAATCAGACTTCCAAACTTTAGAAAAACGACTGCAAAGAACGATCCGTCTGTACCAGTTGGTTGGCTGGAGAAGTGGTTTAATCGGTTTGTTATATTGGCTGCTGCCACCGTCTTATTGTCTTGGCTGGTTCGCCTTCTTCTACGTGTGAATTGGACAGCAGTATTCGAATCGAGCCGAATTTCTGTTTCGGTGGCAGGGTTCGTGATTGTTGTTGTGCTGGTAATGGAGGCGATTCAGGGTGCTAAAGTCGGTGTACGGGTATTCCTCTATCTGGCGTTATTATTAGGTACAGCGGTTCTTCTATGGACCGAAAAGGTCGAACCCATTGCCAGATTGCTTGCTGAGCAGTTTGGTCGCGCTGATTTCGTATTCAGCTCACAGATCGGTCTTCGATGGCTTTCGTCTATAGCTCTTTTAATTCCTTTATCTCTTGCCATTACGTTAATTAGTCGCCAATCTATTCGCCGACGCGGAAATTCGTATGAGGGCCTGCGCGCTGTTCTTTTGTTTGCATGGATCATACATGTGTTACTTCTATTGACTCAGATCCTTTTTTCGGTATTTGGCTTGTTTGGGATGCTTATTGCATTGGTGGGTACTATACCAGTGTACTTTCTTGCAGTTTTTATCTTTGAACCGGCTATACTCACGGGTCCGTTTCCAGATGTCATTTCAGAAATGCCGGATGCTCTTGCACAGCCAGCAATGACTCTCTTAAGTGGTGCAAAGGTTATACTCACGGTTCGGTCAAAAAAGGATGAGATAAACAAATTGAGGTAAGCTGTGTGCATGACAAATGCACTGAGTATTGTAACAGAACGAGTGGATGATATCCCCCTGTTGTTGGCGCAAA
>Ga0105051_10008510_pt1 | contig 10373 bp, 9 predicted proteins | sample FRY02_FD_78383 | JGI IMG/M metagenome (GOLD analysis project Ga0105051, IMG submission 78383) | Freshwater microbial communities from Lake Fryxell liftoff mats and glacier meltwater in Antarctica - FRY-02 (megahit assembly) | ecosystem: Environmental > Aquatic > Freshwater > Ice > Glacier...
AGCAATGATGGACTCAATTGCAAAAAAATATCCTGATGCAGAAGTTGATTGGCTCGATGGCTTGTCTGTTTGGAAAAAAGAGTGGTGGGCGAATATTCGACCGTCAAACACCCAACCAGTACTTCGTCTCAACATAGAAGCTGATTCAGCAGAAATTCTCAGCAAGATCCAGCAAGAACTTCAGAATCATATACTTGCTGAAGGTGGTAAGATTGCAGAAGAACATTAGATCATGCACAGACCTTTTGACGCACTAGCAGTTGGATCAGTTTATCTTGATATTCACTACAGTGCGTTTCCTTTTGACTCCAAAGTCGGCATCAATACTGAAACCGAAACGGTTGGCTCAGAAGTACTACTCAGTGTCGGTGGATCTGCGGCCAACTTTGCTCAAATCGGCGCGAGCCTTGGTATGTCGACTGCACTTCTGGGAAAAATAGGTCAAGACAGAATTGGGAGTATTGTTACCGAAGAGTTGAGTAAATTAAAAATTCAACAACTTATTTTTACCGATCCAGAAGTACAAACCAATGTCAGCTCGCACTTTACCAACCCACATGGCAACACTATCCAAACCACTGGTGGTTCTGCCAACGCCGCACTCAACCCAGAGGATGCACTCCGAGTTATTCGCAATTACTTTGACAAAATATCAACACTGTATATTGGGAGTTACTTCAAGCTCATCACACTACAGTCTGGGTACTTACAACTTGTTATCGATGCCAAAAAAACTGGTATAGAAGTACTTCTTGATCATGGAATGGTAAGCAATATTGTCCGCGAAGAGCATATCAAGAAGCTAAAGAGTCTCATTGCGCACATTACATACTACTGCCCCAATGAGTACGAGTTTACGACAATTTGGGAAGTTGACACAATTCAAGCAGGCTTTGAAAAAATGAAAAAAATGGACGTGCGTCCAGAAGTCGTGGTTACCCGAGGAGAGAACGGCGCAGTAGGTTTAGATCAAGAAGGAAATATACACGACATTCCAAGCTTCTCCGTAACTCCAAAAAATGCAGTTGGTGCTGGAGATAGTTTCAATGCAGGATACTTGTTTGCGCGTAGACAAGGTAAAAATATGAAAGAATCGATTGCTGTCGCGCACGCTGTTGCTGCTGTTCGCATTTCTGAAAGTCCACTTCCAACCTGGGAGCAAGCATCTAAGTTACTAAAAGATGCATAATACGCCGTTGGTAATTCTGGCAGCTGGCAAAAGCTCTCGCTTTTTTCCGCTGGCTGATACACAACACAAAGGCTTTTATACAATTGCAGGCAAGTCACTCATTGAGCACACACTCTTGAGTGCCTATCGAGCTGGAGTACGAACAGCATTTGTTGTCGTCTCAGCGCAACTGTCTGCGATAGCCAAAACTACGTATTTTATACATCTTCCAGAAGATCTTCGCCTTACCGTCGTTATACAACCTACTCCGCTTGGCATGGGTGATGCGCTCCTGCAATTGGGTTCGCAACTTCCTGAGCACTTCTTTGTCGCGAGTCCCTATCATATTTCTTGTGAGCCAGTTCTGAAACGCTTATATAAAAAACAGCAAGAAACAACGTGCTCTTGCGTTCTGGCAGGTGAAGCAACAGAGTATCCAGAACGATATGGCATCATAGAGCATGTAGATGATCGAGTGACACAGCTACAAGAAAAGCCAAAGCCGGGAGAAACAAACTCAAACATAAAAATTTCAAGCATCTACCTGCTGAGCGCAAAATACCTAGAGACACTGGCTAGCACAAAACAGTCTGAGTACAGCTTTGAAACAGCGCTCAATACGCACGCTGCAAATGAAAAAGTGTGCTGGATAAAAAATGACCACAATCTACCAACGCTCAAGTACTCCTGGCAGTTGCTTGACCTCATGCAGCTTGTGCTATCTAGACAAAAATCAGACCGCACGACACATGCCGCCATCGCAAAAACAGCTGTCTTAGATGAGACACTGGGTTCAATCGTCGTAGCAGATTCAGCTGAAATCCGTGACTTCGTAAAAATAATTGGCCCTGCCTATATTGGAGAGGATGTCTTGGTTGGCGAACACAGCTTTATCAGACAAAGCTCGCTGGAACATAATGCGAGTATTGGCGCGTACACAGAAGTAGTGCGATCACTCATCTGTCCAGAAGCCACCATTCACCAAAGCTATCTGGCGGACTCAATACTTGGGCCAAAAACTACTATTGGAGCGGGACTTGTCACCGCCAACAAACGGTTTGATAGAAAAAAAATTGCGCTGACCGTCAAAAACAGAACAATAGAGAGTGGCAAAACAACCCTGGGCCTCATTACTGGCAACGCGGTCACTATTGGCGTACAAGTAGCAAGTATGCCAGGAACACTTATTGCAAGTAACGCAGTTATTTTTCCCAACAACACTGCATCGGGGACTATTGAAAAACACACAAGTACTAACACACAATAGGAGAATATATGAAAAAAAATACCGCTATCCTCAATGATCTCGATGCCATGCAAAAACTTGATGCGAGTAATACTCGGGGATCAATTGAGCAAATTGCACAACAGGTGCAAGATGTCTGGGAGCAAGCACAATCACTGAAAATCCCAGCCGCGTACAAGAATGTAAGAAACATTGTCGTCGGAGGAATGGGTGGCTCAGCGCTTGGAACACACGTTATCCAGGCTGTTTTTAAAGATGAGTTGGGGTTGCCTATCACAATCGTGCCCGACTACACACTACCTGCATTTGTTGACGAAAACACCCTCTTTATTGCTTCTAGTTACTCGGGCTCAACAGAAGAAACGCTCAGTACTACCAAACGAGCACTCGAGCGTGGTGCAAAAGTCGCTGGAATTACTTCCGGAGGGGAGTTGTCCGCCATGTTGCAAGAAGCTGATGTGCCCGCGCTCATTTTTACTCCAACATACAATCCGTCTGGCCAACCAAGAATGGCACTTGGCTACTCTGTATTTGGTCAAATTGCGCTGCTTTCACAGCTTGGAGTACTCTCAGTTTCCGACACACAAGTAGCAGAAGTACTCAATGCAATTGCCGCAGTCCATTTACTCACAGGAGTCACGGTTTTAGAAGAAAGCAACCCTGCCAAACTGCTCGCATATCAATTTTCTAGACGAATTCCTATCGTGACTGTGGCAGAACACCTGGAAGGCGTAGCTCATGTCTTTGCAAACCAACTGAATGAGAATGCTAAAACGTACTCTGAGTACAGAGTGGTGCCAGAGATAAATCATCACTTGCTCGAAGGACTACAATTTCCCGAGAACAGAGATGATATGCTGTTTTTTTTCACCGTGCTCTCAGACCTCTACCAACCGGGAAATAGCAAACGCATGACGCTGACGCAAGAAATTTTACAGAAAAACAACATTGACTTTCAGACATTGCAGCTCACAAGCTCAACAAAACTTGAGCAAGCATTTGAACTTCTGACATTTGGAGCATACGTCACGTACTATTTGGCCATGTTGCACCAACTCGATCCAGCTCCAATTCCCGTTGTCGATTGGTTCAAGGAGCAACTCAAACAGTAGTCTCGAGTGTGCTACGATGAGTACATGCCTGCCGTGTTACTTGATCATATAGTCGATTCGAGTGTGTTACCAATTCACCTCCGACTTTTGCATCTGGCGCAGTCTTTGGGTATACCAATTGCGCCAACATTATATATTCCACCAGAGTCATTATTCGCATCATTTTTAGTACAAAAAAATATTGCTGCACTCCTTGAGGAGCGAGCCAATAATAAATCCGATCCCGCAGCAATACGCTTGGCAGAAGCAAAAATGACACATTTGTTTCAAAACGAACCGCTCTCTGCATCGCTCACCAAAATGATACATGAGGCGTACCATCAAAATTTACAGAGATCATTTGTGCGTCTATTGCCTGCCAGAAATACTCGAGAAACACTGCTCCAATTATATGAGAACATCACAGGTGACAACAATCTTCTCGAGTCGATACAGTTTTTGGCCAGTGAACTTTTTGAGCAAATGCTGATTGGTAATCGTCCTGCAACAACGTCGCTTTTGGCTCATGCTTCTGGACTCTATATTCAAACGCAATTACCAGCAACGAGCTCTGGCGCAGTCTTTTCAAAACACCCGAAAGAACCCGAGAAAAATGTGTTTGCTATTTCAGCTCGACTTGGCGTTCGGTCAGACAATCTGCCCGAGACACATCTCGATTGGTACGATGTGCACAAAAGCACCTTGAAGGAAATAGCTGTACGGGTTGGCAAAAAAACAAACTACTATACGCGCTCGGCAGATTCGTTGGAAAAAAAAGCCGTAGCAACCAAACAACAAGAGCAGCGTATCCTAAGCAAAGAACAAACGACACTTCTTGCCACCCTAGCAGGAAAAGTATCCCGCAAAGCGTTTATCCCGCTCACTATGGAGTGGGAGTTACAAAAAAAAACACTGCAGATAACAGCTATCACTGAGCTCTCAACACCGCATGTAGTAAAAAAATCAAACACACAAACACTCACTACCGTAGTTGCTCCAGATGACGCAAGTTGGGAACAAATCGATCTTGTCTGGAAAAGCCAACCAGAGAACAGTGCTTTCCTCATTCGCGAGCTCGCCGATCATCGCCACCTACCACCCAAAACAAATATTCGTATTCCGCAGGTCACCTCGTTGCACGAGCTCGAAGCAATTCGACAAAGCTTACTTGAAAATCAAATCCAACATCAAAATTGGCCCATTTGGCCAGAAATTACCAGTGCTGGAACACTGCATTTGCTCAAAGAGTATACGAGTCTCAATTTTTTTTCTGGCATACTACTTGATGTTCCCAGGCTTCTGCAATCCTTATTTGTGACGCCAACTTGGTCTGAAAAAGAACACGCCATTCTTTTTGCAATTATTGAATCCCATGTTCCAACGCATATTCACCGAGGACTCATTCTGGAAGAAATGCCGAGTAATACTGCATTACACATTCGCAACTCAGTATATACACACGTCCATGTTCCCAGCCACTTGGCACAATCAATGCAAGTTCTCGTATCTGACCTTGAAGTACAGAGGTGGAACACGCTACCATAGACACAATGCCCAAAATCCAAGGATTGTACGCTCGAGAAATTCTCGACTCAAGAGGACTACCAACAATAGAGTGTACGCTCTGGCTCGACACTGGTGGTATCGTGCTTACAAGTGTGCCGGCAGGAACATCTGTAGGAAAATTTGAAGCCAAAGAACTGAGAGATAACGACCCCAACAGAATGATGGGAAAGGGCGTGTTGCAAGCAATAGAAAATATTAACACCATAATTGCGCCACAGCTGATTGGCAAAGATCCGACACAACAAGAAGCAATTGACCAGCTTCTTTTAGAACTAGATGGAACACCAGACAAATCAAAGCTCGGATCAAATGCAATTCTCGGTGCTTCGCAAGCTGTCTGTAAGGCCGGAGCACTCACCAATAACGTTGCCCTGTACTATTATATTTTTAGCAAATACCAACTGACACAAGAGCTCTTTATTCCCACAAATATTTTCACCGTAATCAATGGGGGAGAGCACGGCGCAGATAATCTTGACTTACAAGAATTTCAAATTTTACCAGCTAGTCATATTTCGTTCCCAGAGTCACTAGGTATGGCCGTGACACTATTTCAAAAACTTGAGGAAGTACTCATTCTCAAAGGTGCGGTTCACTCCGTTGGTTTGGTTGGAGGCTTCACCCCAAACCTATATAGCAACAGTGATGTATTTGAGATCTTGGTTGAAACCATCAAGTCTAGTCCATACACCTTGGCGCAAGACTTGTTTTTTGGCGTAGATGCAGCTGCTTCCGAATTTCATTCCGGAGGAAAATACTCGCTGAGAGATCGCTCACAACCATACACGAGTGCCGAACTTCTTGAGTACTACCAGAAGCTGCGCAGTCTCTACAACGTTTTTTATCTTGAGGATCCCTTTGCAGAAGATGACACCAGTTCTTGGCAAAACATTACAGCAGTTCTAGGTGATACCACAAAAATTGTTGGTGATAGTCTATTGGCAACCAACCAAGAAAAAGTCCAAGAAGCGATTGATAAAAAATACTGCAATACACTATTAGTAAAGCCAAATCAGGTAGGAACCATTACCGAAACGATTCGTGTTATTTCTCTAGCCCGACAAGCAGGCTGGAGCATCGTTCTCTCGCACCGCAGCGGTGAAACAAATGATGACTTCATTGCAGATTTTGCTGTGGGTGTCGGCGCACAATACTCTAAGTTTGGCCCCCCAAATAGGGGGGAGAGAACCGCCAAATACAATCGACTTTCACAAATCTATCAAGAGCTCGAGCGATCTCGACAACAGCAGACATAATGCCAGCAGCTACAACAGATCCCATACTTTCGAGCAAGCCACTCGACCCATCACTCTCGCAAAACAACTACTCGGGTCCAAAACCAGTTGTGCTGCTTATACTCGATGGTTGGGGCATTGGGCCTCAAAATGCGGGTAATGCCATTGCCAAAGCCCACACACCAAATATAGATGGGTACTGGGTCTCATACCCACACACACAATTGACTGCAAGTGGCCAGGCTGTTGGTTTGCCACAAGGCGAAGACGGTAACACAGAAACTGGTCACCTTAATATTGGCGCCGGCCATATTGTGTATCAAGACCTTCCAAGAATAAATATGTCTATCGCCGACGGTTCTTTTTTTTCTAATCAGGCGCTACTCAATGCGGCCAGGCACATACAAACAAACAACAGCACACTACACCTCATGGGACTTGTTGGAGCTGGCGGCGTGCACTCCAACATAGAACACTTGTATGCTCTGCTAAACTTTGCCAAACAGCAGGGTTTAACCAAGGTGTATATTCACGCCTTCACCGATGGTAGAGACTCACCGCCAACTGCCGGAATTGAGTACATACGACAGCTCATGAATAGCTGTGAACATATGGGAGTTGGACAGCTTGCAACCTTGATGGGTAGATACTATGCCATGGATCGCGATCGTAAATGGGACCGAATTGAAAAAGCGTACGATACACTCACTCTTGGAAGCCCCAACTCGTGCATCCTTGACCCTTTGCAATCGTTTCAAGAGCAGTACAACGAAGGCGTGACAGATGAGTTTATAGAACCCATTAGCATTTGCGGAAAAGATGGCGAAAAACGCACCATAGAAAAAAATGACGCTGTTGTTTTTTTTAACTTTCGGGTTGATCGGCCCAGAGAGCTCACGAGAGCCTTTGTCACACCAGACTTTGAGCGGGGCATACACACCACCGCATTTGATCCCTATACAGAGAAGTACGAAAAAACCAATATTCAAAAATCGACTGCGAGTGAGACGTTTCAGAGAAAAAAACGCCTGAGCAATCTCTACTTCGTCACCATGACTGAGTATGAGGCTGGATTGCCAGTAGATATTGTATTTCCTCCACAAAAGATTCTTCACCCCCTAGGGAAAGTGTTCTCCCACCAGGGTTTGCGACAGCTGAGAATCACAGAAAGTGAAAAAGAGCGGTTTGTCACCTACTACATGAATGGCCAACAAGAAACACTGTACCCTGGCGAAGATCGAGTAATTATTCCCTCAAAGGGAGTGAGGTCGTATGATCAAGCACCAGAAATGAGTGCCTTCGAGATTGCAGAGGAGATGATCTCACGCATCATGAGCGGCACCTATGACGTCATTATTTCTAATATATGTAATGGCGACATGGTTGGACACACCGGCAATTTTGAGGCGGCTGTCAAAGCTTGCGAGATTGTCGATCAAGTTGTTGGTCAAATTGTAAATGCGGTCAATCAAAAAAATGGCATTGTAATGATTACTGCCGATCACGGCAATGTTGAAGAAATGATAAATACACAAACTGGTGCTGTTGATACGGAACACTCGAACTACCCAGTACCACTCTTGATTATTGGCAACCAATTTGCACAAAATCCCACTATGCTACCGACTGGTATCTTAGCAGATGTTGCACCAACGCTTCTTAAATTGATGGGAATAACCCCTCCCGAGAACATGACTGGCAGACCATTACTCTAGTTGGCACGAATAGACATAAAGAACTATTTATATATAGTAAGATATAGTTGCAGATTCGTGAGATGTTCGGTTATCCTATAAAAGGTTTGGGAAATATACGCCCGAAACAAAGGAGGATCGAATGGCTGTTACACTCTACAGGCGACAACGACAAATTGTAGACTTTATTGCCCAGTACATACAAAAAAATGGCTTCTCTCCCACGCTGCGCGAGATTGCCGCGTGCATCTCTGTCTCTTCCCTCGCCACCGTACACGAACATCTGCAAGCACTACAGCGAAAAAAGGTCATCAAGAGGCATGAAGGCGCTGTCCGTGGTATTGAGTTGATTGATCGTACGTTCATGCGCATCTCCGATAGCGTTGACCTACCGCTACTTGGATTCATAGCTGCTGGCTCACCAATTGAGCCACACACCGATACGGCAGCAACCTTCAAGGTTTCGCCAGAGATGATTTCTGGAAAGAAGCGATCATATGTTTTGCAAGTCAAAGGAAAATCGATGATTGAAGATCATATCGACGATGGCGACTATGTCGTGATTGAAGAAACACAAAATGTCACTGATGGAGATATTGTCGTCGCACTTCTCGATAACGGCCTAGCCACTCTCAAACGTTTTTACAAAGAATTAACTCGGGTACGATTGGAACCAGCCAACTCCAGCATGAGTCCAATCTATGCCACCAATGTACAGATTCAAGGAAGAGTAGTCGGTCTTATCAGAAAATTTCAGTACTAATGCTTGGCGGTAAATTGTCGCTCTTGAAAACCTACTTGTTCGTTCACAAAACAACGCAACAAATACAGATAATCTGAGAGTCTATTGATGTACTGCATCACGTGCTTCGAGATCTCTTGCTGTTTACTGAGCGCAACCAAAACTCTTTCAGCTCTACGACACACTGTTCGAGCTACATCACAATGTGCTCCCAACTGACTTCCGCCAGGAAAAACAAACTTGGTGTGCCAATTGTCTGACAGTGTATCTTGTAGTGTCTCTGCATTTTTTTCTAGAGCATGTAGTGCTGTGGCAGTAAGAATGGCAGATTTAGATCCCGCAAGTTCTGCGCCCAAATAAAACAGCTGTTCCTGAATATCCAATAGTTGTTTTTTCTGTGGTACAAATGCATCGCCAAACAAAACCAACAGTAACCCAAGCCAAGAGTTGAGTTCATCAACTGTACCTATAGCAGAGAAAACAACAGCATCTTTTGTTACCCGTTCTCCGGTTATCAAACCCGATGTACCACTATCACCTGTTTTGGTAGAAATTGAAGTCATCTGCCTTGTCATTACCGTATACTATACGACGAGTATATGAGCTACACAACGCAAGTTATCACTGCGCAAGCAGAATTTTTTGCACTCGAAACAGAGTGGCAGCAACTCCTGACATCAAGTGCAACTAACGAAGTTTTTCAGTCGTTTTCTTTTTTGGCAACATGGTGGAAGGAGTTTCGTCCAGGAGAACTTTCTATTATTTCTGTGAGAGACAAAGCAAATAACCTCGTAGCACTTGCACCTTTATTTAGTGAAAAAATAAACGAAGAAAAAAACATAAAGATGCTCGGTTGCATCAACGTCTCTGACTACCTTGATATTCTCATAACGAAAAATGGGGTAGACGAGCTCTACCCCATATTGTTGGGTGCAGTCAAAAACTTATCCTGGAGCAGACTCGAGTGGTGTAGTTTGCCAGAAGCGTCTCCTTCAAGAACTTGGCTCAAAGATTTTTTTACCGCACACACAGTCAGCGAATTACAACAAGATGTTTGTCCACAGATAATTCTGCCTGATAACTGGGAAGAATATCTCTCTAGTCTGGACCGCAAACAACGACATGAAATCAGAAGAAAAGAGCGGAGGCTCCAAGAACGAGGGTATATATACGAGGAAATTGTGCTTCCTTCACAAGTAGATATTGCTGACTTTATTTACTTACACAAACAGTCTTCAAAAGATAAGCGGGATTTTTGGAATACAACACATCTAGAGTTTTTTCGTCAAGTACTGCCTGCTATCGGCAAACAAGGCTGGCTGCGATTATTTTTTCTCAAAGTTGCTGAGAAGCGGGTGGCAGCCATGCTTGTTTTTGATTACAACAATCAATTCCAACTGTATAATTCTGGTTTTCTCTTGGAAGAATTCTCGGAGTTAAGCGTAGGATCGCTGCTAACTGCCCATACTATTAAACGAGCAATTGAAGAGAAAAGAAGTGTGTATGATTTTTTACGCGGTGATGAGTCGTACAAGTTTCGCTACACCAAGCACTCAAAACCAATTTTTGATATTACCATTACTCGCGATGACCCTTCTGCCAAGTAACTGCCTGTAGCAGTGGTGCATATA
>Ga0105051_10008512_pt1 | contig 10371 bp, 4 predicted proteins | sample FRY02_FD_78383 | JGI IMG/M metagenome (GOLD analysis project Ga0105051, IMG submission 78383) | Freshwater microbial communities from Lake Fryxell liftoff mats and glacier meltwater in Antarctica - FRY-02 (megahit assembly) | ecosystem: Environmental > Aquatic > Freshwater > Ice > Glacier...
ACCAACGTGCTCGCCCCGGGCGAGGACTGCAAGAAGCACGGCCAATTGGAGGGGTTCCAGGACTGCTGCATGGCCGGGGGCGCCACGGGCAAGGCTGGGCAGCTCACCGAGTCCTGGACGCCCGAGGCATCCACGGAGAATACCTGCGCCGACACGGTGCTGTTGGAGGGCACGGACACGACGTGAGACTCGCCTGGCGACAGGGCCACGGAGGTCAGGGAGCCGCCAGGTGCCATGACCGCGAACTTCACCAGAGGCTGACTTGTGCGCATCCATTGGTCCGCATCCTCGTCGAACCGGTGGACGCAGGCCGCGTTCTGCAGGACCACGGTAGTGAGGGAGTTGTCGAAGGCAGGGCTGAAGGTGCGCAGGCCTGTCAACGCGAAGGCTGCTGGCGCGCCCGCATCTGGGCCCGTGATGCTCAGCTGCAGGAGCGCGTTGGCCTTTGACGGCCAGAACACGGACCGGCGCGCCGGTGAAGTGCGCGGTGAGCAGCGCCTGGCCTCCCGTCCACATGGCAAACGCTTGAACCACGGGAGTCGTGGAGCAGGTCCCGGACACGGAGGCGGCGCCGTCGCCCACACGCGCGAACACGGTGCCGTCGATGGAGAAGGTGGCAGGGATCGCCTGGCGGCTGCCATCCGCAGCGGTGACGTCCGCGCACGCCTCGCTGGTGGCAACGAACTCCATGTCTGTCTGGTTGGTTCGAGAGGGCACGGTGTTCAGGCTGCGGGGCACGTGGGGCTGCTGGGGCGGGCGGGCCTGCACGGTGGGGCCCTGCAGCACGGGGCCTCCCGGGGAGAAGATACCGAGCCCCTGGAGGACAATTTCGGACGTGGCGGTACGTGCAGACAGCGTGAACTGGGGGGGTCGGCCTCCCGTGGGGGGATGGGAGACCGAATAGTCCGCTCCCGGCGTGTACGGCAGCGTCAGTGACACGCACTCCCGCATGCCCGCAAGGTTCCGCCATTCCACGTTCGCCACCACGGCAAGGATGTTGTTGGGATCCACGGTGGTGGCGTCTCCGGGGAGCAGCACAGCGGCCTCGAACTCGTGAGTGTTCCGCCTGGAGACCTGGAACGTCACCGTTGGCTGCTTGACGTGGACCACGACTGCCTCCCAATGGAATAGATTGCGAGGGAGGCTTGGTTGGACAGGTTCAGGGAGGCCATCGGGATTGAGTTGAGCCAAGCTTCATATTTTTGTGCGCGGGGCGCGCTGTTGGCGAATGGCAGAGACCCTCTGGTAGGCGAATCTTGTCACCGCGAGCAGTAATCCGAACGCCACCACGGAGACGACTCCGATGATGATGTAGTCGAACGGGCGCAAGGGGATGCTGGGGCGGGGAACAACGTTTCCGGGCACCCCGCCCGGCGACCCCGACGACGGTGGCAGGGTCACGTTGCAGAACGGCGAGCCGGGGCCTTCCCCCGCAAAGCACTCCTGCCCCACGTTGACGGTCACGTTGGAGTCGACTGCCTGCATGCACTTGAGGACAGAGATGCAGTTCTCCAGTGTCTTGGGGACCACGACGTCGGTGTTGGAAAGGGTGATGGCCCCTTCAATGGCGGCGCAAGTGGGCCACCAAGCTTGGGGGTACAGGTTCGTGTCTGCTGCCATGAGGTATTCGGCTTCCATTGCTTTGATGAAGCACGGGTAGCTGGTGTTGTTGTGGAACGCGCTTGGGAACGCGCTGTCGTATACGTTGATGCACGAGCAGTCCCCGATGTCGTACGCGTTCGGTTGCGAGCAGAACAGGCTTTTGACGGCATCGCATCCCTCGGGCCCGACGGCTGTGCAGGCGCTGTCGCAGGACATGTCCAGGTCCTGCACTCCCCATCCGGAACAGGCCGACACGGCAGTGCCAGCCACCTCGTTGCAGTTCATAGTGCTGCCGTTGTACAGGACCGCGCAAGAGTTGTACAGGAATTCTTGGCCGGCTTTCTGGTACCATTGTAGTTCATCCGAGACGATGGTTTGATCGACACCACAATTGCTGGAGTTCCCCAGGGACGACAAGGTGCACAGGTCGGCAGTCCTGGCTAAGGGGCGCAGGGTGCCATCGCATCCGTACGGGGTCAAGACAAAACACGTCTGGATGTAGGGATCGGGACGCTGCAAGAACATTTGCTGCGACAGCGGCAGCAAGTACACAATGAAGGCCGTAGACGTTGTGCTGCTGGCGGACATGAACCCGGGGGGACTGTCTAGCGTGAAGCCACTGTCTGTAAGTGGCTCGAGCTGGCCCCCGTTGGGGTTCAGCACGTAGTTGCCGTTGCTATTTCGGTACAGAATCACGACACCATTGTACCGGCCGGTGGACACCATGGCGACAAGGCCCCATTCGCCGGAGGGGTCCTCCCCAGCAACCTCTTCAATGGATTTTGTGGCCGTTACAACCATGGTTTTGGCGGACACGTGCGCAGCAAAGAACCCCGTGGTCTCAGCGTCATTGCTGCACACAATGAGGCGCGTGTTGCCATTGGGGTCGGGGAGGAACGCAAACATGCTGTTGGCCATGCCGACAGGGTTTGTTGGCTGGAAGCCCATTAGTGTCGAAGGAGACGCTGGGAGGTATGCGCAGTTATTGGCTGCTTCCGTCTGGAAGATCTGGAACAGCTCCGCTGGAAACAGCGTACTTCCAAAATTCTTAAAGAAACCAACCTGACCCGTCAGACTAGACGGCGGCAGCCCGAATGTCCCCATAGAGAACCCTAGTTCCGCCCCGTCCGTGTCAATGGTGACCATCGCCTGGCCGTTGTTGGGATACGCACACTCCACGCTGCAGAACTGCTTGTACAGGTAAGGAGTCGCATACATGATGTTTTGGACGGAGGTCCCGGGAGTGCCGCTGACAAATTGGAAGGTCAGCATGGACGCTTGCGGAGTAGCCGCTGGGGGAAACAGGCCGAGCCCCACAGATACGCACGTGACCACCATCGTGAACACGGTGTCCTCCGCGATTTCGTATAGGGAGATCATGTAATCATTTTCGCTAGTCAGCGTATAAGTTTCGTCACCAAATGATCCCGTAAAGGTGACCAGCGCGGCCGCTCCGAGATTGGACTGCACAATAAACGCAAAGGGGCAGTACTGTACCTGGAACGTGGTAGGCCCCGTGCTACTGCCGTACAGGAACCCCACAGTGACGACAGAGTCGTTGCCCGTGGTGGGCATGAACACCTGAAGTTGGAAAGGCCAGGCCGTCGCATCCGTCACATGCAACATCCAGCAGACTCGCGAACAGGACCCCGTGCTCGTCCAGCAGTTCTGCACGCAGGACGGGGTGTTCATGGAGGGGATGGACACGCTCACGTTCGTGCTGTTTAACGGCACCGTGACTGTAACAGGGTTGTCCGTAGGCACTGTGGTGGATTGCGTGTCCACGAAGACCTGAAGTTCCCTGAAGGTGGTGAGAAACTTCACGGATGCCATGCGGGGTTGTTATGGTAACCAGAAGAAATAAAAGTCTGGGGCCCAAGACCAGCACTGCACCCTCCACAACGGCGCTCCGATCCCCTCCGCGTGTTTCCTCCGGCAAGGACCCTGGTTGGCGCGGAGGCGCTGCAAGTTGCGCCAACAAGCCACAACGGGGACGCGGCTGCCTCTTAGGGACCTCCCGAACGTGCCTGGACAAACGCCGCGCCGCTGCCATCTGAACAGCATCCGCTCGGAGAACCGCTGGGGATGTGACCCCGACATCCGCGCGCCAGTATTCCATGGACCCACTCTACGTTTCCACGGGTCAGATGGCCTCTTGGCTGAGGTCACGGAACGGGGATTGGACATGGAGCAGCGACACAAGGCCCAAAGCAGGGAGTTACGGGAGTTTGCTCGTTCTTTACGTCCGCAACGGCGCCCGACGGGACGTGCGGAGCACCCCACGTTCCCCACTTGGAAGCGGAATACAAGAAGCACACGCCCGCCTCTTGAACTCGCACCTGGCCGGAGGCCTTGGCATTCCTAATCCCGACAGCGGGAGCTGCCAGCAATCGTACGGAAAATGTATTCTATCGGGGGAAACATGGACACTTCCACCAGTACAGCCCGGACGAACTGTATGGTTTCGGTTGGGGGGGGGCGCTCGTAGCCGTCGCAGTGCATGTTTTTTAGTGGTCCGTCCGGCCCGGCCGCTGCGGACATTACCTATTCCTGGCTTCCCGCATCTTCACGGTGCACGCGGGGCAACCAGAGCCACGTAGCTGAAACCACGTTTCTGAGCGGAACCCGTCGGCATGCCATTCCGCACGCAAGCAGAGGTCCTGGTCACCGTCCCGTCGCGACCTTGTTCCGCGTTCCTCGACTGCCAAACTGAAAATTGCAGGCGTGACCTGTAACTCCGTCCGCCACACCATGGTCCTTTATGGTACGAGCTCATTCTCGCCCAGGAACATTGACCCAATCACGGGCGCATTCAACAATGTGCGGCAGGGCCAGCAGGCAAATTATTGCGTGTTCGGAGGCGGATTTGAAAATGACTATTATCTCTTCCAAGCTCCAAACGGAAATTTCTACCCGGGGGCTGCCCCCTCGGCAGTTACGTCCGCGGCGGCTTTCACGGACGTTGGCGGAATAATTTTGCCCCCACTCACGTTCACGTTGTATACGACGCCTCTGGGTTGCATTACACCGCGGCCCGTGGTGACGCTAACGATGGGATTTGATGGTCCCATTCTGTATTGGCCGTTGACATGGCCCTACGTGTCCGCCTTATCTATTCAAGTCGGGGCTCAATACTCAAAGACTGTTACCGGCATCAACATGGGCCTCCTAGGAAACTGGGGTCCACCCCCCGCAAACTACTTGCCACTGAGGGTGCACAATGTCACCCCTGACGCCGATATTGGGGTAACGACAAACTTGACCATGGTCGCTCCATTTAACTGGTGGTCCGGCAGCGGGCCACCACCCGAGTTCTTGCCTCATACGTTTTTCGCCAACTACACGGCTTCTTCTACAACCGACGTGAGTTTGCAATTCTTCGGGTATGACCAGGTCGATTTTAACTTGGCCAACCCCAACATGGCTGCGCAGTTCTTCAACATGACGCCAAACGGCACGTCTTCCGTCATGGGCGTGTACTGCGCGTACTCGTTCTTCGCGGAAGGCGTGCAGAACGTGGTTTTCTCCGGTGGATCCACCACTGTGGTGAACCAGAACACGTTCCTGATCTCCAACCTTTCCGCGCACCCATTGTACGTGTTAGGCAGCGTACCTGCAATGGCATACCCCGGGGAGGTCATCTCTGTTTGCACTTCCAGCACATCCCTGTCCATGTCATTGACTAATGCCCAAACACCACAGACCGTTTCGGTGTACATCGCGACTGACGGTAGCACAGTAACCACGCAACTTTCTGCTGCCTGGGGCCAAAACGCCTATGTGGACATTCGCAGTGTTCCTCCCGCTGACAATCTTGGCATTTGGCCCCAAGTGGTTTTCTTGGGATTCACGACTTACGTAAACGCGTTTATGGGTTGCCCCATGGGGTATCCGAACATGCTGGTGTCCGTAAACCAAAATTTGCTGGGGTTCCTGGCACCCACGTCGTCCATTGGCCCCCAGTACACCTGGGTCAGCCACCAGAACAGCACCGGCGCCAACATGACCGTTACTTTGGCCGACTTGCCGCTGACGCTCACTCCTGTTTTCGACCCGGATTTCCCGCAGTTGGTGCAGGCGTTTAATACGCTGGCCATGCTGCCGCCTGGAGTGGCGAGCCTTTCCGTGTATGTGCAGGCGGGCACGGGCATTTTAGGCCGCATGACTGTAGACCTTTTTGTGTACCGGAATCCGTACGCGTTGTGGGTCCCTCTGATTCTACAAAACGACACATCCAACCCGTACCCCGTCCAGGCTGTTCTCAGTGGCGGCCAGTACCCGTTCCCGTCGCCCTGGCAGCCGACGCCCCCGGGAGTTTTAAGTATCCTGCCAGGTGCCAGTACGCGACTGGTTACCTTCCCGGGGTCAGTAAATCCCGGGGCTCCCGACGCCACCATCATCACGATCACCGTGGCCAACCAAATCGTGCCCTTCACGGTTGGTCCCAGCGCCTGCACTGTGCCCATCCAGCTGTCGCCAAGCAACCTGGTGATTGGGAAGTTAAAGTACCTGCTGAACGCATCCGGCTCGCCCGTGTCCGGCGCCACGCTTACAGTCGTCTACGGCTTCACCCTCCTCATCGAAAACTGGACGCAGGAAGTCATCACTGGCACCGCCATACAGACTGAGCCGGCTCCGGGTTTCCCCTCATCCACACGTTCAAACTATCCATTCTCTGTTATGCCGGGGCGTACGCTGCCGTTCCCGGCGTTTGCAGACACACGCCTGTCCATGACCATCGGCAACAGTGCTCCTTTCCTATATAGCTTGAACACCGCCCCGGACCTGTACGTGGTGCCGGACGGCAGCAGGGAGCTGGTTTTCCACTCCAGCACAAACATATGCACGCTGACCGCCCTGGACATCAACCCGGGCAGCTACAAGCAGATTACGTTCGTAAACGCCAGCCACAACGTTGTACAGGTGGACATCACGCAGACGGAGCCGCAGACGCCGATACAGAACTTCAACCCCGATCCATTGTCATCCTTCGCGGTGCAGCCCGGGAGTTCCGCGCCCATCACAGCGTTCAATGACACCATCCTGACCGTGTCGTTCCCGGGCTCCAAGCCTGCTCTTGCGACCGTGGTATTTACCATGGACGTCGCCCCCGGCCCGCACGCCACGTGGACTTACGAGATGTTTGTCCCCTACAGCGGCGACGCCACGGAGTTCACGTATGGGGGCGTTTTGACCGGCTCCTGGACGGCCCTGGCAGGCAGCGTGGTGTTCACGCCGACGGAATTCGGGCCCGGTTTTGTGTCGGCAGTGTTCAAGAACGACACCGCGTTCAACTGCACCTTCGTGGCCGGTCCAGCCGCGGACCCAAGGTCCCAGGCCTTCGTCGTGTCTGCCAACAGCACGCTGAACTTCCGCACCGCGGCCACCTTCTCCCTGCTAGTCACCATGGATGGCGCGGACCCCCAGGTCATTGCCGTGGACGCGCTGCAAACCGTGGGCTTCCCCATCACGTCCGCCATTACCGGGGTCACCCTGGCCACCCTCTGGGCCATGGAGGGCAACTCGTTCCTGCTGTCGCGCATGACCGGCATGAATACGCTGGACGTGACCAAGTTCAGGAACGTGGGCGGCCAGGTGCAGATCAAGACGTACAACCCAGCGGGTCTTGTGAACTTCCTGAGCCAATGGACGAGTCTGGAAACGACCACCCCGCTCGAGTTCCCCAATGACACGGACACCGAGTTTGACTTAAAACTCATCAACCCTGTGGGCAACACGGTGCAGACGACGATCACTCTCGCGGACTGTGTTGGAACCGTCTGTACCGACGTGCTTTCCAACGCCCCCGGGGGCATATTCCTCGAAAATGTCACCCCAACGCAGGGGTACATATTCTCCTTCGAGCTGCTCGGATATTCGCAGTTTGCGGCGGTGCCCCAGTTTCCCACCCGTATCCCCAACGCGATAGCCGTCATGATTATGAACGGCAGCAATGATGGCGTCGTGTTAGTGTCTAATCGATGGCCACTACCTCCAAGTGTGATAGATCCGTTCGGAGCATCTGAAATCCTCGTGCAGCCCGGCATGTGGTATCCCATGGCCGTGTTGCCTACGTCTGTAATTTCTGTGCGGACACAACTGGGCAACGCCACTTACGCTCTGGGTGAAATGTCTGCATGGCCGCCGGACCAGCCGTACTTCAACTCTGTCGCCGGTGGGAAGGTGCTTGTCGGGTTCACAGCTGCCCCCTCCGGCAACTTCTTGACGTTCATCCAGACGGATGCCCCCTCCCAGCTGAACCTGTCCTTCCGGAACTTCCTGCCGTACTACCACCCGGGCACCGGTAGCTACGCGCCGCAGGTGGCCATGCCAAGAACCCAACCAGAATTCATATGGCAGACGGCACTGCAAGCTTCGGGGGCCGTGGTGCATGGCCCCGCCGTCATGGGATCTCGGCAGCACATCACCACTGCGTACGCTACCGGCGTGGCGTCGGAGCTGACAATTACTGTGGAGGCGCCCACTTCCGGGACCGAAGGACGCGCCCTGCTCACCCCCGTGGTTATCATGCCCGTGAACGTATATGGCCCAGTAGTGGACCCACCCATTGTTTACGTCAATGCCGTCCCGGTCGTGCAGCAGCCGCCCGTGCAGGTCACCGGACTCAACTACTTCCCCCAGCCTGACTCCAGCATCACGGCCGCCGGCGTCGTCTCTGTAACCTTGGCAAGCTTCACTCCCTTCTCCGACACCAGCCTGAATGCCGGCTGGACCACCGCCGTCGTCGGAGTGGACGCCGTGTTCACCTCCAGCATCCCCATGCAAACCTGGACCGTGTACTTCGGCCCGATGTCCAACAGTATGCAGGCGCGCAGCAATATTTACGTGGAGTCCTCCAGTGTGGAACTGCTCTTGCTCTCTGGCTATGTGAATGGGAATCCGTGGCGCGTCGACGCTGAGTACCTCATCAACTTATCTACTCAGGGCTCGGTTGCTACCAATAGCGCAATCGTCCTATCTTGCGCAGCAGGCCTGACTTCCTTGACATTCCCAATGATGCAGAACATAGGAATCCAGGCAATTGTGGCTTCCAACCCGATGACCACGGCCGCCATTATCGTGTCGCCTTGCCAAACACAGGAGTCAAACAGTCCGCCGATTGACTTCTCCGGGCCAAAGTTTTACCCACAGTCGCTGACGGCCACCAACGCCTCCGAGATGCAAGTTACCGGGAGTGGCTGGCGGACGCCGGTCGTCATAAACCCCGGATCTATAAATGGCTGGGCGATCCAACAAGCCGGCTCGCCCATGGTGTTCTCTTCCAGCATCCCCATGCAGACCTGGACGATTTACTTTACTGCTGACTATTTGAGCCAGGGGTCGGTCACATTCCAGGTGGCGTCCCCCCGTGCAACGTACATGGCGTCCTGGACCAATTATTACATGATTCAGAATGGGGGGGGAGATATTCCGGTTGTTTCTACGGGGGAAAACGGCGTTGAGCTGACGGGGAATGATTTACCCGCAATGTTCACCATTTTCTGCGCAGCGGGGTTAAGTTCCTTGACGGTCACGACAATGGTGGGCATACTTGTTCAGGCGATCTCTGCTACAGATCCAGCCGCCGGTTTCGGGACGGCGACGTTGCAGGATCAATCGGATATACCGGCGCCCGTGGTGCTCTCCGGCCCGAATTACTTCCCCCCGGCAGCCTCGGCCATGTCCACCATCTCAGCCACCGGGATCAGTATGGGCGGGATGGAAACCTACTGGACTACAGTCCCACATGATACAGTTGGTGGGGCGGGAATCGCGTCGGGGAGCGCGGCGGCGGTGTTCACCTCCGCCGTGCCCATGCAGACGTGGACCATTTACATGGGCACCGCCAACGATTACACGCTGGCGGGGTCAGCCGTGTTCTCCGTGGCGTCCTACGAAACGCTGGTATTCAATACTCTGCTGGCCACGCCAGACAGCGGCATCTGGAGCATGGTCGCGGCGGCGGACGGGACCTCGACGGTGACGTATGCCCCCACGGGGGGCATAGCAGACGTCCTCGCCATCACCATTTCCAGCCCCGCGGGGCTGACGACGCTCACGTTCACGTCCCTGCAAAATCTGGCAGTGCAAGCCATCACCACTTCCGGCCCGGTGTCAGAAAGCAGTCCCCCGACAGTGACGTTGCTGGATCAATCGGATATACCGGTGCCCGTGGTGCTCTCCGGCCCGAATTACTTCCCCCAGGCAGACTCGGCCATGCCCACCATCTTGGCCACCGGGACCATGGCGGTCAGCATGGCCACCTACTGGTGGACAGACCCAGATGTGTATAGTACATTTAATGGGACGGGAATCGCGTCGGGGAGCGCGGCGGCGGTGTTCACCTCCACCTTACCCATGCAGACGTGGACCATTTACATGGGCCCCTCCGAGAGTTACACGGTGGGGGGGTCAGCCGTGTTCTCCGTGGCGTCCTACGGAACGCTGGTATTCGACGCGCCGCTGTCCACGCCAGACAGCGGCATCTGGAGCTTGGTAACGGCGGCGGACGGGACCTCGACGGTGACGTATGCCCCCACGGGGGGCACAGAAGACACCCTGGGCATCATGATTTCTTACCCCGCGGGGCTGACGTCGCTGACGTTCACGTCCATGCAAAATCTGGCAGTGCAAGCCATAACCACTTCCGACCCGGTGTCACAAAACCCAGGCAATGCCTCCCCTGCGTTGCCCGCGTACACTGCCGTGCTGGACAGCAGCGGGCTGGAGTGGTTCACCACGGCTCAGAGCAACACGGTGAACCTGGAC
>Ga0105051_10008522_pt1 | contig 10361 bp, 7 predicted proteins | sample FRY02_FD_78383 | JGI IMG/M metagenome (GOLD analysis project Ga0105051, IMG submission 78383) | Freshwater microbial communities from Lake Fryxell liftoff mats and glacier meltwater in Antarctica - FRY-02 (megahit assembly) | ecosystem: Environmental > Aquatic > Freshwater > Ice > Glacier...
AGAAAATAGTATTTTGATTGGATCCGATATTGTCATATCTAGACGAGATTGTATAAATATAGGGAAAAATGTAAATTCAGGTACTAATTCTATAGCAATAGGATATGATATATATGCTTCTGATCAAACTAATTGTGTATATATTAATGATCAAAATAGTGGATCGTCAAATATTGATGACATTGTCTCAATTGGATATAGCGCACCCACAAATTTGAATCAATACTCCGTAAATATCGGAGCACCAGATAATAAAATTAGTCTTGGAAAATCAAGTACACAGACAACTTATTCAATTGCTATCGGCTATCAAACCGGATTTACTAATCAACAAAGTGAAGCAATTGCTATAGGAATGCAAAGCGCGCAAACGTTTCAAAATGCACAAGCTATAGCTATCGGTTATCAAGCTGCAAGAGAAACACAATCCACTGGAGCTATTGCAATAGGATATGAAGCTGGATATACCGGACAGGGTACTTATTGTATTGCAATAGGATATCAAGTCGGGCAAATGTCTCAGCAGGAAAATTCTATTTGTATTGGTAGTCAAGTTTTTAGATTTAACGCAGGAACTGGAAGTATCGCAATAGGACAAACTGCTTTGACGGGACAAGGTGAAAAAATAATTGTAATAGGAGGATCAACAAGAAATATATTAAATAATAACACAATAACAATTGGATCATCATCATTACCGACACAAGGTACTAATTCTATAGTAATAGGACGCGTGCTATCGGATATAATGGCTGGCAATAATTCAATTATATTAGGAGTAGTATTATCTAGACATGCCGCAGAAAATGCAATATCAATTGGTGAACAAGTAGGTATTTTAGGAACAAATTCGATTGGAATTGGATATACTACAAATGCCGTAGGAAATGGAAACTCAAATACAATTTCTATAGGTTCAGAAGCCGGAGGCCAAACACAAGGTAGCAATTCAATAGCAATGGGTTATCAATCTGGAAAAATAATGCAACAGATAAATTCAATTGCTTTAGGACATCAAGCAGGGCGAACACTACAGGGACAATTTTCGATAGCTATTGGTTCAGAAGCAGGAAGAACTACACACGGGACTTTTGCTATAGCAATTGGATATCAATCTGGTTATACTTGTCAATCAAGTGGTTCAGTAGCTATCGGTTATCAAGCTGGTATGAGCAATCAACAATTTCAGGCAGTTGCAATTGGTTATCAGGCCGGTTTAGTAACTCAAGGAACAAATTCTATAGCAATAGGTGATAATGCTGGTTGCACTGTACAAGGAGAACATTCTGTGGCAATTGGAAGCGAAGCGGGTCAAAATACTCAAGCATCTAATGCAATTGCAATAGGTTATATAGCTGGATCAGAAACACAACAACAATATGCAATAGCTATAGGTGCTAATAGCGGATACTTGAATCAACAAGAAGATGCTATTGCTATCGGAGGATTAGCTGGCCAATATTCTCAATCGACTGGAGCAATTGCTATAGGATATAATGCAGGAACTACCAATCAAGAACAATATGCCATTGCAATAGGAAGAGACGCGGGTTCATATTTACAAGGTAGTCTTAGTATAGCTATTGGATTTCGAGCAGGTAAAACATCTCAAAAAACTAATGCGGTGGCTATTGGTCTGCAGTCAGGTGACACAAATCAAGGAGATTATGCTATTGCTATTGGTCATAGAGCTGGTTTTACCAATCAAAATACCGGATCAATCGTTCTAAACGCTACTGGTACACATCTTAATTCTTCTACTGCCGGTTTATATATTGTACCAGTAAGAAACGATTCTCCTACTTCTAATCCTCTTGTATATAACACTACTACAAAAGAAATTACTTATACCACTGGTAAAACATTTGTTATTGATCATCCCGAAAATAAAGATAAATATTTAGTTCATGCATGTGTAGAAGGACCAGAAGAAGGAGTATATTATAGAGGTATAGGAGAAATACACGATGATAAAGTGGAGATTATATTACCAGATTATTTATTTAATTTAGCCACTAATTTTACTGCATATATAACATGTATTTACGATAAACATAAAAATATATGTATACGTTCGTATGAAATAACAAATAATAAATTTATTGTAACAGGGGATAAAGGAAAATTCTTTTGGTGTCTATACGGGCAACGAAATAAAATTCGCGACATTGTCGACAAAAATACAAATATAAACGGTAATGGTCCGTACAAATATATTTGTGTGTAAATCTTTATAGGTAAAAACTTATAAAGATTATAAAAATTAGAATTTGTCTACGGAGAAATAAGCTACAACTCCTTCCATTCTATCATACAAAGGAATTCCCAGGAATCGAAATTTTGAATATACACGGTATTCATTCTTGTCACTTTTATCAACTATATAATACTTTGTATCATCATCCTGATAATATTCATCTAATATATTCTCCATTTGGGATAATGCAACCTCTTCGTCCAAAGTATATCCCACAACTCGATCGTTTAGGAGAACAATGAAAATCTGATCATTATTTACGGTTTCCGACATTTTATTATACTTTTCTCGATTTTAAATCGGAATTTGCATTCACAGATTCGTTTTTTTATTCATATTGACATAACATACTATGATTTATAAAAAAATAAAAAATTAAAAATGATTAATATTTTATCGCCAAATACAAAGAAAATGATTGGTATGAAAAAATTTTTGCAAGCAAATTATGCGGAAGGAACACATCATACACACGTTTCTTTGATACAACCAAAAGGAGCTTTTATTCTTGGCAGAAAGAAATTGGAAGAGTTTTGGAAACTCTATTGCGATTTAATTAATAATCAAGAAGAAGTAATTATTGGAATAGCAGAAAAATCACAAACATATATGCCTATATTGGTAGATATAGACTTGAAAATTAAAGTACAAGAAGGAATGGAAATACAAGACGATAAACTATACACTGATGAAGAAGTAAATATTGTAATTCAAACATTTCAATCGGTGATAAGAAAAGTAGTAGAAGATTGTAAAGATGAATATTTGACATGTGTTCTTCTTGAAAAAGAGATGAGTGTTATATCAAAAGATAATATTTCTTATTATAAGCATGGATTTCATCTTCATTTTCCATTTTGTTTTCTAAATAAGAACGATCAGGAAGCTCATATTATTCCTAGAGTAAAAGATATTCTAAATACAAACAATCTCTTTAAAAGACTAGGATATGAAAACGCTGATATATTCTTAGATAATGCTGTATGTAAAGTACCTTGGCTTCTTTACGGGTCTAGAAAAAGTGAGAATTCTTTTCCGTATAAAATAAGTAAAATATTTGATCATTCTCTTGATGAAATTTCTATATATAAAGCATTTAAAGGATATTTGATCTTTGACGATCAAGAACAAGCAATTCCTCTTTCTAAAGAAAATATACAATATAATCTTCCGCGAATACTTTCGATTTTTCCTTACGGAAGAACAACACTTGAAATAAAACATGGAATTGTTTCACCTCTCAAAGAAAAAATGCGTCAAAAGAGAAAAGAAGAAAGAAAACAGAATCATAACAATTCAGTAACAGAAAATATCAACGATGCTAAACGTTTAATCAGTATGCTTACAACAGAAAGAGCATCTGATAGAAATAACTGGATGGATATTGGTTGGATTTTATATAATATTTCTGAAGGTTCTGTCGACGGTTTAGATATCTGGATTGATTTTTCTAAGAAATGCGAAGATAAATTCGATGAGGGAATTTGTATAGCTGAATGGGATAAAATGATTGTAAAAGATAAAGGAATGGGAAGTTTGAAATACTATGCAAAGATTGATAATCCTCAGGAATATCAAAAATTCAAAGACGAACAAACTTCCAAGTATATTCAAGAATCTCTTTCAGGTTCACATAACGATATTGCAAAGATTTTATTTGCAGAGTATTCTGACGAGTTTGTTTGCGCGAGTGTTGCAAATAAGACTTGGTATCAATTTATTTCCCACAAGTGGGAACTGATAGATTCAGGAGTTACTCTGAGTGAAAAAATTTCAGATATAATTGTTCAGAAATTTACATCGTCTGCCAAAGAATTATTTCAAAAACTCTCAATTAGCCAGGATAAAGCTGAAGAAGCAATGTTGAATTCAAGAATCAAACAGGTGCAAAAGATGATTGGAAATCTCAAGAATAATCCATTCAAGAGAAATGTTATGAATGAATGCGCTGAGGTTTTCTACGATAAAAAGTTTCTTCAAAAGCTTGATTCAAACCCTAGACTTATTGCATTCAAGAACGGTGTAATGGAACTAAAACCTACTGAAAATATTTTTAGAGCAGGTTGTCCCGAAGATTATATTTCCAAGTGTTTACCGTTTAATTATATAGAATTTGAAGAAAATGATGAAAAAGTTCAAGAGGTACGTAATTATTTGGAAAAAGTTTTTCCCGATAAAAGTATCAAACTATTCTTTATTGATACTGGCTCTGATTCGTTTGTCGGAGGAAATCATCAAAAGAAGATTTATATTTGGACTGGTGAAGGTGATAATGCCAAATCAGTAACACAGTTGATATTTGAGAAAATGTTTGGAGAGCTTGCGATTAAATTCAATACATCAGTTGTAACTGGTAAAAAGCCAGGACAAGGAGCAGCAAATGCTGATCTTTCGAGAACTGGAGGAGGTATAAGATGGGCAGTATTTGAAGAACCTGACCCAGATGAACTCTTAAATATTGGAACATTAAAACATCTTTCTGGTAACGATTCATACTTTGCAAGAGATTTACATGAAAGAGGTAAACAAACAAGAGAAATTAAACCAATGTATAAACTAATTGGTATTTGTAACGATCTTCCAAAGCTTAAATATAACGATAAAGCTATTTGGAATCGTATTAGAGTTATACCTTTTGAATCAACTTTTTGTGAAGATGCTCCTGAAACTTATGAAGAACAGCTTCTTCAAAAACGCTTTCCAGTAGACAAAGATTTCTCTAATAAACTTGACGATTTAATTCCAGCTTTTGCTTGGGTTTTACTCAAAAATAGAATAGATCCGCATCCTAGAGTAGAACCTGAAAAAGTGAAAATGGCTACTTCAATGTATCAGAAACAGAACGATGTATATAGACAGTTTATCGAAGAAATGATTATTGACGATTCTACCAAGTCAATTTATCTCAGCGAGATATATGTAAAGTTTAAAGAATGGATTAGAGAATCTATGCCTGCTTTTCCTATTCCAATTAGAAATGAAGTTGAAAAATATCTTACAAAAGTCTGGGGAACATCTGAAAAAGGCAAGAAATGGCTGGGGCATAAATTCTCTAATCTAGTCTTCAAGAAGGACAAAGAGAAGCAAGAGGAACAAGCAAATAGTGATAGCGAGATCGAAATTGAAGTTGATCCGTTTGATTAATTTAAACACCAAATTTTCTTTTCAAAAGCATGTTGAATGAATATGGAATGTACGGTTGGGTTCATGATATACCTACCGGTTCTAAGATTATCTTTCAAAATGTTTTATCCCTTTTGAAAAGAGTAAATAATCCTAAAATATTAGAAATAGGTACATACGTTGGTACTTCTATTATAGAAATGTTGAAAAATAATAATGCAACAGCCACTGTTATTGATTGTTGGCAATTATCACCGCTTGAACAAACTAATATAAAAAAATACTCGAATAATAAAGCTACAATAGAAACCGCATACGATGTATTTATAAAAAATATAGAAAATGCCAACGTAAAAGATAGGATAACTATAATTAGAGACGATTCATGTTCTGCGTTGAATAATTTGTTGAGAAATAATGAATACTTTGATTTTATTTACGTTGACGGCAGTCATAAATGTCTTGATACTCATTACGATTTAATTTTATCGTGGAACGTATTAAAAAAGAATGGAATATTAGCTATTGATGATTACGAATGGAGTGTAAACGATTCTATTTTAGAGTCTCCTGAAATTGGAATTAACCATTTTTTAGACAAATACAAAAAAGAATACGTTATTCTAAGTAAACTATATAGAATATTTCTACGCAAAATAGTTTAAATATATTCATCATATTATAAATATAATAATATGATAAACAAAGTTGTAACTTTAGACGATAAAGCTTACAGTGTCAAGTTTGATGAATTTGTAGAATACACTCATGCATGGGTGTCTCCTCTTACTTTTTATCCGGCTAAATCGTTGTTAGACAAAGAAATTGCGATTATTAATAGATTAAATTATAGTGTTCTTATTGACTGTGGTACAACAAACGGCGGCTATGTACCTCTAAACGTGACAACGCCGCAAGTTTACGTTATCCAAACAGATGATATACATATTATTAATATTGAGAAGAACGATATAAATAAAAAAATAAAGGTATTCCCGGATATAAAGGATATCTGTTCAGAGATAAAAGATATAGACGATGTTATTGTTCGCGTAGATTCAAACTCTATGGTTGATCGTATTGATTGCGAATACGGTATAATTATTTCGAATGTAGAAATAATACATGTCAACTATACATCAATAAAATGGGATAATAGATATGTTAATATAAAACGTCGAAATTGGAGAAAGTTTAAAGAGTTGTTTAATCTCTACTTGACTGTAGAGGATGATGCTTACATACTGAAATATGATAATTTAATTAATTTAATGTTTATGGTAAAAGATGCCGGAGATGATTTTAAGTCTATCTTGGAAAGTAATCTGCCTTTTATTGATCAGTATACAATATTAGATACTGGTAGCAGTGATAATACCGTAAATATTATTAAAGAAACTTTGAAAAATAAAGAAGGAGTGTTATATCAAGAACCGTTTATAAATTTTAGAGACAGTAGAAATCGTTTAATTGAATTGTCAGGCCACAAATGCGTATTTAATATCATGTTGGACGATACGTATATTTTGAAAGGAAATCTGAGAGAATTTCTAACAATGATGAGAAGTTCAAACGCCAATGCTTTTAATCTGGTTATAAAAGGTATTGGCATTCTGTACGGTTCGTGTAGAATAGCTAGAAGCAGTAAAAATTATAAATACAAGTATAGAATACATGAAATACTTGATACAAAAAAAGAAAATTCTTATAGGATTAACGATGAAATTTCTTATATACAAGATATTAATTCATCTTATATGGAAGAAAGAACTAAAAAGAGAAAAGAAAACGATTTAGCTTTGCTTTTTGAGGAGTTGGAAGAAAATCGTTCTGATTCAAGAACATATTATTATATTGCTGAAACGTATTTATGTTTACAAGATTGGAAAAATGCGTTCTCTTATTACGAAAAAAGATCTAAAATGGATGGATATGAAGAAGAGAAACAGGATGCTTTATATAAAATGGGAGTGGTAGGAGAAATATATTTAAAGTTGGAATGGAAAAAATGTCAAGAATACTATTTTAATTGCCATTTATTTGATCCAAACAGATGCGAGAGTATGTTTATGATTGGCTCTCATTATATGGAAATTAATCCGGATCTGGCTTATAATTTTCTAAGATATGCATTTCATATAGGAATTCCAGGGCCAAAATATGGTATGAATATAAAACCTGCTATTTACTATTATCATTTGCCAGAAAAATTAATTTCTCTATGTTATATCAAAAAGAATTACAGTTTTGGATTAGAATGTTGTAATCGTATAAAAGAAAAGAATAATACTAATCTTAATGAAAACTGGATAGCATTATTTACAATATTGAATAAAAATTTAGAATACAAAACCAAATTTACTACAAAGAAACAGAATCCTTATGGTGCTGATAAAAAACTTTTATGTTTTGTAACTGATGGAGGGTGGAAAGAATGGGATGGCGAAAGTTATAAAAGAGAAGGGTTAGGAGGTTCTGAAACTACAATGATAAACTTTGCAGAGTACATAATGAAATTATATAATAGATATACTGTAGTAATCTTTTGCAAATGCAAAGAGAAAAAGATTTTCAACGATGTAATTTATATTCCAATTGCAGAATATATAAAATTTGTTTCAGAATACGAACACGTTGCTTTAATTAATAGATATACAGAATATTTTCCTCTATGTATAGAGAATAACATCAAGGCTTATATCATGCTTCATGACTTGACTAGAGACAGTGAAATAATTATAAACGATACAAATTTATCAAGTATACTAACTTTATCTAATTGGCATGCAGAATATATCAAAAAAGTATTTCCTACTCTAACAGATAAAATTACTACGTTTTCTTACGGTATAGATCTTGAACGATTCAAAGGAACGTTTACCAAAAAGAAAAATTCTTTTATATATTCTTCGTTTCCTAACCGAGGGCTATATCATTTATTAAAAATCTTTCCACGTATTGTAAATAAGTATCCTGATGCTAAACTCAACGTTTTTTGCAATCTAGAACTTGACTGGGTAAATAAAGTATCAGAAAAAGAAATAATTGAAATAAAGAAAATGTTGTTTGAACAGTCTGAGAACGTGACAAATCACGGATGGGTTAATAGCGATGTTCTATATAGATATTGGAAAGAAACAGAGTACTGGTTTTATCCGTGTACATTTCAAGAAACTTGTTGTTTAACCGCTTATGAAGCAGCTGCTAGTAATACTCTTGCAATTACAAATAATCTTGCAGCATTAAAAGAAAGCGTAGGAGATAGAGGAATAATAATATCTGAAAATGTCAACGATGAAGGATGGGAAAACTTGGTATTAGAACGAATCTTTAATGTGATGGATGGAGTGGAAGATAAAGAAGAATATCTAGAAAAAAACAAGGAGTGGATAAAGAATAAAGATTACAATATCGTGGTAAAGCAATTTATAGAGTTTATAGACGCTAAATAAAATTGATTTAAATAAATGAAGAATTTATTTAAATGAAGAATTATTGTCTGTGTGATAGAGATAATATTAAAGATTGTAAAATGTTTGGAAGTTGTTCATGTACAACCTGTTTTATTGCGCGACGTAGAAATATGTATATTGCTGTTTCAGCAGCAAGTCTTCCTATCAAAAAGATTAGATTATTGTCAGGTTTAACACTAGGATTAGGGGCTCTTCATCATTTCAGTATTCTATATCATTACAAAAATAAAGATTCAACTGATAAACCATTGCCGTTTTATATACTATTTACTCGTTTTAAAATGTAGGAGATGGAATAAATTCTTCGTTGATATAAATAGTATGCCTGAAGTCCTCTGGTACGCTATTTACATATTTTTCCAAGTTGATATAAGACATTTGTTTTCCATGTCGAAATATCTTTTTTTTCTTTCAAAAAACAATTTTTCAAATGTTTCAAGAGAAACACTTGGGTCAATACTGAGAGCATCGTCATCGTCGTAATATCCTCCGCTTTTAATTATCATCTTTGTTTTATAATGAATTTTTCCTTCCTTATCAATCCATTTATAGAAACGAAAGATATCGTAGCCCATCTTTATATACACAATCCATTTTTATTTTTAATCTCTACGACAAGCAGTCCATTCATCCCATACGTTTATACTATTCCTACAATCTTCAGGTACAGAAGAAATAAAAGTATCAAACTGCATATAAGATTTCTGTTCACCGTTTTTATAATGAACAACTCGTTGAATGTCACTTTTTCTTTCAAAATACATTTCACAGAAATCATCATGATCAGCAGGCCGATCCTCTGGATCAATTATATAATCTTCGTCGTCATAATATCCTCTTCCATTGTGAAGGACATTTCGTTTAAAATGATGTTCTCCTTTTTTATCAGTCCATTGATAAATTCTTGTTACAGTGTAATAATAATCAGCACCCATTTATTTTAAATGTAAAGATAAAATAAATTTCAATTTGAAAACTTGTTCTCTGCGAGGAAATCGATTCATATACGATGTATTTAAACAAAATAAAAAATGAATTTAAATTTTGTTTAAATACAAAACAAGTTTAATAAAAATGTCATTAAAAGAAAAGAGAAAAACTTATTCTGACATGGAAAAGGGCAATACTGTATATAAAAAGAGACAACGTCCTAGACTAAAGCTGGAAGACGCCCCGCCAGTTTCAAACATTAGAGAACTAATTACTATTAGTAAAAATGCTAAATTTTATCGCAATCTAGATACTGTTATGCTGTGGAATATAACTCCGTTTCTTGAAGAATTAAATTCCATGATAGGAATGGATTCTTTAAAAGAAACAATATTCTTTCAAATCATTTACTATCTTCAAGGAATGCATACAAGAAATAAAAATGAAGAGTATCTTCATACTATAATTATGGGTCCTCCTGGACACGGTAAATGTCTAGGATATAATACACCTGTTTTACTTTACTCTGGTAAAATTGAAAGAGTACAAAATATCAAACAAGGAGATTTTCTTATGGG
>Ga0105051_10008524_pt1 | contig 10361 bp, 4 predicted proteins | sample FRY02_FD_78383 | JGI IMG/M metagenome (GOLD analysis project Ga0105051, IMG submission 78383) | Freshwater microbial communities from Lake Fryxell liftoff mats and glacier meltwater in Antarctica - FRY-02 (megahit assembly) | ecosystem: Environmental > Aquatic > Freshwater > Ice > Glacier...
ACTACTTGACACACACACACACTCTCTCTCCCTCACACACACCTACACATACACCTACTTTTGTACATACACAGATTTTATCTTTCAAAAAAGAGGTGTGAGGTTTCTCAGCATAAAAAGAGAAATTTAATCTATCATCGAATCTATCATATTGTGTTCGTGCTCTCGGTCAGAATTTTTCGGAGCCCCTCAGTGTCGGGGCATCTTGAGGGACGGTTGACTTGAAAAGTACAAGCTCAGTAATGAGACTTTTAAATTCTTCAAATCCAATTGCTCCCGACTTGTCGTCATCAGCCTCCTCCAACAATCGCCGCGCTGTTTCAATTTTGATAGGCGCGCCACATCTCTCAAAAAACTGGTCATGTAGAACCGAAATGCACAACAGACACACAGCGGAATGAAGGCATTTGTTAGTAATTTTATAGACAGGCATACACACTAACATGCACAGAGTGACAAAGACAGAGTGCGAAGAGCAAGACAAGGAACATGACAAAGTGACAAGGAACATGACAAAGTGACAAGGAACAGAGTGACAAGGAACACCACAGCGTGACAAGGAACATCACCAAGTGAGAAGGAGCAAGACAAGAGTATGTGTATCACAGAGTGACAAAGAGCAACACAAACGGACAGACGGACGGACGGGCGGGCGTATGGAAAAAGAAAGAGGCAGATAAAAAAATTGGAACCCGCAGTATCTCGTCGACGTCAATGGTTCCCGATTTGTCTGAGTCAATTTGTTCGAACATTTCGATCGTGTTTTTGTTGAGCGAATGAATATCGTCATTTCCGAAACCCTTGAGAAGCTGTGCCATGACGTTTTGATCATGCTTCCATTCTGCATACTTAATCTTTGTACCATGATCTATATCATTACCGCGATGGAAGCGACTCATAATTTTCTTAATCAGAGTCAACTCTTCAGCAGAATCTGGCTCTTGCGATGCGGTATGGCGCATATCAATCGGCAGGAATCTGCCCAACAAACTCCAATCAATTGTTTGACTAGCGTCATCGGGATCGCTTTGAACACCGTCGGGAATTACTTTTAAAATGTGATGCCACCAATTCTTGTTGGGATCTACCGGGTATGCTCCGGTCCACCCACTATCTAGGTGGTGTTGCTTTGACCTAGAGTCACTTGACGGGTCGTCAATGTCTGGGCGTTCGGGTGCAATCAAGACTGGCACTATGTATTTCGATTTGCGCACAGCGTGGAGAAACTCACGTTGGCAGTTGTGGGAGTTGACGTAGGCATCTGACAAGAAAATAACCACCACCGTCGCCTTGCTGATGCCATCGCACATTGCATCTGTGTGACTTTCGCCAAACCCCATGCCACCTCCAATATCCAGCCAAACTAACAAGTTGGTGCCAAGTTCAATGCGACTACGTAATGGCGTGACAGACTTCTGTGTGCTGTATTCGTCGCTGCCATCTTCGAGCGTTTGTTTCTTCCCCCAGTTGTAACTAAAAAAGACTTGAGGCACAACTATGTCTAAGATTCGCAGATCGCATGTGCGATCAGCACATGCACACTTGGGACACCGCATCGTGCCACTTTTCTGGAAATTTGCACCTGAAAACCACTCGAGGCACTTTTTGCGGTCGAAGGTATGTGGTGGCAGATCATTGTGTGCGATGCATTGCGGGCACGGCACGGCATCGAAGATAAGGGATGTGGACAAAAGTTCGGCGACGTCTAGTTTATGGTCGGGGTCAATGCCGCAAATCTTTACAAGTGTCGCTTCATGTGCTTCGTGTACTTCATGTGCTTTAGCATTCAACAAATTTGCATTCAATGTTTTGTCCAGCTCTTCCAGCTTCTCCAGCTGTTGCCTCTGCCAGTCACTCATTGCCTGCTCGCATTCTTTGCGGTCGAACATATGTGGTTTTGAAGCTTGACTATCCACACACATGTAACATGGCATGACGTCATCTGTTTTAAAGATGTCAGGGTCCGGAGGCTGGCCGCGCCAATCTTCAAGATATTTATCCACTTGATCGTAGAGTTTCTTTATATTCTCGCCTACATTGTCAAGCGTCACCTCTTCTTCGCCTGCAACATCACGTTCAAGCTTGAAGTTTGTGTCGTGTCGCAAGTCGACAAAGAGAGAATGGCTCTTCATTTCAGGCATTCTTTCAGGCCACCAGTGAGAGAAATTGATCGGCCTTTTGGTCACTTCCTCCGTTGCCTCAAAGAATCCTGGGAAAATCAAAGGAATAATGGGAGTGCGCTTGCGAACGTGCCAATCAAACTCATCAAGATATGCCATCCATTGAATTTCCAAGGCAAGATTTTCACCAAGCTCCAGCAGTTTCTTCGAAAGTGCCTTAACATCTTCAAGTTGCTGATGCTTGGACTCCAGGTCTTGCGCGAGCACGTCGTCATTCTGCCGATTACCCTATGTGTAGACATATTTGTATCAGGTATATATACAGTTCGTTGTGACAACTTGGGCCAATGTATGTGTGTAAATATGTATATACCTTGAACATATCGTGCGCGCGTCTATAGTCTGACATCCCGCACTTCTTAGCAAGCGTTTGACTAATCCATTTTTGGAGTTCTGACGTGTGGACTGCAAGGCGCCGCTGGTTCTGCAGCACATCTAGTCGAGTCCAGAGGAGGTAGTACTTTTTCGAATAGTATGAGGATTTTTGAACACAGTCTTCAATTCGTTCTATGAGTGCATGATCTACAACTTGGTGCGGACATGCGGGGTTATACAACGGGTGATCCTTGTCAAATTGCTCGGCCTGTGTATGTGTGTGTGCGTGCGTGCGTGAGAGAAAGTGTGCGTGTGCGTGTGTGCGTGTGTGTGTGTGTGTGTGTGTTTGCGTGGGTGTGTGCGTCACATTGGCTTTTCCAGCGCGAAGACAGCAAATGCAAGGAAAGAGTGAATCTACACACGCCTGCATACATGTGCACACAACACACCTCGTCATTGCACTTACGACAGATTTGTTCCGCCAGCGCCAATTGCTCGAGCACCATAACCTCCTGCGCCAAGCAATCGTGCAACGACGTGTCGAGCTTCTGTTCCATCACCCGCTTGCTTGCTTCCGTCTGGATCTGAATCTCTGCAATAAAATCTTTTTGGCTGCTTTCCCATTTCATGAGTGGACGCACACGCCCAAATTTCCCATGCTCGCGGATTTCAATCACTTCTAAGAGTTTCTTTTGTAAATGCGAAAAAGCTCCTGTGTGGATAAAAGCTGCAGCGTCTTGGTTGCACGGGTTCTGCTGCTTCACATCGTCTCCTGCACTCTTGTGTGCGCGTTTGGCGGGACTTTGGGTCGACTCACTTCTCTTTTTAGCGTGTATATCTGTATTCTCAGCACAGTGTCTCGCCAAGAAATCAGCCAATTCTTGATTGATAATTGTGCCTACTACGCACTTGTGTTTCTGTTCGTATTCCTTCAACTGGCATTTGAGTTTTGAAGCGTGTTCACGTCTGAATTCCGAGGCACCTTCTTCCAAAATAGCGTTGTACAGGGGGGGGACCTTCTCCATGCAAAAAAGCAATACTCGACTCGAAAAGTCGAAGTATTTTTCCATATTTTTCTCTTGCCCTTCTCCGCGTTCTTTATCAAAGGCGCCAGCATCGATTCTGAGGGTTATTTCACCTTTTGCTCGTTGGTGTTGATCTAGCTGTAGAAGCAGGGTTTTCACTTTGCTCGCACTGCCAGGATTCAAGGCTACAATGCGCACATGCACAGGTTCTTGACTGGCCGCGATCATATCTGCAGAGAGCATGACTTCATTGTGATACGGACCCACGCTCATTCCCGGGAAAAATTGGTGCAGGTGATTCAATTCTTTCGCAATGAGTTTCTGCTGCTTTCTCGTCGAGGTCAAGACAGTGAGCGTTGAGGTGAGCTCTTGTGACCTCGTATTCACATGGAAAGAGTCACTTGCACAAGTTTGCAACCGAGATTTTGACGGCACATTTCGATTGGCCCTTTTCATGAGGGTCGTTCCTCCTCCTCCCTGTGAGCTTCGAAGTGGTGCGCTAATGTTGCTGGCACTCCTAGAATCCTCGTCGCCTTGCCCGACTAAGAAAATTTGAACCTTGAGAGCACGTCCATAAAAGACACCAGTGTTTTTGCTGTGGTCTACATGCGAAAAATATTTTCGCACACGCACCAGTAGCCGATCGAAGAATCCGGGCACCATTCCGGTGATCGTGTACGTATGTTTTAATGGGCAGTCTGTGATTGAGTAGGACCGCGCATCCAGCTTGCCGCCGCTGTCGTTCACAAGAAGTACAGGCGCAATGTATTCAAAGCGGCCTGAATTATAAGTCTTTGTGTAAAGAAAATCACAACCTTCAAGCAGGGCGATAGCACGCTTAGAGTCTTCCTCGCTCTCGGCCTCACTCTCGGTAAACACGTTACGAATCTTACTCTTCAATCTGGGCCATAATCGTATCTCGTCTTGTTTTTCATTTTTGACAACCCATTCCCAATAATCTCGTCCAGGACCTGTGTTTCCTCCTTTCGGCCAAAGGTAATGTACAAGAATCGGATCGCAAATGCCGAAGGAAACAAGTCGGTTGACGTGCCTCAGCATCGTCTTCTGATTACAACCTGTTCCAGTGTTGTGAAAATATTCCATGAGTGTGGATCGATCGTGCCGAATGAGGCCCTTGAGCCCATCGATAATCCAGGCTGGACTGATAAAGACGGTAGTGTCAAGAAGATTGTTCTCGTCGTCTGGGCTTCCCTGAGGTGTTACCGTCCCAAAATACTTGATTATCGCCATATCATTCAAGAATGATGTGGCTAGAGATATATGACCTTCTTCGATTTTGCTGTCCAGCGCAAGTTGTCTGTATTCGGCCCACGGAATCCAGACCCTCGGTTTTTGAGGGTCTTCCCGCAGCTTCTCAAGCCCGAGGCGAAAATTGAAGTAGCTCTCTGGAATGGATTCTTTCCACCACGGGAGTTCGTGAGCCATTTCAATCAACGTGCGCCTTAAGTGCGGCACACCGACGCCTTTTAAACAGTTGAGCTTCACACTCTGCCCATGATTGTGCACTTCCAAGGCAGCAACCCCAGCTCGACAGGCATCAACACGAATTTGATCGAGTTTCCGGTTAACAATGTGCTCCACCATCTTGCACTGCTTGTCGACTTCCTCTGAGGATGCCGCGTCAATGTGTGTCGCAACCAAGACCATGGATGCCCCGGGCACCCTCACTTGCAACGAGCTCATCCAGTTGACAATCATGCCTTCGAGTTCCCTCATCTTCGGAGAGAGACCAATCGCATGATCAGATCTGGCAGGCTTTAGAACACGCCAGGCAATTATGTATAGGGCCCTCGGGACCAAAAAAAACTGATTGGTGCACCCATACACAGACTGACCCGCAAGATCTAAAAATCTGCACTTCAATCCATCAGGAACCACCGCATGCCCGTCGTGATACGAGAAGGGCTCTGGTATCCACTCCCTGATTTCAATACCTACGGTGCGGACATCTTCGTGAATTTCGACTGAAGTATCATTCTTTTTGTTTGTGACACAGTTAATCAAGCTCGATTTTCCTGCCTCGCCGTTACCCATGACAATGATCTGTAATTCCTTGTTTTCTTTGCTCCCCACATTGGCACTCCTCAAAAATACCATAGCGTTTCTGCCTCCCAGTTTTGCAATTTCGGGCGGGAGACCATAGACTTGTTTGCTTCCCACACAATCCAAAAAATCCAGACTCCCAAACTTGCACAGCACTTTGGTTGGAATTCCTTTGAGCGAAGGGTTGTGACCGACATCGAGACTCAAGAGATAGCCGTCTAATGCTTTGATCGCTTCTCCAATGGTATTTCTCTTCTGTCGATCTCCTTCTGTCAGACGTTTGTAAAGCGCCCTGATTTCACTCAAAAAAGTTGCTGGACTGTGACCAAGCAGCAGTGAAGCAAGCCTGCCCACACCATCGGAGTGCGACAACAGCATGTATGCAACAGCATGGTCGAATTCCATTCGCGAAACCGTCAATTCGTTCATATCTGGATCGGATATCTTGTTCACTCTCTCAAAGAGGGGATTAACATTTCCAGCACTCGCATGCGAAATGACTGACACACGATACACGATAATCGTATGCGTGATGTGTAACGACCCCCCCAACGCTGCTGGGTGCAAATTTTCGAATACCTGCCAGAATTCGCTCGCATTCCATGCGTCTTGTTCCGCATCAGAAGGCTGCCAAGGCTTCCCAGTCTCTTGCTCAGGATGCGAATTAGCCAGTACAGAAGCAAAACCAACGCGGGATGGTGGATCTGCTGGATGCCGCTTTAACGACAATCGCATTGTTCTCCACAGTTCAATGTCGGTTTTTTGTCCTGCAATTGAGTGCTGATCTTTATAAGGTATTTCTTGCTGATATTGATACACTGTTTTTTTGGTTTCGGCTGATGGCGTCTCTTTCCGCATTCCACCACAGATATTGGAATCTTGTCTTGCTTTTGGTGCCGTTAAGCCTGTTGCCGAGCACGACTGCGAAGACAGCTCACCGATTGCTGGCAATCGTGGGACCCGCGTAACTCGTATCCATTCAAAAACAGCCAGAGTGTCTTCTTTGTTTGTCTTGGGGAGATAAACCCTGCTGATCTGACGTGCAAATGGCTGCATTGCAGTTTCAAGTTGCTCAAGTGGATGCCATGATGACTGGTCAGCAAGCTTCGGCACAAGAATAGGCTGTAAACAATTATGTGAAGATGTTACAGAGCCGTCCAAAAAGTTAGGGCCATAGTTGAAATTGAAATCGCGCAAAGCCTGCACGTGTCTCGAACTAATTTCACATACTTTCTGATGCACCCCGCCTTCAACTTTGTAGTGGGCATCCTTTGCTACCACGCCCAAGTGGAGCCCTACACAAGCTGTGTGTGCACTCGTCAAGGAAGCGCTGTCAGTACCAATCATCACAGGGTGAAGACCGCATGATTCGGTCAAAACATCGCTGTCAGAGGACCAGTACTCCACAATCAATTCCGAGTTGACTCCGGGCCATGCTTCCCACATATTAAGCGCAGGCCAGATGAAAGGAACCAGCCGTGGATGCACGATTCCATCCGTCACAAGGACTGATGCCAGAAAAGACAAGGCAGGGTCCCGATCCCCAAAGAAGGTGATCAACTTTGTGGTGTCAGTGTCAATAAGAGTATTCACCACTTGCATCATCCACGCCAAATTGAGAAAGACAGTATTCAGCAGGTTGTTGCGGTTGCAGTCGCGGTCTGCATTCTCTCCAAAATATTTGAGATCACCCAGGTCTTGTAAGACTGCTGTCGTCATCTTCAACGCTTCCTCTCCCGGAGGAACTCCACTCATTTTAGCCTGGTGCTTGTATTCGCTGAGCGTAATGAACTTAGATCCTGCTTCCTTGAGAACCGTCAGTCGTTCGCGCAGGTTGAAAATGTAAGACGGCAATAGCTCACCATAGAATGGCGACCTTGTCACAATTTCATATAAATCATTCTTCAACGTCTCCAGAGTCCCTGCGCAGGGATCTTGAATGCAAATCGCAGTGCTGTCTGTGCCCCCCAAGAAAAAAAGGTGCGCGCTGTCTTCTTGGGTGTTTGCCTTCAATTTTTCGCACTGGGATTTGAAAAGCATGCCATTGCAATCTGCATTGTCACCCACAGTTGGAACAACGAGTATGTGAGCGTGGGGCGAATTTCTCCTGATCTCCTTGACCATCTGAGTGGCAGCATCAAGCTCGTACTCATTCAGTGTGTCGTCGTGGCTACCTGTGTGAACTCGCCAACCCAGGAGGAAGACAGCACGATGCATTTGGAACATGCGACGCAACTGAATTTGCTCTAGCCTCGACTGAATTGACGCACCACTCACGTGCTTCCCAAAATTTTCCCGGGAAGCCCATTTGTATGATTTCGAGTCAGGTGTATACAACAAAGACCCTCGCACGCAGAGGACCTTCAAATGCACAGGCTGAAGGCTGGCACCCAACACCTGCCATTGCCCGTGGTTGAGCGTCGACGATTCAGGCGAACGACTCGTGCAAGCTTGTTCGATATGATCAAGCAAGCTCTTGAGCCCAACTCCTTCAGTGCCGGTTGCTACTAGCTGCAAGTACTTGTTCTGCTGGAGATCCCCAATTCCCGACACCTGGAGAAATTTCGGTTCTGATGTACACCCTTGACGAAAACTCTCTGGAGTTTGCAGTTGCGCTTTCAGGTTTTCCGCAATATCTATGACCAAATTTTCTTGATCCATCAAGGTGTTTGGCAAAGGGGTTTGCGGCTTCTCTGGTCCTGCTTCAGAGATTTGACTCGAGGACAGCATTCCGATCGGATCTGTTGCAACTGTGAGTTCTTCTGCGGAGGTAGATTCGGAAATTCCACCAAGATATTTCTCTTGACATTGCAACAACGCAATTTCTTTATGTATGCTCTGGATTTGGTGAAATCGCAGAGCGTTCGCTAGATATTGTGCCACAAGATGCCCACCACTTTCGACAATCTCTGGGGGAGGGCAGACAAGGGATATGTTCTTGCTGCAGTCAATGCTTTTTAGTTTCGGCGAAATTGAGAAGGACACATCAAATTCTGTTCCAATATCAGGCTGACAAAATGGCAATTCTGTGAGCATATTGTCGCTGAGGTCCAGTTTGCACAGATTCGGCAATTCCAAGAATGTTTTTGGAAGTTTAGAAAGTAAATTTCCACTCAAATCACAAATCCTGTCAACAAAGTCATGATGAGTCAGCTGCCGAAAATAAAACAAGGACACCGCGCAGGTACAGACGTAATTGTGTACCACATGTGAGGAGAAAGGAGAACAGTATTGCAAAGGAATGGATGGAAAGTATGCAAACACGGGGGAAATTCTCACTGTAAGCTCGGTAATTCCTTGCCCCAGTCACAAGCCGGCAACTGCACAAGCTGATTTCCCTTACAGTCTAGGACCTGCAAGAGTTTAGTGTGCAAGAAGAGATTGTCTGGAAGAGTTTTCAGCAGATTTCCCGCAAATCGTACTTGCAACAAGTTTTTGGGAAGCAAAAGTTGAGCATCCAAATCCGCAATGAGGTTGCCAGTTACATCGAGGACCTGTAAACAATCCAGTGCTCCCAACTCCGTGGGGAGCCGGGCAAGTTTGTTGCCATCCAAGTTCAACACGTGCAAATATTCCAGACGCACAATTTCGGCAGGAATTTCCTGAATTTCATTTCCTGATAGTTGCAGGTCTCTTATGTTGACCCTCTGGAAAATGAATTCCGGGAACTGACGCAGCTTCTGTTTTTTGAGGTTTAAGCTCCAGGTCAGATTCGTACTTCCCCTCGACCACGACGACGTCGGACGGGCATCAGGTGTCTGGCAGGGCAGACGATGTCGTGAAGAACCCCGATTCAAATTGGCGAAGCCCAATGAAGATGTCTCCATCGATCCCGAAGTTTTAGGCATGCTTCGATCCGACAGCAGTGCATCGCGGCCAGATGACTCGCCCAATTTGTCGAATATGATCAAATGCGGTGATGGCGCCACTGCCCCTAGAAAGACGCACGTGTGGGCGGGAGGCAGCGGCAATGTAAGCGACATGAGGCCGGCAGGACGTGCCAGGCGCATAGGCGGCGGCAGCGTGAGCGACATCAGGCCGACAGGTCGTGCTGGGCGCATGGTCTGGCCCGTTGCTTGAGATACTCGCAGGGGGTCGTCTGTACCGGGTCTGCTCATGGTGAGGCTCGTCCCATACCTGCCCGCCCGAGACGGGCTGGTAAAGAGGCTAAGCAGTGGCAAATCGTCCGCGCGATCCAGTCTCAATACCGACAAGGCACTGCCGCTGCCGCCTCGCGAAAGCCGCCCAGCCACCAGCTTTGGGTTGCTCCATACGTTTTCGCATGTTTCGAGGCTCTTGACCGATACAGCGCGCCGGCGCGCTATCGATAGACGGCACGGCGCCGACAGCGGCTCTTGACCGATGTGGCGAGCCAACGTGCTATCAGCGCCAAAGGCCAAGACGAAGGGCGGGCGTGAGAGGGATAGACGACTGGGGAGACAAGGCCGCTCTCTAGGAGCACCTGTCTCGGCGTCGCCCGGCATTGCTGCTGTCGGAGATCGCGTGTGTGTGTGTATGTTTGTGTGTCGGTTCTTTAATGACATGTCATCTGCGCTGGGCCCGCGGCCGATCTTGGGCCCGATAAACAAACTGTTTGACCTGCGGCCGATCTTGGGCCAAACAAACTGTTCGAATTTTTTTATTTTATTTTTATTTTTGAGTGTTTTCCACTTTATAATAGCGCAGATTTGTATTTTTTCCGTTGTTCAGTTTAATTAGTACGGAATCGCCCAATCGATGCGTCACAGATGTGTTATGTCGGAAAGTTGCACACGCC
>Ga0105051_10008526_pt1 | contig 10357 bp, 6 predicted proteins | sample FRY02_FD_78383 | JGI IMG/M metagenome (GOLD analysis project Ga0105051, IMG submission 78383) | Freshwater microbial communities from Lake Fryxell liftoff mats and glacier meltwater in Antarctica - FRY-02 (megahit assembly) | ecosystem: Environmental > Aquatic > Freshwater > Ice > Glacier...
AGTAAAGAGTTAGGCTTACTAGGCATATGAATTGCTTGGACTATTTGACTGAATTAAATAAAATTATACCTTTTGTGTGCTTTTACTATGGTTTAGAATTTTATCTCTTTTTACTTCCCCATACTCAATACTGTTTTAACTTTTGGAAGTCCAATATTATTGTACAATTTTGATGCTTACATATTCTTAATTGAAGTTATTTTTACGGGAGAAAATCCTACTTATTTTTATTAACATTCCTATTTTTATGGCTCTTATTTCGTCTGAAAACCATCTGACAAAAGATGCTACGGAAATACAGGTTTTATTGAATCTCTACTTGGGTGTGGAATTTTAAATATTTGTTTAGGACATTGCCCGAATTCATTGATTTGGCATTTTAATCCCATTCTTTAGATCGGGTCCGTTATTTACTCAATGTTTACCATTCCTTCATACGCCAAATGATGAAAAACATTACTTGCTTTTATAGCTTACTGACCTCTTTGTTTATATCCAAAGATTAAGTCAATCCATTTATGCAGATTTTTTGAGACGTAATCTGATTATAAAGCGTCTTTCATAATTTTCAAATATAGACGAGGATCACCTCTTGCCCAGGGTGGAAGCTCGACATCTTTGACTCTTTTCTTGTTCTGTGTGACACCTAAATCTAGGCTTTGAAGGTTTTTTAAAAAAGAAATGTCTTTCATATAAAACTCTGGTATGAGTTATTTGACTGAAGTTGGGTTTTCCATTACGTTAGTCCAGTCATCTAATATCGATTTAAAGAGCCTATCTGGCTTATCGAATCTTCCACTTTGGAGCTTGAGCATATATTCGGGCTTAGTTCTGACTAAGTATCCAATCACGTAGCCAGGAGTCGAATAATGACTTCCGTACATGAACTTAGGAGCTTACATCCCTTCGTATCTCATAAGAAAATGCTGAAGCCTTTCCTAATTTATGGCCCCAATGGGCTTGGAAAGGTCTCTGAAATTTTTTTCATTTTTCAGATTCATTTACTCAGACTAAAAGTTAGATATGATCCAAGGGAATATTGGGTACTGAGAAAGGTCGCTGAAAGATCTGTTTCCTGCCTGATTGAGGTGCATGAGGTAATCAAAATTAGAGATCTCTTTATTTTGCCAGAGCATTGTGATATTTTACAATTGATCAATTTTAACGCATTGCCCTGAAACTCTTTTGGAAAGTACAGTATATACTCTGTTCCTGTAGTTTTAGTCGTCAAAGGTAAAGTAATAAGATTTATCCGTAATAATTTACAGGCCGATCTAATTTAGAAAAGATAATTACTTCTCTGAGTTCATATCTTCTTTTGAAAAGTTTTTAGATTTTCCCGATTTAAATTTTATCTACGGCATTGCTTGAAAGGTTGTGGAAAGGTTCGAAGTATACCTTTTCATCGGTGATAAAAAAATATCCATAAATGGTGTTTAATGGTAAGATTCTATGCGTTAGAATATTGGTTTCTTAAAGCATTGGTTTTTAAGAAACACTTTATATAAGAGCTTTGTTAAACTGTTTTTTGTTATATTTTTCAATAATCATGTTGTATATTTTATCCTCCATGTCATAATTACCTTTTTTCTTTACGTTTTAATACAGGAAAATTATCCATTCCTGAATATTTCTTACATTTTAGTAAGAAGGAATAATCTCTAAAATTCACGAAAAGTTTACATATTTTTTAATTGAGATCCTAAAATACTTTGAAAGCCTCAGGAGGAGTATTTGGAATAGCTTTAATGGTTGTAATACGACTTATTACGAATTTAAAATTTTATGTGCCTCACTTATTAAATTATGTACTAAATGTTGGTAAGGCTTTGAGACTTTATAATCTGAATTTAGCAAGAGGGATATTCTTATTATCAGATTAATAGACTAGAGTTTTTGAGCAAATATAGAATTTTCCTAGAGTAAGACATAACATACCTTTATCTTTTACTCTTTATTCATTGACGGTTAAGTCAAAGTAAGTACAAAAGCCATAAAAGTCTTGTATATAAATTTAACTTTCATCCATGTGATACAAATTGAATCTTTTGGTATTGGTCGGTTGAACGAACATCTTACTTGGTGATTAATGGGGATATAAATTATAAATTATGTATTTGGATGGATAAATGCCCTTTATTATAATGAGGCTTTAAGAATATTTTATTAATCAAAATCAGGAGCTAGAAATTATTAGATTAAGATGTAATCATCACTTATTTTAACTCTACAAACATACTTGATATGATTATTCCAGAAGGTTTCCCAGTAAATCATCTTTGCTTAAGTTTTTTGTAGAATTTGAAGTTGTGTAAATACTTCTTTTTTTCTTTTTCATTCTTTTTTAAACCAATAAATTGCTTTTATTTTTTTATAGGACAGATTTATTTTAACTTTAATTGCAATTTTCAATATTTTAGTTCAAGTTTTACTTACTTTTTTATGTTTTTACTATAAATTGGTTTTACGATTAGGATTCTGATTTATAATCAACTAAGAAGGGTTTTTACTAAAATTGGGTATCTTTTTAGTTAAAAACTGGTCCTAAAATACTGGTATCAGTATTTTTAACATATTAAATTTCATAAGTTTCATTTACATTATTCTAACCAGCTTGCTAATACTTCTTTTATGATAAGTGAATCATTGAAATATTATATAAGCTGATTTAAGACGTATTGTGAAGTTATTTAAAATCATTATCCAATGTTATTCTGCTTTTTTGAATAATTGATGATACATTGAACTAATCTTCTTATTCCTACGAGATGTCCAAATCCTTTTAAATATGGAGAATGCTTTTTTAAAGTTGATTTATCTTCATATTTTCTTCAAGATTGCCATGATTTGAGTCCATTGAATACAAGAATGACTACTTTTTTAGTTTGGTAAGTTTTTTTTTCAATATCATGTGGAATTTATACTTAGTAAGTTCTTATTCTGATCTAATTTTCATTTCATTAAGTTTAGATTTTATTCTAGCATAGTCGTTTGAGTTACAAAACACTCCAAATAGCCATTCATAGAGTTATTTTTTTAGTTCACCTAGGGTTAATGATAAGTATCGTAATTTTTATGATATAGGTTTATTTTTAGTAAGAACTTTTTATATTTAACTCTGAGATTTGTCAGTTATTAAGTTCAGAGTTTCAAGCATTAACTACAAATTCATTCTTAAATTTCGTAATGTTACTCAACTATAATATTAAATATATAACTATTGGAGCATTGAAAATTTATAACGATACATTACTTTAAGTATTTTAAATGATTACTCGATCAAAAATAGTTATTTGGAATGAATTGAGGAAAATAAGTTTTTCAAGTAAATCATATAAAATAATTTAATTTAACTATATCAAATAAATCCTCGTTTATGCTCTGATAAAACTGTATATTTTTTCTGATATTGAGGATTTAAGATATAAATTTATAGGCTTAATAGAGATACAAATATATTTTTCCTACAATTAATTATAGTTTCAATTTATACAGAACAATTAAATAATGAAAGTAGGATATAATTATAAAAGTGTAATAAAATAGTAAAAAATAAAAATGGGCAATTAACTTTGTAATATTGGCTCAAGATAAGGATAAAATTCAAGATAAAAGCTTCAATGGAGCTATAGTAACAACAATACAGCAACATAAATAAGAAACTAAAGCTAATTTAGCCCTACCAAGATTTCTTAAATACTGGACTAAAACGAATAAATTTAATTTCCCTACAAGGGGTATCTCATAAAGGCCAGGAGAAAATATTTTAAGTTCAGCATCAAGCCTGGTGCCATATAAAAATATTCTAAAATAAATGGCAAGGTAAAGGTGTTCAAGCATGTGTAATCACTTTCTCTTATCTTTGAAGGGGAAATGAAAAAATCTCGATTCGATGGATTTGGAAAATTGTATGATAAAAATTAAGTCATCTATGAAGGATAGTTCAAGAATAATCTCTTTGATGGGTGGGGAATCACGCCCTAGTACCAGGGAGAGTTTCGATAAGGACAATTTGATGGGTATGGAATTTACAGGAGTTTAAATTAAAATAATTCAGCAGCTTTAGCCTTTTACTACGAAGGGTACTTTCAGAATGGACTTTATTCTGGCTCAGGAGTTCTCATTAAAGGAGGTAAATTGCCAAGTTCTGAATCAAAAAATATACAGAATTAAGGAATTATGGATTATTTAAATCGATAAATAGAGCATGGAATATAAATGATTAAAAAATGGGGAGTATAGGAAATTTACATTGGACAGTTTTCTAATGGATTCAAAAATGGCTATGGAAGACAATTCACATAAAAGCATTAATTTAGTGGTCAATTTTCTCACAATTTATACCATGGATTAGGGACTATTTACAACAACTCTTCCGAGGGTAAAAGGGTAACGCAATCCGTTTTTAAAATGGGAAAATAACTTCAAAACTGATGATGACTTTTTAAGAGATTAACTTTTTTAAAGTTAAATTAAAGAAAAAATAAAAAGTTTCAAACATATAAGGGCCTTAGTCTCCTTACTGGTTTTTCCTCCGTCCTTTCCAACGACTAATACTTCTTAATTATATCATCAACCGCTCCAAGCGTTTCATCAAAGTGCCCCAAATCCATATACTCTCCATATTTGTGAGTAAAAAGCTTCCTTTTATAGAGAGTGTTATATTTGTCTCTCATAATTTTGAATCGATCACGAATGCAAGTATTATTCGCCAGACAAAGTAAAGAGTAGTCTTGATTGTAAGGGGGGACGTTGCAAATACCATATTTAAAGCCCTCGTTGTTCCAATTTATAAACTTTAGGTTTTTTTTGTCACGGAGGGATTTTATGTTCTTGTTTACGTCCGAAAATGAAATCTTGCCCCTTAATATTAACCCCATTGCTAAATATGTTCTGCTGTAAGGGCTTGATTCTAGAATTTGATATTTATCGTCATAAATATCGTGGAAAATCTCATCGAATCTTCTTGGCTGTACTCTAGGATCGGCAATGCTGTAAAGTGGTGCTAAGGAAGAAATCAGAAAGTGCAAGTCAGGATACGGAACCAAATTCATAGTTATTTAATTGAAGTCTACGTTCAAAATTCCTTAGAACCTTGTGGAACAGGTAAGATTAGACAAAAGATTTGCAATAATATTGTTCATCTTATCATACGCCTTCTTGCGACTTCCCGTTATCTCGGAATCAATCTTAACCTACTTTTGTGTGCCCTTATATTTTGAGGCCATTTAATCCACTGTATCAACGATTCTCATCAGCGCCTGATTATCGATTGGAAGGGAGCAATCTGCATGTTTCATTATCTCGTAAAGAGAAAACATACTGTTGTATGGTGATACATTTACATCGTCGTTTTAGATTGATGGAAATACTGAAGCTGTGAATCTGAAGACATCAGGGAATTAATCTTATAAAATAGACAGGATGTAACTTCCTAAGCCTGATCCTGTGCCACCACCGATTGAATGTAAAAGGAAAAAAGATTGAGGGGAATCGCATTGCTCGACTGCAACGTTTATCTTTTAGTAAATTAAGTCTCTGTATTTGTTTCCGTAGAAATGGAATCCGTGAGCCCAATTATTTCCAGCCCCTGAGACATCGTTTATTACATTATCGAAAAGTTCTCCAATATCGCTCTTAAGAATTTGGTTGGTAACTCCTTCTTACATATCAATAAGCACAGCCCTGGCTTTCAATTGATTAATTTATGAGCCGATGGGTAATGTGGAGTCTTGATCATTATTTCTAAAAAATGAGCTCAGAGCCTCATCATATTTTCCTGATTTACTGAATTTAGCATGCTCTTTTACTAATAAGTCCCAAAATCTTGCGCATATTTGATTTCCACATTGCCCGACTGAAATAGTTATGTGTTATCTTGGCATAATTTAAAAAATGAACAAAAACTAAAAAATTTGCCTATTATAATTTTTTGTTTTTGTAAAAATATATTTTTTTAATCGGAAATATAAAGTTACCTCAAATTACAACAAAGTAAGAAGTTATCTGATTCAAAATTGGAGTTAAACTTATTATGATTTAATAAGGATAAAAATTTTATTATTTTTAAAAACGCTGAATATATATGATTTTATCATTATAATTCAGTGATAATTGTATAAAAATTCTCAATTATTAAGTTCATGAATATTCCTTGTCTTTCATGCGATTAGAAACAGAATTTGATAAAAAAATACGAGAAACTTATTCGCCTTCTCAAAACTAAATGTGAAAAAACAAAATCTCTTCTAAAAAACTAAACTCTTGGATCAGAAATTAATTTTTAGCCATCACAAGAGATTACAAAGTCCGTCTAGTCATATAAGAGACAATATGATAAATAATTGAGTATTAAAATAGTTGAAAATTCAGCAAAAATGTCGTAAAAAAAATTGGCTCTTGTGGTTATTTAAAAAAAAACAAAGAAATATTTGCTAAAACACATTTTTATGGCTTTGAAATCTGCTGCAAAAATATCTATAGCTCCTGATACTTTTTCTTTTGGCCTATGTCCTCCACTTAAAACTGATACATCAAAGCTAAAAGATTTTATTGAAGAGACTCTGACATATGGAACAAAATTACAAACTAGTAACTAAAGTAATTTAACCCATTTCAAGTAACTTCATTTTAAAGTCTTTTAATCAGAGTTGAAAAATTCTTAATTTGCTAAAAAAATCAAAAGACTCGAAAAATAACTATCATAATTTTAAAAGCGTTATATCAAATAAACCTAGAAGAAAAGAGAGAGTCTATAAACTGTGGCTTAGGAAATCCGATAAAAATGTTAGCTTGTGTTTTAACTTCAACAATTGGTTAAAAGATATTAGAAAACCCTAGGAAAAAGCCTCCAAAAAATTAGTGTTGAGAACGTATTGATTGAAGATGAATAGTAGCTTAAGAAAACCTGCCAAAGACTTTAAAGTATCAACGATAAGATAAACATCGATTTAAAGAGAGCTTAGATTGAGATAGAAAGACTGAACAATGAATTATCAGTACTGAATGCTTAAGACCAACAACTAAACGTCTAAAACAAATGTCTAAGATAAAAGAATTTCGACCTTTCGTAGCAAGTTAGCAAGCATGGTCAATTGGGCGATTGCTACAAAAGCCTGTGCTAAAAGCTGACCAAAAAGATCGATAAGCTAAAAACCAAATAGAAATAAATCCACCAAAGCGTAAAAGTCAGCAACAAATGCAACTAATTGTTCAGCTCAACCGACATAGTCTCTAGCAAAAACACCTAAGCCTCATTATAGTCACCGCTGTCAAGAAAGGGCTCAGTGAGATAATTTCACCCTGAAATGAAAATCGAGGAGATCTTCTCCTTTATATTCAACATTGAGGTTGAACACTATAGGATCATGAACGAATAGGTTTTTGATAAGGATGAACTCCTCTTGTTGAAGACCCATAAAGATTCTTACTTGAACAATAGGAACAGTCGAGATTCTTAAATAGAAGTTAAAACATAGACTATTATCAGGAAAGATTAGCTTGATTAAACTGATTTGGTCTTTTATAGGCAGTCGGCTCGAAACGATGGCTAGAATTCCTTTCTCAATGTAATGTAGCCGATGAAAATGAATACAAAAACACATGAGTCTCCAACAAGTACCCTTAATAACATCAGACTAATTAACCTTGAGATTTAGAAATCAAAGCTTATATAAAAGATATCGGAGTTAAAGAATCTTCATATGCATATCAGAAATGTATTTCTAAACTTTCTAAAAACTTTGGATTTAAGGTACTTTATTCGATTATCATAGCTCAACTAAGAATTAAACTTAAAGCATTATGTAAGTTATTTTCGAGTTTTTCTAATATTCAGAAGACTAAAAGTTATCAATTTGCAAGGAAAAAAGAAAAAAGTTCTGGGGAATTCTATGATCGTAGTTTACAATTTCAGAGTGATACTTTATAATATTTTTCCTTTTTAGTCACTTACAATTCAAAAACATTAAGAGTTAACAACTCATAACTTGAGATTCTGTGAAAATTACATAAAAATCATTAAATTTATATTCTTTCTTCATACTATTTGACTAATCTTTCCAATTATGCGTCAATATATGCTTTTTTTTATCTGATCTATCTTTATCTTTGAGCTTATAAGAACTAAATTCCCTGTGATAAACAGTTCTAAAGTTCATCTTTTTTTATTGACAGCTACTTTTCTTGTATTTCTAACTTTCTTACAGAGTCCCCAACCTTTGTTTAAAATTAGGTGATTTATCCCAGCCGGAATTATTTTATTAAATCCAAGGATGATAATTGAGAAGTAGCATATTCTTAAATCTATTTTTTGAACCTGTCAAATTTAAGTTGATACTCTTTTATCAGTTATTATTTTATTTGCTTCTCGTATTAAACTTATTTTGCTTTTCTCTTTCGGAATAGCTTTTAGCGGATTTAGATTGCCTGCTTTTTCACTTTTTATTCGGTTTATTCAAAGGCAAACATTTAAAATTTTCTATTTTGTATTTTGTATTTTTATATTTTTTTGTTATAAATAATGACAACTTTTTCACAGAGAAGGCTGATTCAAGATTTACAAAAACTAAGAAAAAATGACGATTAAGGAATTGTGGCAACTCCAAACATTGACAATATTTATGTCTGGGAAGCCTTTATTTTAGGACCTGTCGATACAATCTGGGAAGGAGGAACATTTAGACTTCAAATTAATTTCTAAGATGATTATCCTAACAAACCACCTAAAATAGTATTCATATCGAAAATGTTTCATCCCAATATTTATAACGATGGTAATATTTGTTTAGACAGTAAATATTGATTCAAGATAGTTTTACAAAATAAATGGAGCCCTATGTACGATATTTGTGCTGTTTTGACTTCAATAAGATCCCTTTTATCAGACCCCAATCCTGACTCACCTGCTAACCAACAGGCTGCTCAAATGTTTACGAATAACTTAAAATAGTATGAAAAGCGAGTGAATTAAATTGTTGAGCTCTCTTGGGCTAGTAAGCTTAACCTCTCTATGTTTTAAAGAACAGAATGAATCTTTCAAAAAATTACAAGGTAATCCAAATGCACATGTTAATCAATAAAATTAATGAAATTTATAGGTTAACATAAGGGTTAATAATCTATAAATAATTTTACATCGTTATTGATAATTTGAATTTTATTTTCAGAATAATTTTTTGTCAATTATTAAACCTCAGCTAAATGTTAGAGCCTAAGTACAAAAGTAAACATTAAATCATAAAAAGTAATCCTGATCGGGGATGTAAGAGTGGGAAAAACGTCTTTTTTATACTCAGCGACTGGAAAATCCCAGAAGAACATCCAGCCAACGATGGGAATTTAGTTTCTTAGCACTTCAGTGATGCTACATGGGAAACAGCTAAAGATATAAATTTGGGATACGAGTACATGAGTATTATAAGCTAAGCGGGCGCATAGACCTACCGATCAATAACCTCCACATACTACAGGAAGGCCCAAGGGGTGATCCTAATGTTCGATATCAGTAACAAGGTGACATTTGAGAACGTAAAGCGGTGGAATAAGTAAGTGGATCAGAAGGCCAACAAGTAAATGTCCAAGATTCTAATCGGGAATAAGATCGATCTGATCGACGAGGGAAAAGTCGAGAGGTAAGTGAGTGAGTAATAAATCACTAACTTCTGTATATAAAATCACATGACTTTCAAGGAGACCTCAGCCTTAAAGGGAACTCATGTCAAGTAAACCTTGGTGGAAATCATTGAAAGTAACAGTTTACATTTATACCAGAAATTCATTAAAATAGACTTGATTCTTACCAGGGTAATTAGTTTACTTCAATCTTGTAAATTAATCCCAATACTACCATCCTAATCGAACCTCCCTTGAACAATTAGGTCCAGACTGAAAGTTGTCCTAAATGTTGTTGATAAGGATTAAATAAAATCATACTTACTTTACTTATACATTCTCAATCGTGATTTTTAATTTTTTCGTATTTAGCTAAGATTTTCATATGATGTATTCTTTAATTGGGCAAGATAAGAGTAATCATTAAGATCTCATGATTAAGTAAACTTTTTATAAACTTACATGGTTGTCGAAATCTAAAATGAGCTCAATTGGGAATGTGAAATGGAAATCAGAATATGGACTCATTAGGAATCTAGAATAAGCTATTTAAGAGAAAATAAATACATCAAAGTAATTATTCAGTTTTAACTATACCAGAGATAGTTTTCTTGAGAACAAAGAATATACAGAGAATTTCTTCATGACTGAGTCTGTTATCGGGTTCTTTTCCTTGCATTTTTAAATCACGAATATGAACGTGTCTTTTACGATCAGATTATTGCTATTTTATTTTATTTCATAT
>Ga0105051_10008532_pt1 | contig 10351 bp, 8 predicted proteins | sample FRY02_FD_78383 | JGI IMG/M metagenome (GOLD analysis project Ga0105051, IMG submission 78383) | Freshwater microbial communities from Lake Fryxell liftoff mats and glacier meltwater in Antarctica - FRY-02 (megahit assembly) | ecosystem: Environmental > Aquatic > Freshwater > Ice > Glacier...
CCATGGCCCAGGAGATTGGCGATCTGCTCTCGAACCGGACAACCCTTGTAGCCGGCATCTCCCATGACCTGCGCACCCCACTGACACGCATGCGCCTGGCTGTGGAATTGCTGCCGGACAACGTTGATCCAAACCTGGTCGCTCGCTTCCTGCGCAATCTCGAGATCATGGACCGGCTGATCGGGGACGCGCTGAGTTTTGCACGCGGAGCGCAGGAAAATCCGCAGCAGGTCGATCTGGAACAACTCCTTTCCGAGGTCGTTGGTACGTTTGTTAACCCGGTAGAGTATGTGTGTGTCCAACCTGAACCACGCCAACTCCTGCTCGGCGTCAGTGCGCTGCGGCGTGTACTGCAGAATCTTCTGGTCAACGGAATTCAGCACGGGGGTAGCGTCAGACTTGAGCGATCGGGCACTCGACTGTCAATCATCGACCAAGGGCCTGGTATTCCTGTGGACTTCCGGGAGCAGGTATTCCAGCCCTTTTTTCGCCTGGATGAGGCGCGCAGTACAACCACCGGCGGCAGCGGATTGGGTCTGGCCATCGTTAGACAATTGTGTCAATTGCAGGGCTGGAAAGTGTGGATCGAGTCTGCGGCCGGAGGTGGTACTGAAGTGGTGGTCGAGTTGCGGCCGCCTGAACCGGCAGGCTCAGGCTAGAAGTGTGCGCGGTAAGAAGGCGCCGCGCCGCAGCCTGTCGATCTTCTGCCGCGCAGACTCGCAGGTTCCCGGAGGATGGCGATACAAAGTGTCACAATAAAACTGGCGCAGGAAATTGCTCTGTAACAGCTCCTGCGTAATGTAGGCAGTGAGACAGGCAACTGTCTCGAAGAGAAGGCAATCTCTATCCCCTTGAGACCTACTTGTAGGTCGACCCCCAAACCGCCGACCCCCTCTCCAGGTCGGCGGTTTCCTTTCTGGAGTCAGAAAACTCTCCAGGGAAGTTTTTCGACCCGTCACGATGGCTCCTCACCTCGCTGGCCGCGGTTGTGTTCTGCCGGCTCGAACTGTACAACTTAGCGCGACTTCGGGACTGGAGTGGCAGGCGGTTATGGTAGACGATCTTCGAGCAGGTGATGAAAATCCCAAGAAGCGGTACTTCCGTTCTGATGACCGCATTTTCCGCCAGGGAGATGGTTGGTACTACTCGTTGCGTGAAGGCGATCGAGGGCCATTCCAGACCGAAAAAAGTGCCCGTGCCGATCTTGAGCGCTTCATTCACGAACAGAACGACCTCAATGCCCTCAATACATCGAAGTCCGGGAAAGGTGGCCTGCCGGCAGGCCAGGCGACCTCACTGTCGGTAGATTCAGGCAACGACAGGAAGAAGCCCGAAAAATTCGCTGACCGAGATGTGTGGAAAGGACTCCCGGACGTCGACTGACAGGTCCCGGAAGGTGTCTCTACCAGAGTCGGTTCCAGGTACTGGGTTAGTAAAATGCGCGTAAACCTGTTGTCGCAGAGCCACCAGACATACTCCTTGCGCTTAGAATCGCCCCGCTATGAAGATCTGTCTTTTGGAAGACGATCAGGCTCAGGCCGCTCTCGTGCAATCGTGGTTGCAGGAACGAGAGCATGCTGTCGTGCACTTCGACAATGCGAAGGCGCTGCACCAGCAGTTGCGACGGGAGCAGCCAGATCTTTTTGTCCTTGATTGGGAATTGCCCGACAGTTCCGGGCTCGAAGTGTTACGTCGCATACGTGACAAGCTGACACGGCATATCCCGATTCTCTTCGTGACGCAGCGGGACAACGAAGCCGATATCGTGGAAGCACTTTCCTGTGGTGCCGATGACTACATGATCAAGCAGATTGGCCAGGAGGAGTTTCTCGCACGTGTCCATGCGCTTGGTCGCAGGCTGGGCAACGAAGTGCTGGAGTTCGCCATCGGCCCGTATCGGTTTTTCCCGTCCACACATGCAGTGAAGTATCACGGCGAGTAAATCGAATTGACAACCAAGGACTTTGAACTGGCCCATTGTCTGTTCCGGAATATCGGTAGACTGCTGTCCCGGGAGGAACTGCTGCGGGAGGTCTGGGCGGTGACAGGTGTCCACACACGAACTGTCGACATGTATGTCGCGTATCCGCAAATCACTGGATATCAAGCCTGAAGCGGGTTTTCGCATTCGTACCATTTATCGTCACGGGTATCGTCTGGAACAGTTGTGAAACGAACTGCCTTGCGCTGGCTGGTCGCGTTGGCGCTGGTGTCAGGCAGCACGACCGCTCTCGCCGTCGACTGGGAATATGCCGTGCGCCCTGGTGAGAGTCTCTGGCAGCTGGCGCATCGTTATTGCGGTAATGTGAAAGGGGTCGACCGACTTGCCAGGCACAATGGCCTGAACACTCCGCATGCTTTGCGCGCCGGCACGGTTTTGCGAATTCCCGTGGATTGTCTGATCAGGCAACCCGTAAACGCAAGACTGCTGGAAGTCGATGCCACGGTGTCTCCTGAGCGCGCCGGCGTTCAGCTGACCCCGCGCGCGGGCGATGAGATTCGCATGGGCGATACCCTGACCACCGGTGAACGGTTTGCCGTCGTGGAATTTGCAGACCAATCCAGACTCACAGTCCGCCCGCACAGCGTGATCAGCTTCTTGATGCTTACGGCGCACGGCGACATCGGCATGGTTGATACGTTGTTGCGATTGCGTAAAGGCAGGGTCCAACATGCCGTGGAAAGCGGCACTGGCCAGCGTCATCATCACCGCATCGCAACACCAGTCGGCGCTGCGGCGGTGCGCGGCACAAAATTTCGAGTCGAGATGCCCGATGGTGCAGTGGCCACCGTGGCGACCACCGAAGGCGAGGTGGACTTTTCCCAGGCCTCGGCCGGATCAACACACGTGCCAGCTGGCCAAGGATTGGTTGCCAGTGCCACCAGCAGTTACACCGAGCCGTTGTTGCCAGCACCGGCAATTGACAGCGTGGTACGTGCAGGCGTCGGGGCCAGTCTGTCCTGGAGAGAAGTCGCCGATGTCACTGGCCATCGTGTGACTCTTTTCAAGGACGGCAAGCCTATCGACGAATCGGTGTCGTCAGTGAATCAATGGGACATCGATGCGCCATTGGGGGTGTACACGCTGGCCGTTCGGGCGATTGCGCCAAGCGGGCTGGAGGGGCTCGATGCCAACACTGCGCTGGAAGTGGTTCATGCGGCGCCATCGGGTGAAATAGCAACGGCAGATCACGCTGGAGTACCCGTTCGGCTCAGTTGGACTGCTTCAGTTGACGACCCGGGTCCGTTTGTTGTCCGGGTGCGGGGGTCAACGGGCGAGCCCATGGAATACCCGACCGCTGCTCCCACTATCGAACTGTCTCTGCAGGCTGGAAATTACGAATGGCAGGTGGCGAGTGCGTCAGCCAGTGAAGCGCGATGGCTACCGCTGTCGTTAGAACCCGAATCTCCTGCACGGTTGACTGTAACCAGACAGACACGCGATCTGCCGCTACAGATCACGTTAAGCCCGGCAACCCAGTCGTTTGTTGCTTATCGTGTCGAGGTGCTCCGCAATGGCAAGGTCGTCGCAGAGCGCGAGTTCGAGCAAGCGTCGAAGCTGGCCATCGAAGCGGTGCCCAATTGTCAGCCGTGTCAGGTACGTGTGGCAGCGACGGCAGCAGGTTTGCTTTCCGATTACACTCAATCTGAATATCGTGATTTACCCGGACATCCGTGGCCGATCTACGTCGTGCTGGCTCTGTTGGCCATACCTCTCTAAGCGAACGTGAGCGACCCGCGCACACGCTGCGTTGATTTCGACGTGAGTTATTGCTCATCTCGGTAGCCGTTTTTGCGTTGGCGACCACCGCCGTCCAGTTTCGCTGGTTTGAAGTCCTTGACCGCCTGGCATTTGATTTTGTGCTGCGATCGATGCCGATAGAGATGGACGACACAATCGTGCCGGTAGGCATCGATACCCGCAGTCTCGCCGGTATTGGACGCTGGCCATGGTCGCGGGCTCGTCAGGCAGACCTCATCGAGCGCGTCGTGCAACAAAGCCCTGCAGCTGTCTTCGTTGACCTTGTCTATAGCGATCTCGGTAGTGCCGACGATGATGTCCGCCTGGTCGCCGCCTTCGATCAATCGGTGCCGATGGCGCTGCCGGTGGTCATCGATGCGGTTTCACCGGGTGGCGCACTCCTCGAGCAGTTGCCGTTCCCGGATCTGATCGACGTCGTCGACCGCCTTGGTCATGGGCACGTTGCACCGGATGGAGATGGGATCGTCCGTGGAAACTACCTGTACGAGGGTATCGGTGAACCACGCTGGCCGCATATCGGACTCCTGCTTGGAGCAGAATCGAACCCTCTATTGGTCCACGAATGTGTTACCCCCAACAACGGTTCGATGGCGAATGAGCAATGTGGTTATCGGCGCATCCGGTTTGCCGGATCACCCGGGAGTTTTCCACATCTATCCGCAATTGATGTGATGGAGCAACGAATTGATCGCGAGATCTTGGCCGGGAAGGTGGTGCTGATCGGTCGGACCGATCTTGGTGCACCGGATGCAATTCCGGTACCGATGTCTGCTGACATCCGGCCGATGGCTGGTGTGGAGTACAACGCCAATGCGTTGAATGCGGTGCTCCATGATGGTCTGGTCGAGACGATGTCGGTCCGATGTACATTGTTCATCGTCCTGCTCATGGTCGGTGTCGGGTTGTTTGTGATACCCAGGCAACGACCTCGTCAGATGCTTGTCTCCACAGTCGTGCTCGCACTGCTTCCGGTACCTCTGTCCGCTGCATTGCTGTTCAGCGCCGATGTGTGGATCGATTTGTCAGCGGCAAGTGTGGGGGTTGCACTCATCTACCCGTTGTGGAGCTGGCGACGCAATGAGATGGGCTGGCAGTTTGTTGGTGATGAGCGCGACCGTCTTGCAGCGGAGGCGTTTCGCTGGTCGCGCAGTCGAGCGCGGGTCAATGAAGGAGAGCTGCCAGTACGGCTTGACTGGCTGATTGCAGGAACATCGAGCACGTTGAGTGAAGAGCTGATTGCAGGGATCCATGCAGACCAGTCGTTGAGTGTGCTACCGACAGGCACTCTGGATCCATTTGTCGCGCGTCTGCTCAGAATGCAGACGCTGGCCGATGAGGTCCGGGTTGGCAGGGAAGTCAGCATGGCGGGGATCGACCAGATGCCGGTCGGGCTATGCATATTTGTTGCGTCGGGTAATGTCGTACTCAGCAATGACTCTTTTCGCCTGTTCACAGGCATCACCAGATCGCACACGTACTTTGTCAATGATGCGCTGGCGCAGTTGCTCGATGTGGCTTGGCAGGAAGAGCTGCGTAAAGTCATTCTGGAAAGCGCGGTTCGCTGGCTGGAAACCCGGAATGCGCAGGGCCAACGGCTTCTGGTCAGGGTCGCACCGCTACGGGTGGCAGGTTATGCGCAGCCTGTTTGTCTACTGACAATCAGTGATGTCACCGATATCCGCATTGCCCAGGAACGGCGAGAGGAAACCCTAGCGTTTGTATCCCACGACTTGCGCTCGCCGATATCGTCGATTCTCTCCATCGTCCGCAATCCGAAGCTGAACAGCGATCCCACCGCCATGGCACGGATCGAAACCTATGCGCAACGCAGTCTTAAAGTCTCCGAAGAATTCGTTCAGCTTTCCCGTCTGGAAAATACGATCACCGTACATCGTGATGAGATTGATCTCCTGACCGTGGTTGAAAATGCCAATGACCAGCTGTACGAGTTCGCGAGTAACAAGTCAATAAACGTAACGCTGGCGTATCCGGAAAGCCCCCTGTTGTGGTGGATTCACGGCAATGGTGAACTGCTGGGGCGAGTGTTTGTCAATCTGTTGGAAAACGCAGTCAAGTACAGTCCCGGCGGGACGAATGTGAAGGCAAGCATACAAATCACGGCTACCCAGTTCGAGATTTGCATCGAGGATGAAGGCTTTGGTATTCCGGCTGCAGAAGTTGAGTTTGTTTTCGATCCGTACTTCCGCTCCGCAGCACCAGAACTGCAAGCAGAAAAAGGGGTTGGTCTCGGCCTGCGATTTGTGCGTACCGCCATGGAACTGCACGGTGGCAGAGTGATCATCGAAAGCCGATACCGGGAAGGATCGAAATTTGTGGTATGTCTGCCGTTGTCCTGCGCAATTACCCACGGTGAGTTACACGCGACGGATCCGGACACTGCCAGGTCTTTGTAGAAAAACTGTTTTAGCCTGAGCCGTTATTGGTGACTCCGTTGGCATGGCGTGCTTTTTAGCTACACCGCCTCTTGCCGTTGATCCCCCGGAATCAGCAGCGCTGGCCTTAAACCTTTCGAATTGCTGGATGGAGACGCAGATGTTGAAACGAATGGTGTCCGGAATCGCGTTATCGCTGCTGGCGGGCGCGGCTCTGGCAGACCGTGTGGAATTTGCCAATGGTGATGTCATTACCGGAACGGTGACGTCGATGGCAGGTGGCAAGGTTGTTGTGCAGACGGAGTATGCCGGACGCATCACGGCAAGCGTCGACAAAGTGGCGCGAATCGCCACCGATGCAGAGTTGAACCTGCGGACGAGTGCGGATGAAGATCTTGTCAGCGCACTGGACGGCGACGCAACCAGCGTCAAATTGACCAGCTTGAATCGAGAGCTCGCCCTGGCGCACGTTACCGGCGCCTCTCGCGTAGTGGACGCTGCGGCGGTGGCCGCGACCAACTGGGCACACAAGGTCGATGTAGCAGCGGCTCTGACCAAGGGCAACACGGATACGCGGTCGTTTTCGGTGTTTACCGAGTCGCTGGCGCGCAGTTCCAGGAACGAGCACATGCTAACGGTCGCGCTGTACCAGGATGAGGTCAGCGAGGTCACCACCCGCGAGATGTTTGATATCGACTACGGTTACAAGCGATTCCTGGCGAACGACAAATGGTTTCTTGGCGGCAACGTCGAGTACTTCAAGGACAAACTCCTGGGCGTGGACCCGCGAATCACGGCAGGCGCAGGACTTGGCTATCGCTTCTGGGATAACAGCCTGGGTTCACTCACTGTGGAGTTGGGTGGTAGCGCGGTCTATGAAAATCTGGGCCTGGGCAGCGAAACCAATCCGGCTGTCCGCTATGCACTGGCCTATCGTCGTTTGCTGGTTGGCGAGCAGCTTGAATTTTTCCATCGTCACCAGGTTCTGAAGATTCTTGACAGCAGTCGCGGTTCGGTCCTGGACTCCTCAACGGGCTTGTCATTCCTGTTCAATGACTGGTGGAGCGCAACACTTCGAGCCGACCTTCGCCATCAGACCAAGCCACCTGTTGGAAGCCACAAGTCCGACCTGGTCTATACCGTTGGCGCCGGCGTACGATTCTGATCGGAGAGGTGCGCTCCTCGTTGAAAGACTTGCTTGTTGAGGGAAAGGCCTGGATCGGGAGATCAACGGCCGAGCGATTTCCCAAGGCATTCAGACACGACATTGTGTGAAGCCGCCAGGCGTATTGAGAAGTGCCAGAGTATCCGGTACGGAAGAGTGGCTGAACCGTGGGACGTGTTGAACAAGCGCATGGTGAAAATTGAAGAACAGACTTTGATGTGATGGTTGGTCCGATTGCCAGGCCGACTAAAGCTCAACGAGGTCTCGTCGGATCGTGTCGTGCCTTGTGTCGAATTGCGTCATCAATCCATCTGCTGACTGGTACTGTGAGGCAGAGTATTGCTGAAGGTTTCCCGGCAGAGTGAGTCTCTTTCCCCAGAGTTAACGGGTCTTTTCCAATCACTCAAGCCGGACCGGAGCCAAAATTGACCGCTTGCCGGCCCGCTGTGGCTATAATGCGGCCCTGCCCCCGGCCTCAGTTGTTTCGGGATATTTCTGCAACGCCTTTCAGCTACGTGTCACGAAGGAGAAAGAACACCATGAAGCAGGGAATAAAAGTCCTCTTCACGCTTGCCATGGCCAGCCTGCTCTGGTCAGCAAACGCCGCTGCCGGCGATCAAGGCACCGTCTATCTTAGCCCTGGCCTCATCTACTATCAGGCGCCAAAACGTGCCGAGATTGGTATCGATGATGCCGAACTTGGTGGTGGTGTGATTGTCGGTTTTCAGGCTTCCGAGCGCGTCAACCTCGAGTTGCTGCTTGGTCGCGCCAAACTGGACTACGACCTGCCCGGCGGTTCTGGTGATGACAATGCCGATCTGTTCTGGGTTGATATCCTGTACCGCACCAGGACTGAAGGCGCCTGGCAGCCGTTCATCCTGGCCGGTGCAGGCCGTACGGCGATCGACTTCGATAGCGTACGTGACAAGGAAAAAGACACACAGATCAATGCTGGTGTCGGTGTATTCCGCACATTGACTGAACGATTGTCGCTGCGTGGTGACATCCGCATGAACTATTCGCCTGATCACAAGGATCTGCAGCCGTTCATGTTTGTTGGTCTGACTGCGTTCCTGGGGGATCTGGGTGGTGTACCCGGTATCAAAGATGCCGATGGTGACGGTGTTGCCGATGCGGATGACAAATGTCCGAACACACCTCCCGGTACTACGGTCGGGCCGGATGGTTGTGAACTCGACAGCGATGGAGACGGTGTCGTCGACAGCGCTGATGCCTGCCCCGGGACGCCGGCTGGTGTGGCTGTCGATGCACGCGGTTGCCCGCCAGACAGCGACGGTGACGGTGTTCCGGACTATATGGATGCCTGCCCAGGTACGCCGGCGGGTGTGAAGGTTGACGAGAAGGGCTGCCCCGAAACACTGCGTGAAACGGTCACGATCGACCTGAACCTGGAGTTTGATTTTGACTCAGCTCAACTGCGTCCTTCGCATCACGCTGAAATCGACGAAGTGACTGCTTTCATGAAGCAGTACCCCGGTTCAGTTGCCGTAATTGAAGGGCACACCGACAGCATCGGATCCGATGCCTACAACCAGGCACTGTCCGAGCGCCGCGCCAGCAGTGTTCTGGATCACATGGTGAATCCGGGTGGTGTTGCCCGTGATCGTCTGACTTCCAAGGCGCTTGGTGAATCTACACCTATCGATACCAACGATACGGATGAAGGTCGCCAGCACAACCGACGGGTGTCTGCGAAGATCTCCAACGGGACGAACTGATTCGTTCTGATGGTTGATCCTGAAGGCCGCTTTCGAGCGGCCTTTTTTTTGGTCGGAGAAGAGTGATGTTGAACGTGAGGATTTTACTGCTGTTTCTGGCCCTGGTGCTGGCAGCCGGCTGTGATACGGCCTACTACGGTGCATGGGAAAAAGTGGGGGTGCACAAACGCGACATCCTGCGCGATCGTGTTGAGGCAGCCATGGCATCACAGGAAGATGCGAAGGAAGAATTTCGATCCGCACTCGAGCGGTTCGAGTCTGTGGCCGGGACTCAATCCGGCGACCTGAAGGATGCTTATACCGAACTGCAGGCGACTTATGACGACGCCGAATCGCGGGCCGAGGCTGTGCGCAGCCGCATCAAGGCCGTTGATGCTGTGTCTGGCGACCTGTTCAAGGAATGGGCAGCGGAAATCCAGCAGATCTCCAATACCAGGATGCAGGCAGACAGTCGGCGAAAACTGAAGACTTCGCAGGCTGCCTACCAGGGTCTGATTCTCTCGATGCGGCGAGCCGAATCCCGTATGCAGCCCGTACTCACCGCATTCAAGGACCAGGTGCTCTATCTCAAGCACAATCTGAATGCGCAGGCGATCTCTTCGCTACGTGGTGAGCTGAAGGTGATTGAAGGCGACGTTGCGCGTCTGGTAGCCGAGATGGAGGAGTCGATCCGAAAGTCGCAGATCTTTCTCAAGGAATTGTCGGCATCGGGTTCTGCATGAAGGCACTGCGGTGGTTGCTGGCAATCGAGACGTCAGGATCGGAAGCATCAGTCTCGCCGCTGCGTGGGGGTGGAAGTGGTGATGGCCGGGAAAACAGGGAGTGGTGAGCTACGACGGGTCACGATTGACCAGGCCGCCGGCTTTGGCACCGGGTCCCTGCTTGAAGTGGAGCGGGTTCGAATCGGGGTACCCCTCGATCCGGACAATGGTCAGAGCGGGCTCTTTTAACTGACCGAAGTGGCAATCCTGGGTGCGACGCTGAATGTGATCGTAAACGGCGATTCAACCAATCTTGCAGCCAGGAAGCGTCAAATCGACCAACAGACAGGCGCCAGTGGCTCGTCGAGTGACCCGGTAGAAAGAGCATCGGCCGATTCAGCACCGGTCCGTCTGATCGTCGACCCACTGGAGTTCGCCAATCTGCAGACACATGTCTCTTCGGAGGTGCTAGCAGCCTGTCGGACTTTCACGGACCCGGCTAAGATAACGCGTACCAGAAACAGCGTGTGAAGGCGATGCCGCGATTTCATCCGATTGACCGAGATACGGACTTTCTGTTTCCGCCGTCC
>Ga0105051_10008533_pt1 | contig 10351 bp, 9 predicted proteins | sample FRY02_FD_78383 | JGI IMG/M metagenome (GOLD analysis project Ga0105051, IMG submission 78383) | Freshwater microbial communities from Lake Fryxell liftoff mats and glacier meltwater in Antarctica - FRY-02 (megahit assembly) | ecosystem: Environmental > Aquatic > Freshwater > Ice > Glacier...
CCAGTCTTGGGGTATCGGGTCATTTGTAACCTCTGCAAGGGGTCGTATGGTTATCTCAGGGGTAAACTGAGGGGTAAACCAGAGTTTAACTTGCTTTGATTTATTTTGAAAGGTTTTGTATTGATTAAATTTGTTAACAGTATGATTTTATTGATTATTTACTGTACAAAGTGAAACATACTAAAACACATCAAAACACTGTTTAATTCCATGGGGTGCAAGGGGTCGAAGGTTCGAATCCTTCCGTTCCGACCAGTAATATCAAGGGGTTAGCTCTCACAAGGGGCTAACCCCTTAGTTTTTTGATTTTAATTCTAAGCATGTTGCTTAATCAGACGCAGTAGTTGCTCAACTTCCTCTTCAGTCGTATCCCACCGACACACAAAGCGCGCAAGCTCTGGGCCGCGTCTGTAAAAGAGGACGCCATCGGCAGCAAGTTGATCGAGTGCTGTTGCGCGCATTTCTACAAACAACTCGTTGGCTTGGACCGGTGCGATCAGTTTTGTACCGCTGATATTTTCAATACCCATAGCAAGTTTGCTAGCAGCTGCATTTGACTGTCTTGCCAAGCGCAGCCAGAGATCATTTTCGACATACGCAAGCACTTGTGCGGAGGCGAAGCGCATTTTCGACCAGATCATTCCTCCGCGGCGAAGATGAAAGTCAATTTTTGTGGCGATTTCTGGGTTGAAAACAACGATTGCATCGCTCAGTAATCCACCGTTTTTTGTCACACCTAGCGAGAGAATATCGACACCAGATTTCCAGGTCATTTCAGCGGGGCTACATCCAAGATAGGCCAGTGCGTTGGCAAAGCGCGCGCCATCCATGTGGACAGTAAGTTGTCGAGCGTGGGCGAGGGCACTGAGCTGACTGATTTCAGATGGCGTGTAGACGGCACCCATATCGGTAGCCTGAACGATATTGACGGCGACAGGCTGGCTCTTATGTGCTTGTCCAAAGCCAGCGCTATTTAGATTTTTTTCAAGCGCAATCGGACAAACTTTGCCGTGGATGCCCTCGATCGGAGTCACTTTAAGCCCACTACCAAAAAAACCGACTGCATTACATTCGGAGGTATTGATGTGTGCCTCTGGGCTGCAGTACACCGCACCAAAAGGCGTCCCTGATGCTGCGAGTGCAAGCGCGTTGGCGCCAGTGCCTGTTGGAATGGGAAAAACACGAACAGAGGTTTCAAACACATCACTGAGTTTTGTATTGAGCTCGGCAGTCACTGCATCCGCACCATAACCGATCGCACAGCCGTGGTTGGCACGAACAACGGCATCAAGAATTTCTGGTGCAGCACTTCCGCAGTTATCGCTTCTGAACTCGAGTGTGGGTTGATTCATCTTTCGCTCTATTTATTTGTTGAGTAGCAAGATCGTACAAGATCTGACTCTACCTAAGCGCGTGAATGTCCTCAAGCCATATTGCGTGTTCTTTCGAAAGATTGCCATCCAGCCCTGATGACTCATGCGTGCCGATCGCGAGACTTTGTACTAAGTGTGATGCAACAAGCGAGCTTTAAAATAAAAAAACGGACATTTGTCCGTTTTTTTACTATGACAGTGCTAAGACCAAAGGAGGTAGGTCTTTAGGCCGTAACTGCCTCAGCTTCTGTTGTCGCAGTCGTGGCTTTTGCAGCTTCTGCATCCGCTTCGGCTTGAGCGCGAGCAGCTTTGGCAGCAGCACGCTTCTCAGTGGTGGCCTTATAAGCGTCAGACACATGATCCCACAGGAACTTATCAGTGACAGACTTCGAGAATGAGTCTGCACAGATCAGGGCAACACCCAGTGGTCCAAGGGCAATACGCGCACCGATTCCAGCTGCAGCGTGAGCAGCACCGTTTACGAACTTGCCATCTAACAGCAAGCTTGCACCGGGCAACATCGTTTCGCCAACGAGCTTAGCGCCGTTCACAAGAGCGTTGACTGGATTAACGTTTGCGCTTTGAACTTCAGAATTTTGAGCTTGGGTCATTGATGATTCTCCGGGAATTCAACTAAGCCGTTGGACATATGTCCAGCTAATAATGAAGTTTCACACCTTTTTGTTGGCTGAACAATAGCTTTGCTGTCAATTGCTCGCAAAAGGATGGGTTGCCTGCCAGTGTCTGGCGATATCGATCCGACGGCATACCCAAACCCTGTCATGTCGGGCAATATGATCAAGAAAACGCTGCAGTGCAATGAATCTTCCTGGACGCCCTAGCAGTCTGCAATGCATACCAATTGAAAGCATCTTAGGTGAGTCTTCGCCCTCTGCGTACAAGACATCGAAGCTATCCCTTAAATACTCAAAAAAATGTTGTCCAGTATTGAACCCCTGAGGTGTGGCAAAGCGCATATCGTTGGTGTCGAGCGTATAGGGAACGATGAGATGAGGGACTGTTGAGCCATCACTTTTTGGCACTTGAGTCCAGAACGGAAGGTCATCACCGTAGTAGTCGCTGTCATACTCATAGCCCCCGTGCTCAACAACGAGTTGCCGAGTATTGGGGCTATCGCGACCGGTGTACCAACCAAGCGGCCATTGACCATTTGTCATTTCTTTGATGATCGCAGTCGCCGCCTTCATGTGCGCGCGCTCGGTGTCGATGTCTGTATTTTGATAATGCAGCCAACGCAAGCCATGACAAGCAATTTCGTGACCTTGCGCGACAAAGGCTGCGCACAGTTCGGGGTGGCGCTTTAGCGCGACTGCCACTCCAAAAACGGTAAGTGGTAGCTTTCTTCGCTCAAATTCACGCAAAATCCGCCAAACCCCAGCACGAGAACCGTATTCATAAATTGACTCCATACTCATATGGCGGGCTGGGTAACTTTCTGCTCCGACGATTTCTGATAGAAATCTTTCAGAGCCTGAATCACCATCCATCAGGGTGTTTTCTGCACCTTCTTCGTAGTTCAAAACAAATTGAACGGCGATTTTGGCCCGTCCGGGCCAGTTTGCCTGAGGTGGCGTTGCTCCGTATCCAATCAGGTCGCGCGGGTAGTGCTCAGCATAAAGGGGAGTCATTTGTTTGATTAGCACTGCTCAAGGTTGTTGTTATTTTAAGAAGGGATTTTGTTGAATGATATCGCTAAGATCATCCTGATGCGCATAAGCGCTGCATACTTTTTTTGTTGAATTTGGTTTGTGTGAAGGCCTGGATCTGTCGCGTCCGATACGCTGCACTGCAGCATAAACGCTGGCCACGTTTAGCCTCTGGAAAAGAGTAAGATTCTGTATCTTTAAACAAGGGGATTAGCGCATGAGTCGCCCATTTCGTATCGCAGTATTGCCTGGTGATGGTATTGGTAAGGAAGTGATGCCCGAAGGTCTGCGGGTGTTGAAAACTGCCTCTGAAAAATTCGGACTCACTCTTGAGTATCGTCATTTTGAATGGGCGTCTTGTGACTATTACGCCAAAACTGGCGAAATGATGCCTGCTGACTGGAAAAGTCACCTGCAAGACTGTGATGCCATTTATTTCGGTGCCGTCGGTTGGCCTGCGATTGTGGCTGATCACACCTCTTTGTACGGCTCACTTTTAAAGTTTCGCCGCGAATTTGATCAATACATCAACTTACGCCCAGTACGTTTGTTTGACGGCGTCCCTTGCCCTTTGGCCAACCGTAAAGCCGGTGACATCGACTTTTTCGTCGTGCGAGAAAACACTGAAGGCGAATACTCGGCTGTTGGTGGAAAAATGTTCGAAGGCACTGAGCGCGAAATCGTCTTGCAAGAGTCGATTTTCACGCGTATTGGTTGCGATCGCGTCTTGCGTTTCGCCTTTGAAATGGCGTCACGTCGTGACCGTAAACACCTGACCATTGCGACCAAGTCAAACGGTATCGCAATCAGCATGCCTTATTGGGACGAACGTGCAGCGGTGATCGCCAAGGACTATCCTAGCGTGACCACGGACAAGCAACACATCGATATCTTATCTGCGCGTTTTGTATTGCAACCTGATCGCTTTGATGTGGTGGTGGCTTCCAACTTGTTTGGCGATATCTTGTCCGACCTGGGTCCCGCATGTACGGGCACCATTGGTTTAGCACCTTCGGCCAATTTAAACCCAGACCGCAAGTTTCCGTCGTTGTTTGAGCCTGTTCATGGTTCGGCGCCCGACATCTATGGCAAGAATATCGCCAACCCCATCGCGATGATTTGGTCTGGTGCCTTGATGCTGGAGTATCTCGGTCGTGGCTTGCCTGCCGAGCATCAGAAGCCATATCTCGATGCACATGATGCCATCGTGACGGCGATTGAAGATGTATTGAGCAAAGGTCCTCACACACCAGATCTGGGTGGCCAAGCCAATACGACCCAAATCGGTGAAGCCATCAGTAAAGTGTTGGCTAAATAAATATTCATGCACCAAGGATCTACAAATGCCTGACTACACCAATCGGTTCAAACAATCTCTGAAAGCAGGGGAGGCAAACATCGGTTTATGGGTGTCGATCCCTGATGCCTTTACAACGGAGATCTGTGCGACAGCGGAGTTTGATTGGATGCTGCTTGATGGTGAGCACACTCCAACAGATCCACTGACTATCCTCGGCCAGTTACAAGCCTGTGCGGCCTACAACACTCAGGTTGTGGCGCGTCCGCCGATTGGTCAGACACATCTAATCAAGCAACTGTTAGATCTTGGTGTTCAGAATTTGCTGATCCCGATGGTAGACACGGCCGAGCAAGCACGAGAACTCGTGCAGGCCGTGCGCTATCCGCCTCATGGTGTTCGTGGCGTAGGCTATGGTTCTGCGCGCGTATCCCGTTGGGACTCGCGCAAGGACTATGTCAAAGTCGCGAATGACGAGATTTGTTTGCTTGTTCAAGCTGAAACCAAAACAGGTTTAAGTAATTTGGACGAGATTTGTGCAGTGGAGGGCGTCGATGGGGTATTTCTTGGACCATCGGACATTTCTGCTGCACTCGGGCACTTGGGTAATCCTGGTCATCCAGAGGTGGTGGCAACAATTGAAAAAGGCATTGCCACAATCCTGAAGCATGGCAAAGCGGCCGGTATCTTGACCCCAGATCGGACCTTGGCGCAACACTATCTCAAGCTAGGGTGTACGTTTGTCGCAGTCGGTGTGGATGCACGTGTGCTGGCATTAGGTGTGCGTGAGTTACGTGCTGCTTTCAGCTAAGGTTTTAATACATGACAAAACCAGACTCTGTTAAAAATATCTCGACAGACATCCCTTCAGAGGCGGAGTTTGGCTCTCAACTTGGTCTGACGAATTTAGCGTTACTTGCGTTGACGGTTTTAGCGCTTGTTCTTTGCTATTTGATCGCGAAACCTTTCATTTCAACGATCGCGTGGGCTGCAGCACTGGCCATACTGGGCTGGCCTCTCCATCGTAAGATTCGTCAGTGGGTGTCTTGGTCAACATTGGCAGCCTCTTTGTCTTGTGTTGCGATCGCCTTGATCGTCATCATTCCTTCCGCGCTAGTGATTCCCAGCGCGATCGAGGAAGCTATAAACGGATACAAGTTAATCCGGTCACAGATTGAGTCTGGTGTTTTGGATAAGGCGTTTGAGAATCATCTCTGGATTGCCTTGACCTGGGAGTGGCTGCGGGAGAGACTGGATATCGGCGATGTGTTGCAACGTGCTGGCACCGTATTGACGACAGTCAGCTCTTTCGCTGTGAGAGCATCTTTGGCTGGAGCATTCGAATTTCTGTTGACCTTTTTGTTCTTGTTCTATTTCTTGAAAGATCGGGACGCGCTATTACAGAGCATTCGTTCGTTATTGCCAATGACAGCGGATGAAACCCAAAAAGTGTTTGGTTTAGTCAATGACACAATATTTGCCACGGTATATGGCAAGGTGCTTGTCGCTATTGTTCAGGGCACCCTAGGCGGGTTGATGTTTTGGTGGCTTAATATTCCCGCAGCTGGGTTTTGGGCTGTTGTAATGGGGCTGTTGTCCATCATTCCCTTGGTGGGTCCAACAGTCGTGTGGGGACCGGCCGCTTTGTTGTTAATGCTTAATGGCGAGTGGGGCGCTGGGATGTTGCTTCTTGCTTGGGGAGCCATAGTCGTCAGCCTAGCTGACAACTTTCTCTATCCAATCGTAGTCGGTAAATATTTGCGCTTACACACTGTGCCCTTGCTTATTGCTCTTCTTGGGGGGCTATTTCTTTTTGGACCAGTGGGCTTTTTTCTAGGCCCTGTTATTCTTGCACTCGCTTTTGCAGCGCTGCAGATATGGCGGACTCGCTCTCAAGCGGGTAGGCAATAAAGTCTACCCGACTGAAGCAAACTAAACGACTGGCTGCTCCATCGATTGAGCCAATCCCCGCATCAGACCAAGCATAAGCTCGCAGCGCGGCGCAGATACACCGTGCTCATTGGCCAATGAGACTGCCACGCCAAGGATGGCCTCGTGCTCAAGTGAACGGCCGGCAAGCACATCTTGCAACATTGAGGCGCGATTGGAACCTGAGCGTTTAGTTGGCGTACATAGCTCGTCCATATCGATTTTGCCGCGTAAGTCCGTACCGCATGCCAAGGCAATATCCGTGACTTCCATCATGATGGATTTACGCAGCGCAATAATGTCTGGGTTTTTGTTCATCAGCGGCGTGGGTAGACGCGTGAGTGCTGCGACAGGATTTAAGCCAAAGTTGAGCAAGAGCTTGTACCAAATCTCAAATCGAATATCCTGCGTGGCCAGACCACGAATGCCTGCTGACTGAAATAACTCGGCAACGCGGGATAAACGCCAAGATTCCGAGCCATCAGGCTCACCAATCATCCAGCGGTCTTTCTGTGCACTCTGAATGATCCCTGGCTCAATGACTTCATTGGGTGAATAAATCACGCAACCTAGCGAACGATCGCGCAGACGCTCCCAGAGTTCACCTTTAGGGTCGAGGGAGAAAAGGGGGGTTTGAGATCCATTGAGGCCTTTGTGCCACCACCACGGAATCCCATTAATCGCGAAAACAGCAACGCCATCAGGTGCTAACAGCGCTTCGATGGAAGCTGCTGCGTCAGGCAGTGCTTGTGCCTTGAGTGTCACAATCACTACATCTTGCTGCGCAAGTGAGCTTGGAACGTCTGTGGCGTGTTGTGGCCGTCCTGTGTGGGTTTCATCACCGCGGGTCACTGTCAGACCCGCACGTTTGATCGCGGCCAATTGAGGGCCACGCGCGATAACTGAGAGTTCGTGCAGGCCAGAAGCCGCAAAACGGGCGGCGAGGTGTCCGCCCACGGCACCCGCGCCATAGATACATACTTTCATTGACTCAAATCCTTTACTTTACATAATATACATTATGCGACAATTACGGATGGATAAAAGTTGTCCAAACGCTTTACTCCAAGTCGAACTGTTGACCTAATAATGGCACGACCGCGTTCCAGCCAAGCGTATGTTTAATATGTAGACGCATTGCATCGGCAGCGTCAGGTTCACCGTGATTTAAAAAAACTGCTTTGGGTGGTTTCTTGGTCGTTTTAAGCCAGTCCATGAGTTCAATCGAGTCGGCATGCGCAGACATCCCGTCTAATGAGACGACCTCGGCATTAATCGGAACATCATTGCCGTAAATGCGTACCGTCCGCTCACCAGCCACCATTCGAGCACCGCGCGTACCACTGGCTTGAAAGCCCGCAAATACAATCGTATTGCGATGATCTGGCGCAAAGGTCTTTAAATGATGCAAGACTCGACCGCCTGTTGCCATGCCGCTCGCAGAAACAATGACGGAGGGATAACGGATGACATTGAGGGCCTGCGATTCAACTTGAGTCCTGACCATCTTTGCCACATGCCCAAGGCCTGCACAATCTTGACGATCGAGTCGGTGCTCTTTGCAATGTTTTTGGTAAATTTCAGTCATCCCGATGGCCATCGGGCTGTTTAAAAATACGGGTAAATTAGGAATTGTCTTGGATTTTTTCAGATAGTAAATGGCAAGTAATATTTCCTGAGCTCGCCCCACGGCAAACGCTGGGATGATCACAATACCGCCCCGCTCTGCCGTACGTTTGATGATGTCACCTAATTGGGCTTGTGCATCGACCGAGCCATGGGTCCGATTGCCATAGGTTGACTCCATGACAATGTAATCAGCTCGCTCAATGGCAGCAGGCGCATGCATGATGGGATCGTTCGGGCGTCCAAGATCGCCAGAAAATAGGATTATTTTTCCTTCGGCCGTGACTTCAGCGGAACTCGCACCCAAGATGTGCCCAGCTGGTTTAAAGCGCAGGGAAATCTCTTCTGTGATGTCTAGCGAGCGATTGAACTCAAGCGATTTGAACAAGCGAAAGGTTTTTCTCACATCCGCAACCGTATAGAGCGGCAGTGCCACTTTATGCGTTGTCGTGTGATGTTTGTTCGCGAAGTCAGCCTCTTCTTGTTGCAGTTTGGCACTGTCAAGCAGTAACAACTGACATAAGTCAATTGTTGAAGGAGTGGCGTATATCGGCCCGCGAAAACCTTGCTGGACTAAAAGAGGTAGCGCACCGGAATGATCAAGATGCGCATGCGTCAAGATCACCGCATCGAGTTGCTTGGCATCGAAGGGGAATGCGGTCCAGTTTAATGCCCGAAGATTCTTAAAGCCCTGAAACAGTCCGCAGTCAATCAGGACCTGATGATTGTCTGTGCTGAGTAATGACTTTGAGCCAGTAACGGTGCTCGCAGCACCAAGAAATGTCAGTTTCATCAGAGCACCTCGCTAAGAGACAGAGCTTCAATCATACAGAGTTCGACAGCCGGCGTGCGCGTCCTCGGACGTGCCCTACTCTTACCGCCCTTCAAACTTTGGCTTGCGCTTCTCTGCAAAAGCTTGGACAGCCTCTTTATGATCGTGTGTAGTTTGCACTAAGGCTTGGGATGCGGCAGCCATATCAAGGGCAACAGGCAGCGTGACATGATGAGAGTCGCGAATCAGACGTTTACTCATGCGAATTGAGTGGACGGGATGAGAGGCAATGCGCGTTGCCATCGCGCGCGCTTCATCGAGCAAAAGTGCGTCATCGACCACCTTAGATACCAATCCAATGCGGGCAGCTTCTTGGGCATCCACAAAATCACCCGTAAAGGTCATTTCATAGGCTTTTGACAGGCCTACGACTTTTGGCAAATACCAAGCGCCACCATCTCCCGATACCAAACCCATACGCGCAAAGCTTTCACCAAACTTTGCGCTATGACCGGCAATCCGAATGTCACACATCGAGGCTAAATCGCACCCTGCACCGATTGCCGCGCCATGCACTGCAGCAATCGTCGGTGCGTCAAGCGTGCTGAGCGCCAAAGGAATACGCTGAATCCCAGCGGTGTAGTACGCACGAATATCAACAGGGGCTTTTTGTACGGCCGCGGAAGTTCGATCCTGCATGCGCTTGACGTTGCCACCCGAGGAGAAGCCTTCGCCTGCGCCGGTAATAATGACGCAACCTACAGATAAGTCTGCATTGATTCGCGCAACGTAGCTCACTAACGCGTCAATAATCGCAGGGGATAAAGCATTTCGTGTATCGGGCTCATTCAGCGTGAGTGTCACCACCCCGCCCTCTTGTTCGTACTTGACTGCTTCGTGATTCATTGCTTGACTCATTCGATTCTCCACCGTTGCACTCAAGGTTAACGTGCCTCTCGCAAAATCTTTTTAGCGATGGACATACGGTGTACTTCGGAGGGACCCTCGTAGACGCGCATCACACGTACGCGTTGCGCGAGAAGCTGTAGGGGCATCTCTTTGGTCACGCCCATCGCACCAAAAGCCTGCATGGCATGGTCGATAATTTCTCCTGCCATTTCTGTTGCGTAGACTTTGATCATTGAGGCTTCAAATTTGACATCCTGCCCAAGGTCTTGCTTGCGGGCGGCATCCATCACCATCAAACGACAGGCGTGAATTTTCATCGCAGCATCTGCGATCCACCATTGAATGGATTGACGTTCTGACAAAGGTTGCCCAAAGGTCACACGCTGTTTTGCATGTGTACACATCATGTCAAGCGCGCGGCGTGCCATCCCAATACACCAAGCGCCCATTTGGAGACGGCGAATCACCAGACGTAGTTGCATCGGAGCAAATCCTGCGCCGACTTCTCCAAGAATATTTCCTTCGGGGATCCGACAATCTTCGAATGCTAATTCATAGGTGCGGTGACCAGCGAGCATCGGGATTTCACGCAGGATTTCAAAGCCTGGAGTGCCTTTGTCGACGATGAATGCTGTGATGCCCTCGTGTCGTTTACCGGAACCTACGCGCGCCATCACGACGACAAAGTCAGCTGCGGGTACGCGGCTCACCCAGATTTTGCGACCATTGATGACCCAACTGTTCCCGTCCTTGACGGCGCGGGTCAACATGCCAGAAG
>Ga0105051_10008536_pt1 | contig 10349 bp, 13 predicted proteins | sample FRY02_FD_78383 | JGI IMG/M metagenome (GOLD analysis project Ga0105051, IMG submission 78383) | Freshwater microbial communities from Lake Fryxell liftoff mats and glacier meltwater in Antarctica - FRY-02 (megahit assembly) | ecosystem: Environmental > Aquatic > Freshwater > Ice > Glacier...
ATGTGAGAGACTGAGTGTACGAATGAGTATGTACGTGTGGGTGAGAGAGAGGAGAGGGAGAGAGAGAGAGAGAGAGAGAGAGAGAGACAGAGAGAGAGAGAGAGAGAGAGAGAGAGAGAGCGAGCGTGTGCGTGCGTTTTCCAATCAAATGTTTCATTACGTAACATATATGTACTGGTGGTTTAAAACATCCACACAAACACCCCTTGTCAACAACTCTGGTGCTTTGTCCAATACATACATGGAATTCGACACGAAATGCATGCATATATGTGTGAGTACGTATTTACATATACATACAAAAATATATATATACACCCATATATATGTATATGTATATACTTATACATATCCACATATATATGTGTGTACATACGCAACACGATACATATATATATGCACACATTTTTATATATATATACATATATATTTATGTGGCGACATTTTTTACATACCTAAATGTATATATGAACACACACACATATACAACATCCCACTCACGCACGTTCCAAAACCCGCTTGAACCACACAAGAACAAATCCAGAAGCACATGTACACTCTTTCTTTACTACACAACACAATATTCAGAAACACACACACACCTCTTTTTCTACTGGCGGGGCGGGCGACATTTGAGGTGATGTTGCTAGCACCCTGGGGCTTGCTGATACTGCTGTGTATGTATGTTTGTGAGTATGTGTGTGGGTGTGTATGTGTATGTGTGTGGGTGTGTATGTGTATGTGTAGCGTCCTGGGGCTTGCTGATACTCCTGTGTACGTATGTTTGTGCGTATGCGAGTGTATGTGTATGTGTATGTGTATGAGTATGAGTACTTTGAACTTAGCACCCTGGGGCTTGCTGGTACTCCTGTGTACGTACGTTTGTGTGTATGTGTGTGTATGTGTATGTGTATGTGTATGAGTATGAGAAATTTGATGCTAGCACCTTTGGGCTTGCTGATGCTGCTGTGTACGTATGTATGTGCGTATTTTTATGTGTATGCGTATGAGGACTTGATGGTAGCACCTGAATGTTAGGAGATGATGCTGGGTAAGTATGCAGGAGCGAACGTGTGTGGGTGTGTACGTGAACGGGTATGAGTATTTTGATGCCAGCGCCTTTGGGCTTGCTGATGCTGTTGTGTACGTGTGTCTGCGTGTGTGTGTGTGCATGTGTAAGTGTATTTGTATGTTTCTTTGTCTGTGTATGAGAATGGGCAGAGTGAGATTATCACCTTTAGGCTTGTAGATGCTGCTGTGTGTGTACGTGTGAATGTGTACGTGTATTTGCATGTGTATGAGAATGAGCAGTTTGAAGCTAGCACCATCGGGCTTGCGGATGCTGCTGTGTGTGTTTGTGTGTTTGTTTATGTTTATTTGTACTTCCATGTATGTGGGTATGCATAAACTGGGGCTATCACGTCCGGGTTGCCTGATGCTGCTGTGTGCGTATGTATGTGCGTATGCGTGGGAGTGTGTATTTGTATTTGTGTGTGTATGCGGATGAGCAATGTGAGGGTACAACATTCAGGCTTGCTGATGCTGCTGTGTGCGTATGTATGTGCGTAAGTGTGAGAGTGCGTAGTTGCATGTGAGTGTATGTGTATTTGCATGTTCATGGGTATGAGTATTTTGACAGTGCTGTGTGCGTATGCATGCGCGTATGTGTGTGAGTGTGTGTGTGTATTTGTGCGTGCGTATGGATATAAATGTATTTGCACGTGTTTGAGTGTGTGCGAGTTGACACTAGTAATTCCAGCCTTGCTGATGCTGTTGCGTGTGTACGTGTGCATAGGCGTATGTGCATGTGCATGTGCATATGCATGTGCATGCGCCCGTGTGTGAATGTGCGTGCGCGACCATGTGTGCGTGTATGTGTGTCAATTCGCAAATGGTATTGGCACATATTGGTTACAAATATGTATTGTTTTGTTGACAAATACAATGATAGTACATGCATACAATGATAGTACATGCATATACATACAAATACAATGATACTACATGCATACAAATATGCAGATGTATACGTACATATATGTGTGAATATATGTAAATATATATATATATCCATATTTACAGCCCCCAAATTCGTCCCAACGTGTCACAAAGAGCGACCAAATGTCAAACAACGTGAAACTTTGGAGATGTTCATCGACATGGGACAGGGTGCGCCGGCGAGCGAGAGGCAATAGGCAGGCGAGATAGGGAGAACTAGCCAGGGTGAGAGAGAGCGCGAGCGCAAGAGAGAGAGAGAGAGACCTGTCACTCTGGGGCTGGTGACGGGCAGGCGCGCGGCAGGGCTCTGTGTAGGGGTCATAGCTTGAGCGTGTCGTTGTGCCACACCTGCCCAGTGTGCAGGGATTTCATCAACTGAGAATACACAAAGAGAGAAATCTCAACGATACATGAGAAATCTCAAGGCTACATGAGAAATCTGAAGGCTACATCAACAGTGGACTCGCTCGGAATCAAAAACAAGCTACTGTTCCCCGGATACCAAAAGTGCGAGGGGACGCTATGTGTTGTTGGATGGCGACAGTCAGAGTCTACTGGTGCTGTTTTTGCCTTTTAGAAAAACGCCTTGTCAGTAAACTCTCACTCTCTCCACCAAACCTGGTGTCCCCTTTCAATTTAAAAAAAATGGTGCATCGCAATCCAAACAAGCCCGAAAACAAACAGAATACGAGTCTTCTGTTGATTCCAGTGCATTTTGTAGGCTTCTTTTGAAAGAGATTTGTGGACGTAAAGAAATCTCTTATGATCGTGGCACCCCGGTTCAAGACATACTCACATACAAGCTAACAACTATGGCAGTTTTCTCTGAAAATGCTACATCCTTGAAATCCACCAAACCGAGACACTCAGATCCCTCGGTATCTCGCAGTACAAATTCAAATTGAGGTTTTGGAATCTCCACCATACACCTCTCTTTAAATGTATCCAGGCGTGTGTTTCTACATACATGTGTGGTATATATATCTAAATTTGTACACACCATAATTTGAAGCGCCGCCCATGGCACCATGATCCATGAGGCTGAGGGAGAGGATATTGGAGGAAGGCACGTCGGGTCTGAAGAGGATACGTTTGCGCATTTCGGCGATGCGCGACGACACCTCAGATTTGGCTACCTTTTTATCCATGGCAGAAAGGTAGTAGGGCAGCTCGTCGTCTGTCTTGTAATAGTGATAGGGGAGATTGAGAGCGTCGTCGAGTTGCTGCGGCGCACCGCGGCGAATTCGGATCGTTTCCTCCTGCCCGCTCGAGTGTTCTACGATCAATTCCACAAACGTGCCCTCGGGCCCGATAATGAGACTCGTGAGTTCCTGCCCGATGGAGGCTGTCGAAATACCATCAACTGCCAGGATTACATCTGAGACACGCAGCCGACCGTCAACTGCTGCGCTGCCTCCAGGGGCGATGCGCTTGACATGGATGATGCCAGAGTAATCGTCACGTTGGAGAGCAATCCCGATACCAGCCTTGTTTGCCATGTCGCGCTCACGTAATCCGCCCCTGTTCATCGGGTGCATTTTGGGTTCACCTACCCCCTGCGAGAAATAGTTGCCGCTGCCTGTCGCCTGCAACATCTCAGCCACCTCCTCGCAGAAGTTGGATCCACTCCAGATGTCGTGTATAGTCGCTGCCTTGCGGGGCAGAACATCGCAGGGCACGTAACCGCCACCCAGCATCATTTCGGCTGGTCTATTCTCCACCATCACTGGCACGTAATCTGTAGGCATTGCCACTGGCAACTCGCTGATTTGCTGCGCGTAATACGGCATTTCTGGAGTGCGCATGGGCAGATATTGGGGGCCCGCACTAGGCATCTGCGGCATTTCCGGCCACGATCGGTTCGGCATTTGTGGCATCACCTGGGTAGGAACTTGCGGCATGCTTAGCTGCATACTGCTATAGTTGGCTGCGCTGGCAGTGGCTTTGCCTCCAATCCGATCCGCAAGTCGCCGTACAGGCACCATGGAGGATTGCATTCCTTGCATCTGCATCATGTCATTGTTGCCATATGGCATGGCCCCAGTTCGCTGAGATCCGTACAAGCTTGTAGCCTGAGGAAAGTTGTGCTCACTGGAAGGCTGCATACCAGCAGGAAAGTTGAAACCTCCTCCATTTTGTTGCTGCTCGAACAGGGCTGCAAGCTGGTCCTGCGACAGCCCACTGGTCGAGACGCTCGATCTGTTCACTCTAATAATTAGCGTATTAATGCGAGTGTGCGGGCTTGGAATTTGTGCATTTTCCTCTGTAATGACGCGAATATCCTGGCACATCAGACGTATCTCATTGACTTCATAGTTTACGAGAAAGAGAAAAGAGGGAGGCGGGGAGGCAGGAAGGGAGAAAGAGTGCGCGCGCAAGGGAACGCCGGAGAAGGAGAGTGCGAGTGAGACAGAGCGTGCATGCTCGAACGAGAGCGAGAGATCCAGTTCCGCCAACTCCCCGCTCACTGACAAAACTATCTCCATGGGCCTGTATGCCACTGCAAATGAAACAACCCACACGGCGTGTCTGATGCATGTTGCTAAACGCATGGGCCAGGGAGGTTTCATCCTGGGCATGTATAGCAACGATACAACAGACATATATACGTCTGGACGCTCCACGTAGCAAGCAATCATGATTGCTGTTTTATTTGATAGTTACAGCTCGCTCGATTTACAATACCAGCGCGGAAAAGAAAGCGGCAAGAAGATGAAAGGTCGCAAAAACTCACCCATTATAAATATTGGCCATAGTTTCACCCTTGCAGCGAGCGTCTCCTCGAGTTTCCCTCCTTTGTCCGCCACTCCCTTCCCAATGCTCCGAACGTGCCAATCCCATATTACTTCATTCGAACGGTAACTTGCGCACGAACTCAACGAAGTCTATGTGAGCTTGCAACCATGGGTCGAGTTTTGCTGACAACCTGATCGAAAGAAACCCCCCCCCCCCTGGCGTGGTTTCCTTTACTATATTCCCTGATCTAGAACCGTGTGAGAGATTTGTACCAGGTTCTTCGAGGGGGGTGGGGTTTCTGTCATCAACCCGTGAGGGAGTCTGCATTTCCCGAGTGTGAATCCCCAACCTTGGCGCTTTACCAATACTGGTCGCAGTCTCCCTCACGCACCTTCTTTGTCTGTTTGCCTGTTTTTATGAGTCTGTGTCGTGCGTGTATGTTTTCTGCTCTACCTTTCTTTCTACCTGTGTTGTGCGCGCTGCGTGTTTTATGTTCGGGTCTGTATCATAATACTAGCCTCGGTCTCCCTCACGCACCTTCTTCGTCTGTTTGCCTGTTTTTATGAGTCTGTGTCGTGCGTGTATGTTTTCTGCTCTACTTGTCTTTCTACCTGTGTTGTGCGCGCTGCGTGCTTTATGTTCGGGCCTGTATCCATAATCAACTTTTTGTTTTCTTTCTCCCTTGTCTACAAATTTAATATACACCTATGCCACGGTGCTTATTGATGTACGCATAAACCTGCGAATATGCCCAAACTCTTTTTCCATGTACATCTTCATTTCTCTAAATCCTGCGTATGTGTATGTGAACATGTACACGCACTTCCCTCCTCTTCCATATTCGTACACATCTATCGCCATTTTCATATGCTATGTTCCACACTTATACCCATGTTTTTGTTTACTTTCTTCTCTTTCCGAAACTTAATAGACACTTGTGTCACGGTGTCTATTGATGTAATATACCCCTACTCATATCCTACTCCTCTGATTCATTCTGTATCTCCACCTTGTGATCTGTACATCCACCATCATACGGTCCTCATACCTACCTTAGTCCTCCAAACAAGTAAACTTTACAATGACATGCATTTGTGAATACATAGAAACTCAATAGAGACATGACTACAATCAAAATATCTTCAATACTCTTACACATGTTTAGCATAAACAATAAAATGTAAAAGGGGGAAAAAAAACATTAAATATATTACTACTTAACATGCACAATTACTAAGTAGATACATGACTGAAATCAACATACATTGCAATAGTAATAAATGCAAACAATGAAATGCCAAAATCAAACATCAAATTTTTTCCAATTCAAAATAGATCTGTCATAGCTCATGTGTGTTTTGTTCTATTCATCGTTTGTTTGTATATCTGCGTTCGCGAATGTCTACTTCAAAACAACAATCATAAAACAAAACATAAAAACAATACTGATTGCGGGAGTGCCTGCGAGCCAGGCGCTTCCGGGCTTCCTTATTACTGCGCCTCCATCTTTGTGCGCCGTGCGTTCCTGCCATTGATGTAATTGGCGTGCTAACAGTGTGGATTCAAAACCCCCCCAAAAAAGGGGGCAAGAAGCGGGGTTTTCCTGCAAAAAGGGTTTTATTTGGCCAACTTGTCGAGTGCTAAAGTCAGAGATTGATTGTGGGTCTTGGTTAGCCTGAGAATACATGTCAGCCCACCAACAATGTGGATTGTTTTACCCACTAGGTTGGTGCCTCGCCTTGTCCTCCGGTCTGGTACAGTCTCTTGGGTCCTGCGTGGTTAATCGGGTGTTCACCATCCGCTTAGTCTAGTGATTAGGTTGGGTCTTCAAAAATAAAGAAAGAAATAAAGTCAGATGGTCCGTAGAGTCACTGTTGTTCTGGGCGGTGGTGTACCTTTGGTAGGACCGCATGAAGAGCTACGTGACCCGAGCGGGTATACTCCCAGGGGGTTTGAGAGTCGAGTTTTTATTGAAAACGACCATAGTGGCGATATATGTAGAGGGAGGCGAAGTAAAAAAATTCGGGTTTTATAACAACAAACAAACAAACAAACAAACAAAAATGATGGCGTGTTGCGAACCCCAATGGAGGAGAGGCTTTCCTATTGGCCCCAAAAGAGGATTTTGGCCAAACCATTTTCCAAAAAAAAATCTTCCCTGGGTTCCATATGATTGCATATCTTTTTTCAATGATGTCAGACGGCGTCGGCGAAGTGCGGCGCCGGAACGACTGATGACAGATCTGGCATAGAGTATGCTCAGGAGCACAGCTTCCGTGGCAGGTGTATATGAACACCGCCGCTCTAAGATACTAATCCACTTTCGGCATCGCAGTTGCCGGTGCCGCGCTTCGCCGATACCGTCGCGTACTATCTAAAAGAGATGATGATGATTGATTTTCTTTTTTTCAAGAGTAGTTTAGTACCCTTGTTTAAGGGTCTATGTAGTTCAAATCCATAGGAATTTCACAAGGAATCTGAGTTCTCGGGTTTTAGACGGAATCGAACCGACGACCTAGGGATTAACAGTCCCTCACTCTGACCAACTGAGCCACGCTTGCACTTGAGGTCTTTACATGGAACCCAGGGGAGAATTTTTGAGAAAAATCATATGGACAAAATCATCCCTTGGGGCCACATAGGAAAGCCTACTCCCCCGGGCTGGGGTTCGCAACGCGCTGAGGGGAAACAAGACAAAAAGGGGAGCAAGGGGAGTCTTCCGTGCTTCCCTATTACTGCACACCACTTTGTGTACGTTCCTTATGTAATTACAGGGCTAGTTATTGCACAACGAGAAAAAAAAGGCGGAGGGAAATGAAAGAGGAGGGTGAAAAAGAATCCTGGACAATTAAACAGTTGCAAGACGCGGGCCCCGGGGGCCCCTAGGGGTGTTTGGGGGTATATTGGACCCACTGGCATGTTGGATGCGACATAACGCTGAGAACATGGCCCGAAAGTACCATTTGACTGAAATGAACACGGTAAAACTGTGGATTGATTGATGTTGCTTTTATTACTTGGCAAGAAATAGTCTAGTAGCTTTGCTGAAAGCTCTATATGCTCGAATCTTTTCTTTAGATTCGTGAATATCGGATTTTTCTGAAAAGAAGTAGAAAACAAATTCAAGGATGAACAATCCACCAAACAAACGACCAGAGAGATGCGGTACTCATGAACCCATGAGAGTGTTGAGGCACTGTGTTGACACATTGTGCCATGGAAGACGACAGGGTGGCGAGACTAATGAGCAGGATTTGCTAATGAACTACACGTGACGGTCGAAATGAACTAATGCATGTGTATGGCACGTTTGCAGTTTTGGGGTCCGAGAAACCGTGACGAGGCCAACAGAATCCAAGCCTGGCAGGGTCTTTTGGACTGGCAGCTCGCCGACAGACTCGATAGGGATAGACCTGTCCTACTCTTACCGGGCTCTTGGTGCAGTAGGCAGCACGAGCCAGAGTTCAAGAGTGCAGGATGGTGGCAAAAGCCGACACGCCGAGCGTGGTGCAAGCAAGGTGCAAGGTGCGGGATCGTCAAGGAGTATGGTAAGTACTTTCACAAGATGCAACTGGATCGAGGTGGAGATTGCTTAGCGTGCAAAGGAGGGAGCCGAACGACGAATCAAAACACACAGCAGCCATTGATTGGCATGATTTTCACCAATGCAGACCCGAGGTATGCTGGCAGATTAGACGACAAGCAAGGTGGCAACACTATTGTGACGATGGACAGAGTTGGAGAAGCAATCGCCTGCAATGTGGAGTTGGCAGACGAGTCAACATGGTTGTGGCTCACGTACAGCAAATGGGCTTTCCCTAGAGACCGACAGGTGGGGGAGAGCACGAGGAGAGAACAGAGGATTTAGACAGCAGTCAAGGGGTACGCGACGACTTAGTTGCGTGTCACTTGGCACCTGCGATCACTGACTTTATTTCGGATGAAAACCGAGTGTGCTGCAACAAGGATCTTGAACAGACACCAACGCTGGTACACAGTGAATGGAGTACAGAGATCGAGCCTTTGGGACAAAGCTCAACACATCATCCACTCGTTGTCAGCAACCCAATTGACAAGAATGGTTCGGAGTTCATGCGTAGAAGCATGCGGTGGGAAGCGCCTTCGATGCCAACATCTGCACATGCCCCTGGCCCGTGACTCCTTCGTGAGCAAGAAACTCCACTAGCGATTGGAAAGAATTGGTTCCTGGACCAAGAGATTCCAGCAGGTGGTTTCGTCAGAATCTAAGACTCGTCGCAGGCATGGGAAGAGGGAGTGGACGAAACGAGAATCATCACGACGGAAGGTCTGACTACATTCCTGGACCCAGGGTGAGGATGGACAATCACTAGCAGGGGATAGAACTTTTTGAAAAAGCAGAAGTGTTAGGAAGGCCACGAGCAAGCGCTGAATACAACTATTCGGAAAGAGACAAAACAAACAGAAGAGTTGGAGGAAGCTGGATACAGATCACCAACGTGGGCAGTATTACGAGCACTGCAGCAGATCAATAGTGCACCGAGAATTGAAGGAGAGGCAGCGATGTTTCTTTCAGTCAGCGGGACGAGGAGATCTACTCTTCCGGGGGGGGGGGAGAAGGACCAACGGTAGGGGGAGAAGGACCAACGGTAGTATATGGGAGAGCCTATCAGCACAACAAATGGAAATTTGGCTGGAAGAGTCGAGCACGATGCACGACTGATCCGTGTGGTGCAAGTCAAAAAAAGGGGCGGAGGAAATCCGCTTGTTTGAGCTCAGCGGGAAAGAAAGCTTCTCGAACTATTATGAAACGAAATCGAAAGAGGAAAAGAACAAAAAGAAATGGAGCAAAAAGAAGGCACATCGTGGGCAGAGCGTACTATACAGGTCGTAGTGGAAACAAGGCAACATCAAAATGGCAGTGAGCGAGGATCACGCTTCATGCTGGGTTCTCGAAGATCTCACTGTCACAACAAAACAGATTCAGGCTTTGTCAACAGAAGCGAGGGCGTCCGGCGGACAGGACGAATGTCAAGTACGACTGACAGGTATTAGGCGGGAATACTGGATGGGCACAGAGATCGGCAGATTAGGAGGTTACGGTTTCCGAGGCACAGTCACAGCGGGTGATGGATCCAACCAAAAAGAGGGGAAAATGGGAGCAGGGTATATGAACCTGTGGAAACATAGAAAAAGGCAGCAGACGAAGGTGGGAGACGAAGAGGAAGAATCCAACTCGAACCGTCCGGAACTAGCGGCCTTTGTCTTGGCATTACGCGGCACCCCTGTGACAAAATCCATGCTGTATTTGCGCGACAACCAAGCCCTGCTGAAAGCTGTAAAAAGATGGATAGGTGAAAGCGGAAAAACGACGTTTGTAGGGGCGCCAGACGCAGACATTTTACTAGAAGCAATCGAAGAGCTCCGAAAAAGAACAACAGCAGGAGTAGCGACGTTTCTGGTCAAGATGAAAGTGCATCGAGGAGAACCTGCAAATGACGAAGCCGACATCCAAGCAGACAGAGAGATAATGTCTACTTCGAAGCGTTGAGAACACGAACTTCAAAAATTCGAAATCGCAGTATACACAGGAACACGAGTAATCGCAGAACAGAACACCGCCAATCCCATATAAG
>Ga0105051_10008542_pt1 | contig 10344 bp, 9 predicted proteins | sample FRY02_FD_78383 | JGI IMG/M metagenome (GOLD analysis project Ga0105051, IMG submission 78383) | Freshwater microbial communities from Lake Fryxell liftoff mats and glacier meltwater in Antarctica - FRY-02 (megahit assembly) | ecosystem: Environmental > Aquatic > Freshwater > Ice > Glacier...
CCAATGCCTTCGCCCTGCCCGGGGGCAAGGTCGGGGTGTTTACGGGCCTCCTCAATGTAGCCGAGAACCAGCACCAGCTGGCCACCGTGATCGGTCACGAGATTGCCCATGTGACCGCCCGGCACTCCGCCGCACGGGTTTCCAGCCAACTCGCGACCCAGCTGGGGGTGTCAGTACTGGCCCGAGGTACGGGCATGGACCCGCAAGTCATCGGTATGGGCGCCAACCTGCTGCTGACCCTGCCTTTTTCTCGCGCAGACGAATCAGAGGCCGATCTCCTGGGGCTGGACTACATGGCCAGGGCCGGGTTCGATCCGCGTCAAAGCGTCATGCTGTGGCGCAATATGGAGCGTGTGGGTGGAGGAGGAACATCCGACTTTATGTCCACTCACCCCTCGCCCCAGAATAGAATTCAGGAGCTCGAGCGTCGGATGATCAACGCCACAGCTTCTTATGACAGTGCCCGCGCCGCAGGGCGACGGCCCGACTGCAATCGGTAGATCGCCCTCGCCGTAGCTGGACAGACGGCTCTCCCGAAGCGTCAGGGCGCAGCGGCGTCCGCCGTTCGCGTCACGCCGGAGACCAGCGTTGCCCAGCGCGCCCGCTCGGCCGCGCGCGTTGCCGCGGCCATGACAGGCTCGAAGCGTCGCCCGGGAGCCAGCGCAGGCAATGCATCACCCGCCGTGCCCGGGGCGGCGGCGGCCAGGCCGGCCGCACCGCGCGCCGTGGTCTCGGTCTCCGCCGCCCGCGCCACCACGCGCCCCGAGAGATCGGCGATGCGCTGCAGCAGCACGTCGCTGCGGCCGAGGCCACCGTCGACACCGAAGGTCTCTCCCACCTCCAGCGCCTCCGCCAGATCTGTGACCCGCTGGGCGATCCCGTCCACCACCGCGGCGACCATTTCCGCCGCACCCGTGTCGAGGCCGATGCCGTCGAAGCGCCCGCGGGCGCGATCCGCCATCCAGGGCGTACCGAGGCCCGCCAGGGCCGGCACGAAGGACACGCCCCGAGCGCCACCGCGAGCCTGCGCATCCAGTTCGTCCACAGACGCCAGCAGACCCGCACGGACAAGCCATTCCACGGCGGCCCCGGCGGTGATCACCGTGCCCTCCAGACAGAAAGCATCGCCCTTGCCTTCACGCCGCCAGAGTGGCAGTGCATAGGCGCCGGTCGGCGCCGGGGCGGGCGTGCTTCCCGTGCAGCGATCAAGCATCGCCGACGTGCCCAGCGTGACCTTGGCCGCACCGGGTGTGTCGACGCCCTGCGCAAAGCACGCCGCCTGCTGATCGCCGGCGCGCGCTGCCAGCGGCACGGCTGCGCCGAGCACTGCCGCATTAAGCACGCCGACCACCGCGTCCGTGGCGACGAGCCCTGGATGCCAGACGGCTTCCTGCCCGAACAGGCCCATGGCCATGTCGAACCAGCCACCCGACGCCGGGTCGTAGAGCCCCGTGGCACTCGCGTTGGAGGGATCCGTGACGAACGCCTCACCGCCGCTCAAGGCCCAGGTCAGCCACGCATCGGGCGTGCCGAGGCGCAGCGTGCCCGCGTCCGCGGCAGCACGCACCGCGTCCTGGGTGAGCAGCCACTCAAACTTCGTGCAGCCGGCGAGCGTGTTGACCGGAATGCCCAGCTGGCGCAGCTCCGTGACCCGCGCCAGTGTGCGCCGGTCCTGCCAGCCGATGACTGGCGCCAGGGGTAATCCGCTGCGCGCATCCCAGGCCACGGCGCTGCCGCGCTGGCAGACGATGCCGAGGCCGCGCAGCTGATTCGCGGACACCTTCGCGGCCACCAGCGCCTCGCGCATCACCTTGATGCCGTCGTCGCGAAACTGCAGCGCGTCCTGCTCGACGCGATCCGGGGACGGATAGTGGATGGCCAGTTTGCGGTACGCCTGGCCGAGCTTGCGACCTTCGGCGTCGAAGACCACGGCGCGCACGCCGGTGGTTCCGAGATCGAGGGCGAGCACCGGGTCGGCGATGGACATGGGGTCAGGCCTCGGGGATCAGGACGCCGGGATTCATCAGGCCGTCCGGGTCGAGCGCATGCTTGATAGCCTGCAGCATGCGCAGACCGCCCGGTCCGAGCTCGCGAGCGAGCCATTCGCGCCGCACGCGGCCGATGCCGTGATGATGGGCGATACCGCCGCCGAACTCGCTCGTGGCCTCCATAGCCGCATTCCAGCAGGCGTCGTAGACAGCGAGACGGTCCGTGCCCTGCGCGGGTGCGGCGGCGAAGCTGAAATAGAGGTTCGCTCCGGACCGATAGGCATGCGACGAATGCGCCGACGCGGCGATGACGCCGGGCACGGCCCGAAGACGCTCGATGACAGTCTCGTAGAGCGTGTTCAGGCGCGACCACTCGGTGGCCACCTCGATCGTGTCCACCACCAGGCCCTGTTCGAACAGTTCGGTCCAGGACGGCACCGTGTTGCGGTGCTCGAACCAGGCGTCCACGGTCGCCGCATCCGCCCGCTGACCGCCGCGCGCATCGCACAGGGCAGCGACGGCCTCGGCCTCGACCCGCGTTCGGGACTCGGGGCCCTCGTGCAGGAAGATCAGCATGGTGCGACCGGCGGGACAGGTGCCCTTGAAGTGACGCGCGGACTCGCGCACGTCGTAGAGGCGCACGACCGGCGGCCGCCAGCCCGGAACCATCACGTCACGGATCGTCTGGATGCCCGTCGCGAAGTCCTTGAAATGGAACGCCTGGCGGATGCCAGTCTCGGCCAGCGGCCGCAGGGAAAAGGTCACCTCGGTGACGATCCCGAGCGTGCCTTCGCTGCCGAGCAGGAGCTGGCGCAGATCGGGCCCGGCGGCGGCCCGCGGCGTGTCCTTCGATCGATAGATGCTGCCGTCGGGCAGCACCGCCTCCAGGGAATAGACGAGGTCTTCCGTATTGCCATAGGCGGTCGAGTACTGGCCGGACGCCCGCGTCGCGACCCAGCCGCCGACCGTCGAACGATCGATGGACTGGGGCCAGTTGCCGATCGTGAAACCGCGTTCTGCGACGAGCCGCTCGGCCTCGCTGCCGAGGGTTCCGGCTGCGAAGGTGGCTAGCATGTTGCAGGCATCGAAATGCCTCAGACCCGTCATGCGAGCCGTGCTCAGAATCACCGAACCGCGTTGCGCCAGGACGCCGCCGCAGACTCCGGAACCTGCCCCGCGCGGAATCATTGCCGCGCCCGCCGCACGGCAGAGGGTCACCGCCTGCGCCATGCCGATCGTATCAACGGGCTGCACGACGGCGAGGGGCAGTTCCGTGTACGCGCCCTGCCACTGATCGAGCGCACTGCGTGCCCAGTAGTCGCGGGCGTGCGCTGCCCGCACGCCGTCGTCGATGGAGAGCGCATCGCCCAGGGCGTCCGTGAGCGCCAGCAGCAGAGCGTTCACAGGACTTCTCCCGCAAGACGATCGTCGGATACGCGCTGGAAGGCCATCTCGTCGGCAAAGCGATCGCGGACGGCGGCGAGCTGCCGGCTCCACTCCGCATCGCTCCAGCCGAGCAGTGTGCCCATGCGCCGTGCGGCCGGCTCGAGCACGGCGTCGCGCTCCGACGGGCTGTACCAGGCGGCCCGCGTGCGGCGATAGATCAGATCCTCAAGATCGAAGGACGCCTCTTGACGGACGCTCCAGTCCACCTCGCCGAGGACCAGTTGGCCGCCCGGCACGAGCGGCTCCGCCCCCATGGCGAGCACCTGCTCGGCTTCATCGCCATAGAGCCGCGCGAGGCGCTCGGCGCAGCCGCGGGCGAGATTGCCGACGCCGGGCAGGCGTGCGGCAAGTGCATCGAGGTCACCGTCGAAGTCACCGCCCGGCAGGGGCGTCGGCCCCGGCGCCTCGGGCAGCGTCTCGCCACGCGATCGCGCGACGGCGTCCATCACGTCCTCGGCCATCTTGCGGAAGCCCGTGAGCTTGCCGCCGGCGATGGTCAGCATGCCGCCCTCACCGGTCCAGATCTCGTCCTTGCGGGACATCTCCCTGGCCGCCTTGCCGGGCTCGGCGATCAGCGGCCGCAGACCAGACCAGGCGGCGACAACGTCGTCCGGCGACAGGGCCGGCAGGTCGAAGTAGCGGGTGATCGGTTCGAGCAGGTAGGTGACGTCCTCGCGCTTGATCTCCGGCCACAACCAGCGATCGCCGTGATAGCTCGTGTCCGTCGTGCCGAGATAGACCGTGTCGCCGCGGGGAATGGCGAAGATCGACCGCTTGTCCGGCGTGCCCATCACGACGAGGTTGCGGATCGGCAGCTTCGAGGCCGGCACGACGACGTGCACACCCTTGGACAGATGCAGGCGGCTCGCCCGCTCCTCGCCCGCTCCGGTTTCCAGGCGGGCGACAGTCTCCGCCCAAGGCCCCGTGGCGTTAACGATCGTGGTCGCCCGCACGTCGACGGACGCGTCCGTCAGTGTGCAACGGCACGTGAAGCCGCTGATGCGCTCGCCGTCGCGCAGCGCCGCCTCGGCGCGCAAGCGACTGACAACGACCGCGCCACCACCCGCAGCCGCCCGCAGGGTCGCCAACACCAGCCGCGAGTCATCCGTGAGGTACTCGCGGTACACGCAGGCGAAGGGATGAGCACCGCTGTCGAGGTGTGGCTCGAAGCGAGCGAGCTCCTGGCGATTCCAGTTGTGGTGGACGTCGCGCTTCTCCACCGCACCGAGCTTCTCGTAGGCGGTGATGCCGACCATGAACTTGAGCAGGCTGGCGCGGTTGCGCGCCGGCACGAGCATCCAGCAGGGCTCGGCCAGATGCGGGGCCATGGCGTGCACGGCCTTGCGCTCCAGGGCCGTCTCGCGGACGAGCGCCACGTCGCCCATGGCGAGGTAGCGCAGACCACCGTGGATCAGCTTCGAGGAGCGATTCGAGGTGCCGGCGGAGAAATCCTCCGCCTCCACCAGAGCCACGGACATGCCGCGCAGCGCGGCATCACGGGCGACCCCTGCGCCCGTGATGCCGCCGCCGATTACCAGCAGGTCGAAGGTCGTTGCCGCGAGCGCCACGAGAGTGGCGGCGCGATCCAGTGCATTGAGGGCAGTACCAGTCATCCTGGGTTCCTTGTCGGGGTTAAGTATAAGAAACATAAGCCACCTATTCTGAAAACGCCAGCCATTCCCACATCGGTTAACATCAGGCAAGACAAACTTTGACAATCTTTGTATTGCGGCCTAGCATGATTCCTATAAATGTCTACCCTTGGAGGCCACCGTGCATATATCACTGACAACCGAATTAGAGTCTCGCGTTAAAGCCAAAGTTGAAAGTGGTTTATACAACAATGCCAGCGAAGTTATCCGCGAAGCCCTGCGGTTTATGGATAGTCATGAAGATTGGATTCATGAGGTGAAGCTAGCTCTCTTGCGCGAACAACTTAAAGCAGGCACCGATCAACTGGATCGTGGAGAAGGCATTGCGATTGAATCAAAAGCTGCTCTGGATTCGTTGTTTGACGACATTAAGGGTTAAGCCATATGCCAGCTCTCCAGCTAGCCATTGCGCCTGCCGCCAAAAATGACCTTAAGGACATTTACCAATACGGACTACGTCAGTGGGGGAAAGCTCAATCTGATAACTATTTGGCAACCATCAAAGATCAATTTTGGTCGCTGTCCGAGCAACCCTTAATGGGCATTGAACGTCCGGATCTTCTGCCCAACACCAGAAGCCTGGCTATTCAAAGTCATACCTTATTTTATCGAGTCACCGCCAACCAGGTTGAAATCGTTCGTGTACTGCATGGGCGCCAAGACCCTCAGCGCCACTTAAAATAGCTCAAGAAGCCCAATTGCTCAGCGCAGCAACACCTCGTCGATTAAAAAACACTTGCAACTTGCGGCGAACGCCAACAGGCTTTCCACAGTGACATTACCATCCGCATATACAGCTACACCCTCTCCTGCCGTGTCGATTTATGAACGATGCGCACGAATCTGTTGCCATTGGATCCGGGTCAGGAGAGATATTGCGGGTTGGCGGATTGATAGCCAGTCTCAAGCAAGGGTCGGTGATTTGTCCAGACCCCACTTTCGGTGGTTTGTTAGAGTATGTTGAGGACATGGGCACAGAGCTTATCCGCGTGCCAGTCAACAACAATCTGGAGACCGACCTGGATGCGATGTACCGAGCCATCCGCCCTGATACCAGCATGGTTTATTTATGTAATCCCAATAATCCCATTCCTGGTCTGATTGAGAAAAATGCGCTGCGTGATTTCGTACTGGAGGTGTCACGCGACCGTCTGGTCTATATCGATGAGGCTTATCACGAGTTTGTTGATGACCCCGCATACGGATCAATGATGGATCTGATTCGTGATGGCCACAATAACATTATCATCTCGCGGACGGCCTCAAAAATTCATGGCCTGGCGGCTCTGCGAATCGGGTTTGCCTATGCGCATCCAGATTTGATTACTGAGATCAATAACAAGATGACAGGCCAGCTTAATATTGCCGGTATGAAAGCAGCCTATGCCAGCTATCAGGATACTGAGTTTCAACGCTATACCTTGCAGCAGAACCGCAAGTCCTTGGACATTATGAACGCCATGTGTGATGAGATGGGAATTCGCTATGTGAAATCGCACGCAAATTTCACGTTTATAGAAACCGGTCGTGATATTGCTGAGGTCAGTGCAGCGATGCGCGAGGCGGGTATTTTGATTGGGCGTGCATTTCCCCCATTCAATAATTGGGCGCGCATCAGCATGGCCAAGCCAGAGGAAATGCAATACGTGGTTCAAGTCTATAAACGACTTTATGGTTGATCAGCACAACATCGGGTGCTACTCGCCAGGTTGATAAGTTCGCACAGCGCGCGTTGCCATAGATGTGCTGCACACCATAGCCGTCGCCAAGGATGGTCACACGCTCAGACCAAATGGTTCAGTGCGATGCGCTGGCAGCCAGTTTTTCTGTGACGATATAACAAATGAATCCTAACGCAATAATGGCAGCGGCAACAGCCGCCTCCTGGGGTCTGTTAACGGCGATGAAAGTTAAAGTCCATAGCATGATGGCGCTGTAAATCAGGGGCGGTAGCGGATAGGCCCAGGTGCGATAACTGCTGTTACCTGCCTGAATGTCGGCACCAGAGCGGTAACGCAGCACAAACACGCTCAGCACAGTTGCCAGTGAACTCAGGCCAAGTATAAAACCGGCAAATACCAGAACAGACTCGAAGGTTGAAGTAAGGATAAAAAGTATCGCTAACCCGCCTTGTGTGTAAATGGCTGTTGCGGGAACGCCACCACTGTTGTTCACTGCAAATAATCGGAACAGTCTGAAGTCCTCGCCCATCACCTGCAACACCCGCGGTCCTGCCAATAACATGGCACTGACTGTCGAGATAAGAAGTAACGAAAGAATGCCGCCCATGATGAGTGCGCCGGTAGCACCAAAGGTATGCCGAGCGACGATGACACCAATTTCGAGTTTACCTTCCAGAGCTGCCATCGGAACAGCATACAAAAATAAGGCATTGAGTGCCAGATACAACACAATAACGATGGCGGTACCCCCAATTAGTACGGTGGGCACAGAACGCACCGGGTTTTCAATCTCGCCAGTGATATAAGTGGCCGCATTCCAGCCAGCATAGGCATAGTTCACATAGATAAGAGAGACGGCAAAGGCGCCGCTGAGCAACAGCGTGCCATCGCCACTGGTGGGTAACAGATTGACGGTTTGTGGCTGTGATACTGCCCCACCCACAATAGCTACAAAACCAATGATCAACAGCACCTTGATAACAGTAAACCAATTCTGTAGTCCACCACTGGCCTTGTGATTGCGGCCGTGCACCAAGGTAACCGCCGCCACCAGCACCACGGCTGCGACAACCCGGTTGATATCCAACTGGGGGCCGAGCGCTGAGTCCATATAGGCGGCGAAGGTCATGGCGGCGAGCGCAGTTGGCGCTGCAAAACCCACCGTCAGAGAAACCCAGCCGGACACGAACCCCAGAGCAGGGTGGTACAACTGGCTCAGGAAATTGTATTCGCCACCTGAGCGAGGCAGGCGACTGGCCAGCTCGGCATAGGTAAGAGCGCCGCAAAGCGCTGCGATACCACCCACCAGCCACAGCATCAACAATACGAAAGTGGATTTGATATCAATGATCTGATACCCAAGGCTGGTGAAAACGCCAGTGCCAATCATATTGGCGACGACGACTGCCATTGCCGTGGCTGGCGTATATTTGCTGGTGGCAGGCGTTGCGCTGTTCAAAAGGTGAGATTTCCAATAGAGGGACGCGATGGCGGCCCTATCATAGTGCTGAATGGTTGTCGGAGAAAGCTTATCCTGACGGCGCTTGCCACCGCGACTCATGCGGGGCCCTATAAAAAACTGCCGGAAACATAAACTGCCATTACATCCACCCGTTCTGGCGAACCATAGTTATGACGTCTTGACGTCATAATGTTAAAGCGGTAGCCTTCAACGTCGACATGACAGCAAATGGACATACCCCATGAACGAACAACACAAGCGCTCCACCATCTACTTCGATGCCGCGCTGCACACGGCGTTGCGGCTAAAGGCTGCGCATTCAAATCGCTCGGTTTCAGAAATTGTGAACGATGCGGTACGTGCAGCGCTGTCCGAGGATCAGGAAGATCTCGCCGCCTTTGAACAACGCGTGGCAGAACCAACTGTCAGCTACGAAAGCTTGCTGAATGATCTCAAAGCCAATGGCAAGTTATAAGCTGATTTTCAGAAAGTCCGTGGCGAGGGATCTTCGCAGCATACCCAATCAGGATGTCGCCCGAATTCTGCAGCGCATCGACGCACTCCAGCACGACCCGCGCCCTGCCGACTGTGAAAAGCTGTCTGGGCAGGAAAAGTACCGAGTACGCCAGGGCGTCTACAGAATCATTTATGAAATCAGGAGTTCAGAGTTGATTGTCTGTGTTGTGAAAGTGGGGCATCGCAGCAGTGTCTACAAGACTTGATTTATAATCACATTTTTGAATAGCAAAAAGTATTGGTACGCAACCAATCTCGGATAGCCAACTTTGGGCTATCGGTAACTATCTCTCGTGTAAACAAGAGCCAATCAAACGCTGCGCCTGACCTACCAGATACAACGGCAGCGACAATAGCTCATAATCTATTGGTGAACCATTCGTCAATTTTCGCTTGTCGTGCCATACGCTGGGAGTATCTGCATTAAACCGCAACGCGAAATGGCGTTTTTTTTCTTCTAAAAACTGATGCAACGATTTCAGTGTGCCGGTGGTGCCTGCTTTGATTTCCACCGGCACGATGTCGTGACCGCTGGTCAGCAGGTAATCCACTTCCGCCGCAGCGCTCTTCGCCTCGCGCACCCAATAATAAAGTATGGGCGGATCGAAATAAGAACCGCTGTACAACAACTGCTGCCCGATAAACTGCTCGGCCAGCGCGCCATCGTTCACAAGGCTCATGTCCTCTTTACCGATATTCAGCACATTGAGGTTTAACGCGGAACACATCAAGCCTATATCTAGATAAAGTGTTTTAAAGACACGGGGATTACTCTCTGCCCCAAGGGGAACGCCATTAGCGGATGAATGCATCACTCTAGCGGCAACCCGCGCCATACATAATTGCTGCAATGCCGCATCTAAATCTACCGCACGATGCTCGCGGCTGATGTGCGCATACTTAAATTTACGCCCGACTACCGTTGGCAAGCGGTCAAACACCAACTGTACCCGGTGTTTTAAGCTGCCCTGGCTGTATTTATTAAAGTCATCGCGATAGGTGGCCACAATACTGTGTTGCACGCGCCTGACTTCCGCAAAATCCCCGGATTGCGCATAAACGGCCACCGCTTCCGGCAGGCCTCCAACGATCCAATATTGTTTGAGCAGGGAAAGACACTTCTCGTGTACGGGTTTGGGGAAGCGGTGTGCGCGAATATCCTCCAGCGGCAGTTGTTGGAGGTAACGGACCAGTTCCTCTTGTCCCATGGCCCCGGCAAAATCCTCGAACTGCATGGGGCCCAGATGCAGATATTCAACACGGCCCACCGGCATTGAAAATTGCGCATTTTCAAGCGCGAACTCAAGCAAAGAACCGGCGGCCAACACATGCAAATCCGGCGCTTCCTCATAAAAATAACGCAGCGCCGCCAGCGCTTCGGGCGCGGCCTGTATTTCATCCAGAAACAACAGAGTTTTGCCGGGGACAATCTGCTCTCCGGTAAGCAGCTTCAAAACCGTTTGAATTTGCACCGGGTCATTACTTGTAAACGCCTCGCGAAACTGCGGGTTGCGCTCGAAGTTGATAACAAGCAGCGAAAGTTCGCCGGCATCCGCGAACTGGCGCACCAAGGTGGACTTACCCACCTGCCGCGCGCC
>Ga0105051_10008546_pt1 | contig 10341 bp, 14 predicted proteins | sample FRY02_FD_78383 | JGI IMG/M metagenome (GOLD analysis project Ga0105051, IMG submission 78383) | Freshwater microbial communities from Lake Fryxell liftoff mats and glacier meltwater in Antarctica - FRY-02 (megahit assembly) | ecosystem: Environmental > Aquatic > Freshwater > Ice > Glacier...
CCCATCGAAGACACCCTGCAGGTTGCCATCGGTGACGACCACATTGCCCTGTGCATCAATCTCGTAGAGCGCCCTGGTGAAGGCGTGTCTCATGCCAGTGTTCATCTACTTGTCACCCTCCACCCATTCGCCCAGTTTGTAGTGCAGCCAGCGCACCTTGGCTTCGTTGTATCGCGACAGGTAGATCGTTTTCATGTAGGTGGTTTCCAGTCCTGCCTGCACCTTCGGCATGTTGAACACGTCCTGGTCAAACACCCGGCCGAGAAAACCGTAGGCTGCTGACCAGGGCTGATCGGGCTCAAGCCATTGGACTTTCGCGGCCGGCGGACGTACACCCTGAAACGGTGCCATCATGATGCACTCCATGATGCTGGTCCGATGATCATTGCCGTTTGGTCGGAATCGATAGACGATGCGGTTGAACGCACCCCAAGGATGGAAGTTCGGAAATAGCGTGTAGTCGAGGTTGTCGACCATCTCTGCATCGCAGTAGCTGTCGACCACATCACCGGCTGCTGGTCTGAGCATCTCCCGACTCGCCGCGGCGCTCCAGGCACGGGGCATCCTGTCCTGCAAGTCAGGCGTCGGGTCACCTTCTCGCAGATCGAGCATCGCACGAACCACGGTCTCGGTCGCGATATTGTCACCGAGCAACGGGCTGGGTGTCAGTGACGGGGTAATCACGCGGGCGCAGTTCTCCCACACGTCGACCTGGCTGTTGACGTCGCCCAGGGCTTCCAGCATCTGCGGATGTGTCGCGCTGACGTGGTAAGCCTCACAGAACGCTTCCTGCGCGATCTTCCAGTTGCATGGCAGCACTCTGGCGACGTGCGCCATCTTGTACTGACTGGACAGATCCCAGCGCTCGAACTGTCTGGCCAGATCAGCGATGAAGTCATCGAACGGGGCGCAGTTCTGGTCCGGGTTGATGAACACAAACCCACCCCAGATTCCCACCGGAATCTCGGGCAGGGAAAATTCGCTGGTGTTGATGTGGGGGAAATCCCACTGCGCAGGAATGTCCTTGAAACAGCCGTCCAGTTCCCACGCAAAACCATGGAAGGGGCAACGCAGTTCGGTTGCCCGTCCATCAAACTCCTTGAGCATGCGACCACGATGCAGACAGGCATTCGGGAACGCCTTGATCGTCCCCTGCTCGTTGCGAACAATCAGGAACGAAAGTCCGGCGATGTCGTAACGAATGTGATCTCCGACTTCGGGAATTTCTTCCTCGCGACAGGCGAATTGCCAGACCTTGCGCCATAACCGCTCCACCTCCAGGTCATGCCACGCTTTGGAGGTGTAGCGTTCGACGGAGATCGCCATATCAGGAATATGTTTGGGCGACTGCTCCCGCAGCACCGCCGGAACGGGACGGGAATCCTGATCCAGCAGCTGCTGGTAAGTCAGCCCCGGTGATCGGACCATGGTGTCCGGATTGAGTTTCTGAATGGGTTCGGCCATTTTGCTGCCTGTGGTCGGGAATGATTGACTGGGGACAGTAGCGCAAGACCGGCGCACGCATCAACCAGTGATCACCATGGCGAGTTCAAGGCTCAGCTCATAAGACAGGATCGCCAGAAATGCGGCGAGGCCGAGGTAGAGCGCGCCATACCGCAGTCGGGCCTCCGCACTTGCGACGTAGTACTCCGGTGGCTGATCTTTCCAACCCCTGATCGCCCGATAAGCGGCGGGTGCCGCCAGCAGGGCGACCAGAATCAGGATCGGACTCGGTCTCCAGAAAAACATGGCGACCAGGATCGGCAGCCCAACCAGCCACAGTTTCGGCGACAGGACTTGGCTGATGCGGCCACCATCGAACGGGAGCAATGGAATCAGATTGAAAAGATTGATGAAGCACCCCGCGTAGGCCAGCGCCAGCAGCAGCCGGCTATCCATCGCGTGCGCCAGAAACAGACAGGCCAACGCACCCAGGGTTCCTGCCAGCGGCCCCCAGATGCCGATGTAAGCTTCAGTCTCTGCATCATGAGGCATCGACTTCAGCGTAATCCACGCGCCAACAAACGGGATGAACATCGGCAGACCCACATCGAGGCCACGTCGTCGTGCGGCAACGTAGTGACCCATCTCGTGCACAAAAATGAGAACGACAAAGCCAACGGCGTAGGGCCAGCCAAACAGCAAAGAATAGGCGAACACAGATACGATCATCGTGCCGCCGCTGGCCAGGACTTTGCCCAGCTTGGCAGCGTTGAGCAACAGCAGGAGAGCTTTGATCACGGGACTGGCAGCAACCTCGGATGGAACCACAATCTACAACTTTTCATGGCAACCCTTGGCGACAACTTTCCACGAAAACTTTCCACAAGTACTTTTCCACAAGAACTCTACGTGGTTCGCTCTGTGTCCGACCTCGACATCACTTCGCGCCCATTCGGACAACATCATCCCACCAGAACGGGCCCAGGTCCTGAATAACAGCGCGGCCACGGACGTGTTATCAAGTCTACACACGCCGGACTGCGGACATCGCCTATGTCGGTGCGATCGGGAACCTGCTCCAATCTGTGACTACCTGCAGGAGCAGCCCACATGTTGCATGAAGTGACCGGCGATATTCTGCTCACCCACGCCCACGTACGCCGCATGGGTCTTCGGCGAAAAACCACGCAGGGTCATCTCGTCGATCATCTTCTTGCGTAGTGGCTTCATCTCAAGTCCTTCTTCATGTTGAATGGACTTGAAAGTGTCTCAGCTCAGCTCGACGACAAGATCATCCTTGCAGAGCGCCGTTACCGCGCAGCGGTTTTGGTTTTGTTCAACGTAGAGCTTAGCGGCCGGCCGCTTGCGGCAGGTCCGCTGCAGCGCCGGGTTGGGCGGCTTGTCGATAGAGAAACTCCGGAGATAGGTCTGCGCCATTCGGCCAAGTAACTGTGTGTAGTTCTGAATGCACTGTAACCTGCGCGAACAGCGCCCGGTCTTTGAGAGGCTCGAACATAGGCCCCCACAGCTCGGCGCTCAGATCAACGATGCCGGACGCACCGTCATGGAAACGGAGCCAGAGCCTGTAGCCGTCTAAGACCTTTACGTCTGTAATTTTCGGGATCATGAGTTACTCCAGTGGCTCTATCTCGTTCAAGGGCTGCCTTGCCTGAGCGCGTGCCCAGTCTTCATGCAACTCTGATTGGTGCAGGATGCGCCATTCTTCGACCAGCCGTCTAGCGCGGGCGCCAAGAGCGCCCTCCAATATCTCGCCGTTGTCGATGCGCATCGATGCCTGATCATCGCCATACTTCGCATGAAAGTGTGGCGGTGCATGATCGTTGTAGTACATAGCGATAATGATGCCGAAGAACCGGCTTAGCTCGGGCAATGGAGTCTCCGAAATTTGCGCATCTCCACGATAATCGCCCGCACTGATTCAAGATGCCTAACGTAGAGGTAACCGGCGCTGCGCGGCTTTATTCCGCAGCGTCCAGGTTGACCGCCGGGTTGGGCATCGCGGTTGACAGTGAGCAGCGACTCAACCGAACTTTATGCATCTAGGCGCAATCTGAGTTCTTCGAACAATGCGCCTTCTTTGCTGAATACTTCATCGCCTTGCAGCTTGGCTTGTTGAGCAATGTCGAGTCTATTGATCTTTTGTGCCACATAGCCCAACCAATCGTAGCTCTCTGCCCGCCACGGGGCTGTCGTCCGGAGCATATGAGCAAATTGCAATGCACGGTCCGATTTGCCCATCCTCTGACGAATCAACGCCATTGCTCTGATTCCCTCCCAATCGTCGGGAGATGCTGATAGGTGTTTTTCCAGCACGGCGACCGCCTTGTCGGAATTGTTCAACCACTCAAGAATTTCCGCAGCAAGCACCGGGTCGTGAAACGTCTGCTCTGAGTTTTCTGCCAGGAAATAATTGCAAACCTCCGGAATTACGACCCGTTGGCCGTTAGAATTGTCTTTCCCAATCATTGAGTGCCGCGCAAGGGTGCGCATTTTTACTGCTAGCAGTCGCTCGGACAGGTTACTTCCACTACGGTGGATCAGATCCAATGCGCTCTTGAACGACTTGCCTTCCGCTAATTTCTCTACCATCTCAGCAAACGCCAACTGCCGATAAGAGATTGGGCATTCATCTTCTTCAATCATGGCCTGACACAGCTCGAGCACCTTCGCCTCGTCATGCGCGAATCGGCGCAGTTGAATTGCCTTGATTCGAAGCGAATAAAAACGTGGATTGAGGGCAAGGCCTTCCTTTACCAGATCGCCCGCCATCTTGGCTTTCGATATAGCGTTCGGTAGATCAACGTCGCGTTTCGTCTTCGCTTGCCGCTGCAAAACGCTGGCCGCTTCCTCAAGGCTATGGACGTCCCTCCGAAGCTTGAGACGCCTTATCGCCGTCTCTTCGGCGCTGTCGAGGTCGCCGCAGTTCGCTAGGGAAATTGTCTGGTTTCCCAATATGTCCGGATCGTTCGGAAATTGACGCAACCCTTCCCTGCATACCTCCGCAGCTACTTTCCATTTGCCCATCGAGAGCAGAACCTGCGAGTAATTGACGTAGAGCTCTGCGGGCTTGTCCTCGCGGGTATCAAGGCGAAGCAAGATTGCAGGTGATTCTTCGAATCTCCCTGTATGAAACAGACATTGGGCGTAATTGAGCGCTATGGAATGCGGGAATGACCAACTATCGAAATTCCCAAGAGTTTCCGGGAGGAAATGTGGCCGGAGCAACTTCTCCGCTTCGGCATACCGTGCTAGAGCCATGAGATTCGTCGCTTCGTCGAGGAAAAGTGCAACGTCGTCGAATTCCACTATTGCGTAGCCGTCTTTTCCTTTCGCGTGCGCTCGATCCAGAACGAGGTTCTGTTTCAAATGACCCTTGCCGAGTGGTGCCCGCTCGTAGCGCGTTCTAACCGCGCAGCGATCCGCCGTCACGCCTTGCTGTGTGGCCAAGCCCACCAATATGGAGTCAAGCTCCTCGTAGGTTGAGTAACGGCCAGCCGGCTTTTTCTCCAAGCATTTTGCGATCACCTTTTCTAAGCCAAGTTCTGTGCGCTTCAACCATCCCCCAAGTTTTGGGGGCGGCGTCTGGAGGTGCTGCCGAGCAATATCTGCAGCGGTTCGACCAGTGAACGGGGGAACACCTGTTTCAAACTCGAACATCATGCAGCCAAGCGCATAAATGTCCGCTCGATGATCGATGTCGGCGGCGCCCAGTATCTGCTCGGGCGCTGCGTAGGTCACCGTACCGATAAAACTTCCCGCTTGCGTTCGATCTGGCCGCACCACGTCTTGTTCATTAATGGATGCTCTGACGGTTGCCATTGCATGACCAACTGGGCGAGCGAGTCCCCAATCTGCGACGTATGCCAGATTGTCTTGGTCGAGAAGCACATTTGCTGGCTTTAAGTCTCGATGAATGATCCCGAGATTGTTGCGAACCCAGGAAAGGCCCCGCACCATTCGTACGAGAGTTTCCAGCTTCTGGCGCGGACTAAGGTTTGGTAAAGCATGCGCCAAATCACCCTTCTGCAGCCATGCCCCAAGGACACATGGCGATTCATTGATACGGACTACTGCAATGGCCTCGGCGACAAGACTGCACATCGAGGCAGACAGCCACACTTGCAATTCGTCAATAAAGCGATCAACAGAGGCCTGATCCCCTATGTGGTCCGGACGAACGCCCTTAAGGGCATAGTGCACTCCTGTTTCAGCGTGACATAAGTGGACACAAATACCCATGCCACCCGCATGCACTCCAATTACATTGAAGATTGCGCTGCCCGTTGCAACGCGCTCTGAAAGCTCGAGAATTTCTACTTCCGATCCTTCGCGTAAATATCGTGGATGCAGCATCGGTCAATTGCTCAACGATGGCGGTCGTGCGATGCCCAACGCCGCACATCAGCCGCACGCCCCGTGGGCGCGACTTTTGCGTACAGCAAAAGGCGTGTACACGGGGTGGGTCGGCTGCATGTGCGGCGTTGGGCGCCTGGTGTACATGGGACTACCTACCTGCGACAGCCAACAACGCCTTCGGGTTGCTACTCGCAATAGCCAATAGAGTACGTGCAGCCCCGCTAGGTTGCTTGCGACCTTGTTCCCAGCCTTGAAGAGTACGGACGGACACGCCAAGGAGGGCTGCAAACTGCGACTGAGAAAGGCCAGTCTTCTGGCGCGCCTCAATAACGGGTGAAGAGACGATATGGACTTGACCCGCTTTCATCTCCTTCATGGACTGCAGAAGATCCGCTGCAAGATCTCGTTTGGCTTCGTAGGCTTCAAGTTCTGCCTTGGTCATGCGCTTATTCTTCGAGGACACGTCGAATCTCCTTTAGCTTGGGTCCGGAAAGGTTGTTCGTTTTCGCCTTGGCATAGAGCGTGAGCAGTACCACCTCACCTATTGAAATGCGCGTGAAGTAGATCACTCGAACACCACCCGACATACCTGAACCTGCGCGTCCCCAGCGAATTTTGCGAATGCCTCCGGATCGGGGACGACATCTCCGACCATAGGGTGTTCTGCAATATATGAAGCAAATGCCCCTCGCTCTTCCTCAGCCCAGTAAAGTGGCCACTGGCGCTGGAACAGGAGTGTTTCAACAACGGTGAGCATAGATGTAATATACGCCCCGGGCGTATAGTTGTCTAGAGCGCCTCAAGACGCCCAAAGTTCGAGCTAAGCGGGCGACGACGGCATGGCGCGCTGGACAACAAGCGCAAAATGGGCCGCAGGCCCAGCGCTTGATGGCCAGCGTGACATGCCGTTGGCGCTCCGCTTGAGCGAGGGGTTAGGCCACACTGCTATTTGTGTTCATCTTGTGCTTGGTGAAACCTGAGACGACGGACTATCGACTCCGAATGCTGCAATGGATGATTTCAGTTTCGACTATCGCAGGTATTCCTCCACCATCTTCTTGCCAACACTTCTGATGGGGTCTTCAACTTGCTTCTGGAGGTTTTGTGGATGCCCTTCATTGTTGTCATCCGAGAAAGACATTTGGCGCAACCTTCCTGGAAGGTCACTGCAGGATTCTACTATTTCATTTCCCCAATAAAGAGCGGCGACGAACGAATACTTTCGTGCTTCCTCAGCATGCGAGATTATTGGCGTCATATAGTTTCTGAATTGACTCACGTCGATCTTACCACCCGTGGTCCTAAGAAATAGAGTCAACCCGATAAGGGCATGGTCGAGGTCAGCGAGTTTGGTCATCAGTCGCTCCGCAGATTCAAAGCCCCGATCCAGTCGATTCTGACGTCGGTTCTTTAAGGAGTCGATTTCTCCAACCTTCTTTCGTAAGAGTAGATTCAGCACAACTCCTACAAGTGCCACAATCATAGCGAAGCCTCCGGCAATAAGCGACGCAAGTACCGGTGTCTCCATATCTCCCTCCAATTCAATAAAGCAACCCAGGGCACAATCTCGGAAGCTGGTGTGGCCTAACGTTTGAGTTCAGCGGCTGCCGAAGGCAGTCCGCTGCAACGAAGGGTTAGGTAGCTGTGCCTCGCGAAAGCACAAAGTCGTCTTGCATTTCAGAGCCAGCGCTGGACTGCCTCAGCTGTGTCAGTCGGCTTAGTGTTGAAGCACAGCTTGGCTTGAGGAGCATGCGTGTGCACGACGTTTAGCAACTTCTCAAACAATAGGAAGTTTCCTGCGATCGTTCGTACGCCCGCTCCGATAAGGATGCAATCGAACCGCTTCTGCTCCAGTTGGTCTCGAACAACCGCCTCAGCAGTTGCGCCAAAATCGGTCAAGCACATTTGCACGTCGTAGCCGCGGTCAATCAAGCTGACTTCAGATGCTTTGAGGCCGGCCAATACCTTCGCCGCGTCCATGCCGGGGTAAGCCGCATAGTCGGGGTCAGAGAAATCGATGAGTGCTGGTTGCAAGCCAATCACCAAAACACTTTTCTTGTCTGTCATATCTTTCTCCAAGTAGTCTGTGCTTGACGGACAGCAAGCACGGTAAGATTGTGTAGGGGCAGCGGGTGTATAAGCATGGCATTTGTTCAGCTGCCTAACGTTTGTGTTAAGCGGAAGACGACGGCGTCGCGCGCTGGACAGCAAGCGCAAAATGGGCCGCAGGCCCAGCGCTTGATGGCCAGTGCGCCATGCCGTTGGCGCTCCGCTTGAACGAAGTGTTAGGCCTCACCGCTGCACTATTCGACGAGTTTATTCTCGACCGCATACATTTTTCCCTTGAGTGTGATGTCAATATAGTCTGCCATATTCATCGTGATAAGGCCGTCGGCCTTGGCGTTCTCAAGAAGTATATCGAGCATCGCCCGGGAGCCTTGCCAGCGTTCAGCGACATACTTGTATGGTATGTATCCACCGTTTCGCAATTGCTCGAAAACAGTCATGAGTTGTTTCATCAGTTCTAGCATCGCATCTCCGCTGCGCTTGGGCGAACTGGCTACTGGTTCAAACGGGCTGGTCGAAATCTCCGGCTTGATGAACAATGGTGCGTTGTGAATTGATCTGGTCAGATTATCAAACGATTCCTCGAATTGATCCTCGCGCGAGAAATCTAGATGCATTTTCGATCTGAGAAAAGATGGCACTAGTTGAGTGCCGTCTTGGCGAACTATTGGGATGATCTTATTTGAATCGACCTTTTGCATTAAATCGGCCGTCACTATCATCTTCTCGTATCCAACGCCGCAGTGCCCGCATTTGCCTTTGAAACATAATTCTCTGTGCAAATCATAAGAACGCGGTCTGCGGTTGCTAGATTCCGTTCCATGAACAGAGGGATGTCGTCGCCTGGGCCCAGGTCCCACTGGTCTAAGACTGCGTCCACCCCGACTTTGCGCAGTCGAGTTGCAAACGCCAGTACCCACTGCTTGTGGGCCTGGGAGTCGTGAGAATATGAAACGAAGACCTTCGGTATTGCCATGAATTGTAGGTTCCGCGCGGCTTGAGTTTGTGAAGCCTAACGTCCAGCGTAACCGGGCGGCGGCGGTTGACGTTGATTTCAAATTCCGCGCGATCCGCCGCTCCGGTTCACGCAATTGTTCTGTCGCGTTTCTCGTTTCGGTCATTCATCATCGGATAGTTCGTCTGCCGCCTCGAAACCTTCCCTCGTCACCTCAAAGACCACGCCCTTGTGTCCAAGGTCTTTGACATATCGACGTCCTCTTAGATCTTCGAGACCGCCAACCCAACGAGCAATTGAGCGGGAATCTTTGTCTGGAATCATTGGCTGTCCGCCGGCCTGAATCTCTTCGCCGCCCATGTATCTCAAATGCATGAGCCGACCGTCACCGGCGACAGCTGCCCTTAGAATCGCCTTTGCTTCGTCCGAAAGTTCCGTGGATGTCGATTTCGTTTTGGGCACCGTAACGACACCGGTGATCTCGTCGCGCCAGTCAACAATTCCGGGCATGAGGGGCAAAGCACGAACGATCTCCCGCAACGCCTCAAGTGGTGACTTTGGTTTTTTCCACACGTAGGTTTTCAGTAATTGTGGGATTTCGCCCGTGTTGCCGTCCTGATCAACAAACTGGAGGGCAATAATTGCGAATTTGTCACCTTTCGTTCGTTTCTCTGCTATGGCGTAGTTTACTTCGGTCTCCAAGAAACCCTCATCCTAGAACGACGGTGTAATGAAGAACACAACGCCACAGGAATCCTGCATTCCTTGAAGCAGGCCGCGTTCGAGAGGCGTGCCTGCTGGCATCGCATCCTCATCGAGCCATGGGTCGTAACCCAGAAGATCCAAGGACTTCTTGAAGTCAATTACGTATTCCTTATCAACGCCTTTGTGGCTGAGGAACACCTTTTTTGAATCGCTGATGGTCATGTCGATCTCTGTGCCGCAAATAATGCAAAAGTGGTGGTCGTGACGTGTAACCTTGATTGTTTCGTTGCAGCAGGGAAAGCGGAGAATGTCGAGAAGATCATCCGTTTCCATTGGTGCCGGAGGCGGCTTTGGCAGATTGGATTTCATGTCGATCTTGAGAAACCCTTTCGACATTCCTTTCATCTGCCGTTCAAGCTTCTTTAGCTCTGGACCAAGAGCAATGTTTGTCGCCACGGCTTGGATGTAATCCACTTGTGGCTGAGTGTGCCAACAGTCCTGCCCGTTGTAGCCGCAGTAAGGGCAATACGAGATAGGTTGCTCGCTGCCTTCGCCGAAGACGACTTTGAAGAGTTGTTCACATGACGGACATTCCTGCGAAAGGAATCCGTCGGCGTCAGTAGGAAAACTCACTTCCAATGCACGTCATTCTTTGTCTGACTGAGCGACAGAACGTTGGTGTTCAGCGGCCCAGCGGTTGGGCGCGACTTTTGCGTACAGCAAAAGGCGTGAACAAACGGTGGGTCCGCTGCGACACATTGTTGTGCGGGACATCGAAACACGGACGCTGGTGA
>Ga0105051_10008549_pt1 | contig 10339 bp, 16 predicted proteins | sample FRY02_FD_78383 | JGI IMG/M metagenome (GOLD analysis project Ga0105051, IMG submission 78383) | Freshwater microbial communities from Lake Fryxell liftoff mats and glacier meltwater in Antarctica - FRY-02 (megahit assembly) | ecosystem: Environmental > Aquatic > Freshwater > Ice > Glacier...
GCCTTTGAAGCGGCCAAGAATGGGGGTGTGGTTCTCACTGAGTCTGAAACGGAGGAATACATCATCAGGGATTACCCGGAAGATCACTGAAGGGGGCATTCTTCCCCCGTAACCAGCCAACCAACCCACCCTCACCCCGCCACCCCATAAAAAGGGTGGCGGGTTTCTGGGTGCCCACTAATAAAATGAAAACGTCACAATTCTGCAAAACGTATAAACCCTGTCGAGAGGGCCGGAAATACGCACTAAGTTTCGGTCATATGGCCGAGGTCTGGGAGGAATGCACCCGTCCAGATTGGCTTTTCTGGATAATGGAGCACTACCGCCCACTCACAAAGCCGGAGGCCGTAACCCTAGCAGTAAGATTTGCCGAGGGTGCGATGAAGAACTGGACCCCCGCCGCCGACACCCGGCCCCAGGAGGCTGCAGCCGCCGCAAAAGCGTGGTTGGCCAATCCGACCAGAGAAACGGCAGGTGCGGCACGAGTGGCATGGGCGGCGGCGGAATGTGCAGCACGGGCGGCATGGGCGGAGGTAGGTGTGGGCGTGGCGGTATGTGCGGCGGCAGATGCGGCGGCAGAGGCGGCTCGTGCGGCAGGGGCAGTGCGGTCATGGGTAGCGCGGTCAGGGGCAGCGCGGGCAGCGTGGGCGGCAGGGGCGTCAGATGCGGCCCAGTGTCGCGAGATCCGCGACGTAATACCGAACCCCTTTATAACAGACCCCGCGTAGCTAGTAACCAACACTATGAAAGCAGAACAAAAACAACAATTCGTCACGGACCTTGGCGATTTTATACAAGAACTGATTAACATCTCTTACCTTGTCGAAGAGAAAGACTTTGAACAAGCCTTCGACGAACTAGAGACGCAGTCGGGCACAATTAAAACACTGATGGAACAACTCAAACAGAACAACCAAACCAATGAAAACTTACAAAATCAATAGTGAGGGGGCTGGATTGTCCCCGCGTATTCCGACATCCCGGAGGGAACCGTTATCCCCGCGCATTCTGAACTCGGCAGTAGATGCACCCTAGGTAAAGAGTGCGAACTAGGCGACAAGTGCAAGCTTGGCAACTGGTGCAAGCTTGGAGACAGATGCACTCTTGGCGACCGGTGCAAGCTTGGCCACTGGTGTGAACTAGGCTCCGGTTGCATCCTAGGTGAAGCGTGCACGATGAATAACTGGTGCAATCTGGGTAAATACTGCGCCCTAGGCAATGGTTGCAACCTAGGCAACCTGTGCAATCTGGGTGACAGTTGCGAACTAGGCAACGGTTGCATCCTAGGTGAATCGTGCACGATGGGTAGCTGGTGCAGGCTTGGCGATCAGTGCGAACTAGGCAACGGGTGTCATCTGGGTGACTGTTGCAACCTAGGCAACCTGTGCAAGCTAGACAAAGGATGCAAGCTTGGAGACCGGTGCGAACTAGGCAACTACTGTATTCTATGCGACCAGTGCCACCTAGGCAACGACTGCACACTTGGAAAACCGTGCGAGCTGGGAACGATTAAAACACTGATGGAACTCAAATAAAACAATGAACAAAACATATAAAACGAGCATAGCAGGAGGTTGGATTGTCCCCGCGTATTCCGACATCCCGGCGGGGACTGTACTCCCTGCGCATTCTAAGATCGGCAGTGGATGCAAGCTGGGCAACCATTGTACTCTAGGTGACGGTTGCACGCTTGTCCACCGGTGCGATCTGGGCTACGGGTGCAAGCTTGGCGACGGGTGCAAGCTTGGCTACGGGTGCGATCTGGGCTACGGGTGCAAGCTTGGCCGCCGGTGCGATCTGGGCAACCTGTGCAAGCTGGGCCAATGGTGCGATCTGGGCACCGAGTGCAAGCTTGGCGACGGGTGCGTTCTAGGCAACCTGTGCAAGCTGGGCCAGCGGTGCGAGCTGGGCCAATGGTGCAGGCTTGGCTCCAGGTGTAAGCTTGGCAACCTGTGTAAGCTGGGCCAGCGGTGCAGTCTAGGCGAAGGCTGCACCCTAGGCGACGTGTGCAGTTGGGAGGGAGTCGAGGTGGTGAGATTCCTCACCCTCGTTAACGTATCAGGATCTGGAAGACAGGTCACCCTCATCCAGCACGCTGATGGCGTTCTCGTCCGTGCTGGATGTTTTCTGGGGACACCGGAAGAGTTTGCAGCCCGTGCGAAGGCGGAGGGTAAGGATCTCTACGCCGCCGCCATTCCCGCCGTCGTAGAGGCGATGTTGGCAACCCCTATTACCTAAAGAAACGGCAAAAACCAATGACAGACCAACCAACCGACCAAACCGAAATACGAAAATGAGCTACCTCGCAAATCCACAAAACCACTCGCAAGCCCAAGCAATCGACGAAGCCAAAAAAGGATTGATGCACTTCTCCGAATGCCAAGATGAAGACGTCAATCCAGACCGTGAGTTCTACTCCACCCGCGAAGAAGCTGAAAAATCAGCCTCAGAAAAATCCGGATACGATGCTGATAGCGACATGGAATACACCTACGAAGCCCGCAGCATGTGGCTCGATGAAGACGGCGATCTAATTATAGCCGACGACGAAGACGAAACAGACGCTGCTGTGACCAAACCCATCAACAACATGAGCAAACCAATGAGCAAATCCCAACTGGAGGCAATCGCCTGGGAGTGCGAAGAGAGTATCCCCGAACTTAAAACTCGCAGGAACGACGCGGCGAAATAATGACTGCTAAAAGAAACACCGAGGCGGAAACCGCCCAAAGCATCCGAGTGATCTACAAAAACCGTAGGCCGGAGAATGAACTCCGAATGAGCCTACGGCAATGGTGTAGAGACCTATGGAGTACAAACAAGGAGGCCCGCAGGGTCGTCACCCTCACCAAGTAGCACCGATGAGCATCTACAGACCAGAGGCCAGACCACAGCTTCCAGCCGTCCAACACGGCACGTACAGTACGGGGGGGTATTACCTCCACCGCATAACCGGGCCCTTCAAGGGCCGGGCATCCGGATATTTTGACCCGGACGGCAACCTGCTCGATGCCGATCAGATACTCAACCACCAACACCAGGGGAGGCCCGTCAAACGGGGAGGTCCAATGTGGAAATACATCCAGGAATGCGGGCGTCCCTTCAGACCAACAGCAACAACACCATGACAACAAAATGAAAACAACACAATTCCAAGACCTAATCCAAGCCGCCACCGGGCGGCCGCTCACCCTCGTTTGTGACTCCGACGAAATCCCGCTTGCGGGTAAAATCGCGGTCATGCGGCAGGGGGGCCGCTGGCCCGCTTTCGCGTGGGTGACGCCTAAGAATGAGGACTCCCTCCTGCGGAGTTTCCTCACCGCCTTTTGCTCTAAGTATCGCGAACCGGACCCGGACAGGTACGACGGAGACGAGTGGTTGAGGAGCTACGCCGCGAAATGGGCCGACCCGGCAACCCATGACACTTGCGCCCCGTGGGGCCACCACGGTTTCTACATGCTGTCAAAGGAGAAGTTGCGGGAGCAGGTGGAGTCGAATTTCTCCGGCTTCACCGCCGATATGGCACGAATCGGGTTCTACCCCACAAAATATGGAATCGGGATCTTCACAATCTACGGGGGCCAAGGGTCCAGAGACGCCTTGGCCGCTATGGCCTTGCACTTAGAAACGCACGGCATCCCTTACAGGAACGAAATGAGTGACGCTGGCTGGGTAACGCGCTTCGTTCTCGGCTTAGAGAAACCTGAGCACGCCGCCATACTAGGCGAATTTTAACCCAACCAACACCAACCAAATGAAAATGGAATACAGAAAAGGGACACTGGAGGACAGGGTAAAATCCCTCCTCACCGAACTCGAACCCGAGGCAAAGTACACCATCATGGCACACGAGCTGTGGCGCGATGAAGATGGGTGGGTAAGTAACGACCGATTCAGGCTGGCCACCGAGGTCGATATCGACCGGGCAATCGAGGTCATCCGAGGCCGGTGGGAGGTATTCAAGGCGAACTATGCCCCAAGGGCAAGGGTCCGGGATCTTGAATTGGCGGAGGAGTACTATAACAACGCCGTCAATCTTGAGGTGGCCTACCTCCCATTCGTGGACATCGAGACTCGACCTGCTACACGGGAGGTGATTGTTGGCAACATCGGGCGGACCTACTTAGGCGACTCTCACCATGAGGCGCGTGAGGACTACGACGAGTACGTGAAGCAGTCTCGCTCCCGCCAAGGCCGTGCCGGAGGGGAGGATGTCACACTCCTGGCCAATGGTGAGATCGTGGAGGAGCACCTCCCCCTCCCCGAATTCGACACGCAACTCGCCAAGGCATACGAATCCTGCTGGTTCCACTGCCCCAGCGGTATGAAGGAGACCGGGTTTGCCGGTAAGGCACAGCCCGGTCTCTACAGCAGGAAGCGGGGCATCGGACTCACCGAGGAGGGGGCGCGGGCAGGGGAATACTTCACCTGTGTCCCGGTTAGCCAAGCCTTCAAGCGCAACGTATAACAACTAACCAAACGATAATATGAAAGTCACAATCAGCAGCGATCAAGAATCAATAGACCCGACCGCCACCTGCAGCGAGAAGGAGTTCGCACAGGTCAAAGCGGCGCTCGACGTCGAATATGAAGCCGCCATCCTCAAGGAATATCCAGACGCCGAAGTCGATTGCGGAGGCTACGACACGACATACGCAATCCGCGTCACCGAGACGGGCCTAGAGGATCCGAGAGCGCTCCAGGAGGACATCCAGCGCATATGCGAGGAGGTGTTCGAGACCGGGATGTTCTGGCTTTGAAATTCGCCAAATATCAAGATGAAAACCACAACCAAAACCGACCAACCAAATGACCACAACCAAAATAGAATTCGGGACCAGAATCAGCGGCATCAAAAACAAGACGCTCGTCGTCAAGAATGGCCATGGAGGTAGGAAAATATACGCCGTCCCAGGCGAGCACAATGACGTTCTAGTCATTTGTCTCAATGGGTCGGTCTTGGAGGTCATCGGAGACCTGGCGAGACAGGGCCAGCGAATACATCAAGGCTGGTAATATAATTCTACGGTCAACCCTCACCCCCACCCGCCCCTCGCAAGGGGGCGGGTTTCTGGGTGCCGAAAACAATAGATATAAAAGACCTTAGGCGCTTCGCGACCGGATACAATACCGAGTTCTTCCCCGTCCTGAAACCATTCAAAATCCGAAAAAAAACCTACTCGGATTTCGTAGCAGTCTGGGTCGAGTTTTACGGGCATAACATGCATGGTATAAGCGGCATCCTGACATTCCCCGATCCCCAGAAAGATTGGGCTGAGTTCAACCGGGCGCTATCCGCCCAATTTCCGGGTGCGGAAGCGGTGACGGACAACGGTAGGAAATCTGTGTCCAAGTCCATATTCGATACCGCGCACCGCTATGCAGCCGCGTTTACCTCTAACATAAAACAAAGAACCAATGAAAAATAACATCAAATTCACCGTCCCCCCTACCGGCGAAGTAGGAAGCTACTCCGGCACCGCATGCGCAAACCGCGGAGAAACCCTAGCCGTTAACGCCTTGCGGGATTATAACTCTTGCCGTGCCCACGACGGCTTGCCTCCGCTCAAACGTATGCCAGCCGGGACCGTTTACCACCAGCCGGCCCGCTTTTTCATCACTCGCAAGGGCGGCGGATACCGCGAAACCGTTGACGAATTCGACACGCACGAGGCGGCTTCTAACGCTCTCAGGGAGTACCGCATGGCGGACCCTTCCGCACACCATTACCTCTCACCACGTGCCTGCCGGGGGTGGGATGACTAAACCAACGACCGCCACGTTACCACCAATGGAGGCACCGTCGCCAGCGTGAGAGAGCAACGAAACGTAGGTAAAACAAACACAAAACAATGATAAACAAAAAATGCATTACGACGGAGACGCTGCTGCTACGCGTGTGGCTTGGTCTTTTATCTAATCTCTTCCGGGTCTAAAACCACGGCCTTTAGGCCGGGGAGCTTCAACCTGATACAACACGAGGAGCCCCGTCGCCCCCCGCACCAAACCCTCCTCCGATAACCTGAGCACGCAACCTGTTCATCAGACCTTTGTCCTCCATAATAGGTTCTCCTTTTAGTAGGCGCATTAATATGTAAGCAAAGTTGATCGCATGGAGGGTATCATCAGGTTTAGAACCGTGTCTTCTGTATTTAAATTCAGTAGCCCCACTGGTAGAGTTCTCCAGAGGTACACGAAACAAGTTCATGAAATCCATCAGGTGTCGCTCTGACCTGCCCCAGTCGTAACATCTAATCCTAGGCTCCGTAGCCTTGATGGCTGAGTACAGCTGAGTAATAGACTCAGTCCGATTGACACTGAACTGGTTAAACCACCCGTAGCCCTGAGGAGGGCCGAGTGGTGCGGATCTAGGACCTACGTAAGCAAAGATGAAGTGTTTATCGGCCGGTAACTGCTCTCTGATAAGCATGTTATAAGCAGCGCCTACACCAAAGTCTGAAGCGATCGCATTAGCGTAAAACCTCTTATGGTCTCTAACGATGTCATTGGCTACGTCCCTGTATCCCATGCCGCTGTAGTCACGCATGTGTAGAATATCTATCTTGTCGTCCGGGGTCAGTCCTATGATTGCGTGTACTGTAAATGATACCTTTGTCTTCTCCATGGGGTTGTAGTCAGAACCTCCCCAGTCACAACCACTGACGACATACTTATAGTATCTACTCTTAGCCTTGCGTATTGCAGTCTCCTCGCTGTCAGGTATAACACACATGTTTCTAAGATCTTCCAGAGCGATTTCCCTGGCACCTTCCATGGTTGGTATTCCTAGAACTTCCTGTAGGAACTTTTTTATGTCATAACCTTGGTAGGCCATCCAAATCTTGTTCCACTCAATTGGACTTTCCACCATGTCTGGAATAATTATCTGTGGAATATGCAGACCTACAAAGCCCCTCGTTAGAGCCTCACGGTCTCCGTGTACATACTGACCGTCACGCATATTCAGCAGTTTGCTGGTGATGGGGCACACCATACCATCCTGCCTCAAACAAGATAGAGCCGTTGCTTGATCACCCATATCCAACCAGCTCTTACCGTCGCCAGCTCTGACAAACCACGATCCTTGGCTACTCTGCAACCAGCGTGTCTCGAGAGGAGTATCTATTGTAAGACTGGTACCGGCATAAATCGTACTGGGAATGTTACTGGCTTTCTGTGTTTGCTCCACCTCTGGTTCTAGGTCCATGTCGAAGTGTTGGTACTCGTCGTAAAGAAGCTCGTCAGTAGTCTTTCCACGACTCTCGGAAGCTGTAGACAGTACCCTTATAAGTTCAATAATACTACCATTGGGATATTCCTTATAATTCAGGTTCTGTCGGTGATTGGGACTGTCCACCTTATAAGCGAAAGCACGCTCCATCTCCCTCAGTCGGTTAGCATATGTCTTACGGTGTTCTTCGTGTGGCACGATATACAGTGACCTGTAGTTAGGCATAACATGTGCGTTTGTGAGCTGCCGCGCTCCAAGAGTAGTAGAGTTGTGGGACAACACTCCATCCGTGAAGTAAAGGTGATCTTCGCTGTCTATTTCGAAATCGTACAGGCGCTCCCATTCGTCATCCTCGCCTGGTTCCTCTATAGACACGACAGCTTCAAAGCCGTCTATTGTTTTTATAAAGTCTCCGGGTCTAAGTTCTTTTAGACATACTATAGCTCCATCGGACCTGCACAAAAGATGCCGTCCCGCCGCTCTGAACTTTCGACTGTGCATGTGAAGTGTCCATACGGCCATAGCGTGTGTGCGGTAAGCCTTTACGACATCGACGAACCCGCTGGGTGTAAGAACCTGAAGTTCTCCCGGAGGTACTTCAACTATTTTATCTATCTGCCAGTCTTGCATCTTTTGAGGTGTATTTAATCAGCGTGTGAGGACTTTCATAGGTCCAAGGTAGATGCTCAAGGCAATCTACCTCCATTGTGATTCTATGCGTCATAATTTTTATGTAGATGATGTCATTCGATATTTTGATCATCGAAATTTAGCGCCATATTGAAAAGGTCTTCTGCTGTAACTGACTTAGGATTAGGGTCTTGTTTAGTTAATACAGTTAAAACAGTATGCCATCCGAGGCACTTCCCCACCTGCCTGGAAGCCCTCATAACCGTAAATCCTCCTATCTGCATATTGAACATGGAGAAACTAAATGGTCGTGCCTGTAGGCTGAGAGGCTTAGTGTAAGGATAGGCTGGAAAAAAATGGGGGACCAAGAAACCAGCGTTGTAGTTGCAAAGGCGGTACAACTCTGTCAAAGAGCTTCGGAAGACATTACGAGCGACCGGATCCTTGATGGCTGCCTTTTCAGACACTGATATTTTATGTATGAGACGACCTAGCTCCTTCCTAAAAGCGGGGTCCCCCTTTGCTTGCCAGTAAACGTCAGTATGCATATACTTGAGGTATGAGCAGTAGGTCAGATATAAATATGCTTGTCAAGCGTCCAAACAGATTCCTCCAGGCCCGGTTTAGACAGGCCAAAATAAACGACAAACAAGAAATTCATGAGTTCAACATTACCGAAGATAGCACCCCATCTTACGAAGAAACACTTGAAACTGACAGAGTCGAAGAGCTCGACTCGCGCTACGATTAGTTTTCAGGCCCCGACACCTTCTAAGATTAGTACCGATGATTTTAAACAGGAGTTGTGTAAACTCATAGACAAGTACTCCCCTTCAGGAAGTACATTGGGTTCCACGTATCCTTTAGACGAGTTAGAAGAATACGACATGCTGATGTCTTTTGACGTTAAGCTTACTACTAAAAGTGGAGAGGCTGTCAGAGTAAAAGGACACTCAGTTTTGAACAACATACTCTCGGAGCAGGGGCTACCAGAAGCACCTGATCTACTACAGAGCGCGCATTACACAAGTATCTGGAGACCTCTGCGCGGTAAAGTAATCGAGTTCCTACAGCGGCAAACGTTGAGGGATAGGAGACTTCCGCTAGCGGAGGGTAGCATGAGTGATTATGACCCCACAAACAGTCCTTCAATTCCCACCGCATACGAGTACACAGGATCAGATCCTGCGTCATTATCTGAAGAGCCCGCTTATACCTGATTTCTATCTCAGCACTGACGGTGCTGGTTACGACGGAGATTATGGAGGAGCGGCATCATACGGTATTAGTCCCAAGCATAATAAGATATTTCACAGGGTAGCAGGTTACAGTGGTGTATCCACTGACAGAGCGGAGTTCTTAGCGTTACTAAACGGTCTTCACGGCGTGATGTCGGAGTTGAACTGGTTTGTTAAGGCTAGGTTGCTGAAGCTTCAAGACCGACCCGGGCAAGTTGTTTGGTTTACAGACAGGGCCTCGCTAGCGGGATCCGTCAACAAAGAGTTTAGTAGGAAAAACCAACCCGACCTTTGGCCTCAGTTCAATTGGTACGAGCGATATATTATCGTGCACGCCGTGCATGTTAAGAGGGACACGCTGTCGTGGCAGTGTAAGACAGACATTCTGGCCAGCGAGGCAAGAGTTCTTATGAGAGATTACGATCAGATGATGATAGAAAACAATTATATTTAAATGACAAAAATTAAAGTAGCACACTGTGCTGATTCCCACTTGAGGGACACTCAGTTTCAAATGAGGATGCGAGGTCAGGATTTTACTAAAGCGTTATTGGACGTTGTTGAAAAAAGCGCGAGAGAAAAAGTTGATGTTATCATACATGCAGGCGACATGTTGGATACACTGAGACCTACGGCTAGAACTATTAAGGACCTACAGAGCGTACAGGACGCTCTGGAGAAAGCCAAACTAGCAATGCTTGTAGTAAGGGGTAACCATGACTTCACAGAACCCCCTTGGCACTCTCTTCTTAACACTACGGGTAGTTCTTATGGTTTCATATGTATAGATAAGCTGGAATATAATGTTACCAAGGGCGGAGAAGCGATAAAAATTTTAGGTCTTCCGTTTATGCAGAAGGCAGACTTTATAGCAAACGTCCTAGGTAAGAGAGCAGACATCCTGGTGTGGCACGGTATGGTATCAGAGTTCGTAGGATACCCTGTTCAGGAAGTTGTCTCTATAGACGACATACCAGACAACGCATTTACGCTGGTAGCTTTGGGGGACATACACGAGAGAAACGCAATAGAGAAATCTGATGGTACGGTTGTATGCTATCCAGGCAGTACCGAGTTGTGTAACCGCAGGGAGCAATTTGATAAATCGTTCTTTGTACACGAGTTCGAGTGTGAGAACGGTAAGAATACTCTCATCAACACGTCTACTATACCAGTCGCCACACGAAAGGTAATAGCTTTGCATGTGGATACTAATGAGGCGGTGCAGGATGTTATAGAC
>Ga0105051_10008555_pt1 | contig 10336 bp, 2 predicted proteins | sample FRY02_FD_78383 | JGI IMG/M metagenome (GOLD analysis project Ga0105051, IMG submission 78383) | Freshwater microbial communities from Lake Fryxell liftoff mats and glacier meltwater in Antarctica - FRY-02 (megahit assembly) | ecosystem: Environmental > Aquatic > Freshwater > Ice > Glacier...
AGATGTGGGAGAGCTCGGGTATGTAGAAGGTATCAGTAAAATAATTATAAGAAAATTGAATGAAATTGATGTTTATAAACGCCCGATTCATTGTAGCGACTACAAGAGAGAAGTGATGTATGTCCGAGATGATGATATATGGGAAAAGGAGAATAGCACTTATGACAAAATACGCAAGGCTATAAAATACATAACAAAAAAGAATGGAGATTTAATGATACCTTGGCGAGATAAACATCCGTCATGCATGAATACGACACATCGACTAAATGATGTTTATTTGCGTATTATGAATCAATCGATGGGCGGCAAAGGCGAGTTTGTTGATAGCGAGAACAAGATAATCAAGAAATTATCGAAGGCATTTTACATTGATAAAGAATGTTAATTGTTTTAAATATTTATCTTATTCATGCATGTGTTTCTGGATCGAAATCATTATAGTGTGTAAACACTTTTATATATATTTTTCATTGGTTCGAATTAGTTCTTCAAAAATAAAAAATATATAATTAAATATATTTTCATTAATTTTTCATTAAAATGCCTGTTTACATATACATATTTTGCCAAGTTCCAGCGTCTGTATTTTTCTTAATAAGTTTATCTACAATAAGTGGAGTGATTTCCATAGGGAAATTAACTTTAATAGACATTTCATTTTCAAAAATATTCGTTTCTGGGCGCATTAGTCGATATAGGTTGAGCTTGGTATGAATAATTTCCAAACATCGTTTTAAGGTACGAACGCCGTCTTCTTTTTCTGTATAATTTGATATGATATAATGCATGGTTGTTTCAGGAATAACTATGTCTGTTGTATTAAATTTAACTTGTTCACAAATTTTTGGTAGGAGATAATTATTCGCAATTTTGGTTTTTTGTGATTGGTCGTACCCCTTGGTTTGAATACGATACATTCGGTCTAATAGAATTCTGTTCACTTTACTTTCATCATTGTAACTGAAGATAAATATACAGCGACTTAGGTCAAAATCAATGTCGGAGAAATAGCGGTCATGGAATTGATTATTTTGCGTGGTATCTGTTAAATGCGTAAGAATGCCGGCAATTTCTTCACCTTTGGGCGTATCGCTAATTTTATCTAATTCGTCGAAATATATAACAGGGTTCATGCTTTTACACTTCATAATTAAATCCACGATTTTGCCCCATAAAGAGCCTTCATATGTATATGAATGACCTTCTAGAAAGCTGCTGTCTGTCGCACCTCCAAGAGAAATGAAAGCAAAATCTCGTCCTAGAATTTTACTGATTCCATCTTTAACTAGTGTTGTTTTTCCAGTGCCCATTGGACCTTTTATTGCTATTGCCGTGCCAATAGCATCAGGGTTTACAATCCATTGACCAATCATTTGCATAATCTGTAGTTTTGCGTCATTTAAACCATAAACAGCTTGATCCAATGTTTGTTTTGCGTTATCCATAAATTCATGGCATTTTTCAACACCATCGGCCAGAGAAATTGGCAAATTTTTGTATTTGCCAAATGGAATTTGCATGAACGCGTCAACCCAATTTTTCATTTTAAAGTATTCACTGCCGCCTGGCTCCATATGCCGCAATGATGAAATTTTGCGATAAGCAATTGATTTATATTGCGGCGGAATATTGGAATCAAGTAATGTTAAGCGATAAGGTTTTGCAATATTAGAATGTTCTTTAATGGTTTTAAATTGTTCTAAAGCATATTGTTGTTCTTCTAAAGACATTTGTTCGTTGAAGAACTTTAAATCATTCATGACATCGCGTTCTTTAAAAAGAGTTTTCAGTTTTTTAGTGTTTTTAATCTTTTGCTTTTTGACTCTTGCCTCATTTTTTTTAATAAAACGTTTTTCTTTACTTTCAATATCTTTGATAATTGTTTTAATTGTAGTATTTGAGAGGTCGTCTGGAGTTAAACTAGAAAACATACTTTTCATTTTAGTAAAAGCTAATTCTTCTTCTTGTGGATTATGAGATGAACGCTTACTAATTTTAGAACCGGCTGACTTTTTATTGCCAGAATTAATAATATTATCTACATCGTGGTCGCTTTCACTTCCGCTTTCACTTCCGCTTTCGCTTCCGCTTTCGCTTTCGCTTTCGCTTCCGCTTTCACTTCCGCTTTCACTTCCGCTATATGCTTCATCGTATAGAGCTTCCGTATCTGACATAACATCAGAATTTTCCTCCTCGTTATTTATCATGAATGAAATATTAAATTTGGTTGGAGTTACATTATGTTTTTTACGTTTTTTACATAATGAATTATCTTCATCGGAATCAAAGTCTAATTTTCGATGTGATTTTTTTTTAGGAACAATAATAGAAGAGCTTACGTTCTGTAAAGTTTTTTTATTATTCTTTGTTTTTGCGACACGTTCAGAAATATATTTTGATGGAAATAATTCGCTTAGAAATTTTTGATATTCTTCCATAGCAAATTCACTTTCAACGTCGTCATCATCATCGTCATAATCCTCATCGTCCTCATCGTCCTCATCGTCCTCATCATCGTCAACGTCGTCATCATCATCGTCCTCATCATCGTCATAATCCTCATCATCATCATCTTCCTCCTCCTCCTCACTTTCGGGAGGAGGTGTTGATTTGTGATAACGTTTATTCTTAGAATACAAAGGTGGCGATAAAGCTGTTATTTTCCTTTTTTTTTCATTAACAATACTAGAATAACGAGTATTATATTTTTTCGTAGGTTCAGGTGAATTCATTTGATTATCAATTGACGAAGACATGATGGTTTCGTTTGGGGTTTGTTTGTGATAAAGAAAGGATATAGGTTTAATTCAATTTTTTACATATTTAATTATTTAATTATTATTAATAATTAATAATAAAATTGAATTAAACATATCTAAATATTGTTATGTTAATATAAGAGACATCATGGCTACAATAAAGAAAAATGCTTCTAAGATTATTGGAATTCAATTTAGTATTTTATCTCCAGATGAGATACGCAAAGGGTCTGTAGCCGAAATCACAAATCGCGAAGCATACGTAAACAATAAACCAGTTATTAATGGATTGTTTGACCCACGTATGGGTGTATTGGAACCAGGATTGATTTGTCCGACTGACGGATTAGACTATATGCAAACGCCTGGATATTTTGGTCATATTGAGTTGGCACGACCATTGTTTTACATTCAATATTTAGTTACAATCATTAAAATCGCACGTTGTATATGTATTAAATGCAGTAAATTAAAAATAAGTAAAGAAAAATATAAACATTTACTGAAAATGCAATCTCAAGAAAGATGGAGTTCTGTTTTTGCGCTAGCAAGTAAGATAAAACGATGCGGTGAAGATACCGATGATGGTTGTGGTTGTAAACAGCCTAGTAAAATAAAAAAAGAAGGTCTATCAAGTTTAGTCGCCGAATGGGAAAATACTGAAGGCGATAATATGGTGATGAATCTTACACCAGAAATTTTATTGAAATGTTTTCGGCGTATATCCGCAGATGATGTATCATTCATGGGGTTTAGTCCTATTTGGTCACGTCCTGATTGGATGATTTGCCAAGTATTAGCAATACCACCGCCGGCGGTTCGTCCATCGGTAAAACATGACTCGCAACAACGCAGTGAAGATGATATTACTCACATTATTGTAAGCATTTTGAAGGCAAATAAGACACTACAAGAAAAAATGCAGGCAAACGCCTCAGCAAATGTAATACATGATTGGAGTGTTCTTTTACAATATTATGTCGCTTCGCTTGTTGATAATAAAATACCTGGTGCTCCGCCAATGTCCCAGCGTTCTGGGCGTCCTTTAAAATCCATAAAAGAACGTTTAGTTGGGAAGCATGGTCGCGTGAGAGGTAATTTGATGGGGAAACGTGTTGATTTTAGCGGTCGTTCAGTTATTACACCAGACCCAAATTTGTCTGCGATGGAATTGGGCGTTCCGTTGAAAATGGCAAAGAATTTAACTAAGCCAGTTATTGTAAATGATCGAAATGTAAAATTTCTTGGAAAACTTGTTCAGAATGGACCCGATGTTTATCCTGGAGCAAAAATTCTGGAAAAGAAAAACGGAGACAATATATCTTTACGATACGTGGATCGTGATTCGATTAAATTAGAACAAGGTGATATCGTTCATCGTCATATGATGAATGGCGATTGTGTATTATTTAATCGTCAACCAACTTTACACCGAATGTCTATGATGGGTCATATTGTTCGAATTATGCCGGTCGGTGATACATTTCGTATGAATGTTGCCGATACAAAACCATATAACGCAGATTTTGATGGTGATGAAATGAACTTGCACATGCCTCAAGACATTGAGAGTGAGTCTGAACTAAGAAATCTAGCGGCGGTTCCTTGGCAAATTATTAGTCCAGCAAATAATAAAACAATTATTGGTATTTTTCAAGATTCATTGCTTGGCTCATATCGATTTACAAGAGAAAATATTAACTTTTCACCCCGAGATGCTATGAATTTATTAATGGCATATAATAAGGTAGATATTGAAAAACTTCCTAAAAAAGAAATATCTAGTTTTAATTTATTGTCGCAGATTTTACCTCCGTTTACGTTAAAGTATAAAACGAAACGATATGACGATAAAGAAGAATTTAAAACATCAAATAATGTGCTAGAAATTATGAATGGAAAATATATAAGGGGACAATTAGAGAAGGGCGTCCTTGGTGACGGAACGAATGGGATAATTCATCGTATCTGTAATGATTACGGAAATAAAGAAGCAATGAATTTCATAGATGATTTGCAAAATATTATAACTGAATACATGAAGACCAGTGGTTATAGTGTGGGTGTAAATGATTTAATTGCGAATAAAACAACGAATGATGCAATCGCTGATATTATTATGAAAAAGAAATTAGAAGTAAAAATGCTGATTGACCAAACTCATTTGGGTATCTTTGAAAATAAGTCCGGACAAACAGATGAGCGTGAGTTTGAGAGTCAAGTGAATAATATATTGAGTAAAGCAGTGAATGATGCGGGTAAAATTGGTCGTGAAAGTTTAAATAAAGATAATCGTTTCGTTATTATGGTTAATGCTGGTTCCAAGGGAAGTGATTTAAATATTTCGCAGATGATTTCATGCTTGGGACAACAAAATGTAGATAATAAACGAATTCCATATGGATTTGAAAATCGCACATTACCACATTTCACCAAATATGATGATTCTCCTTCGGCACGAGGATTTGTAGAAAATTCGTTTATTTCTGGATTAACTCCTGAAGAATTATTCTTTCACGCAATGGGTGGTCGTATTGGTATTATTGATACGGCGGTGAAAACATCGCAAACTGGTTATATCCAACGTCGTTTAATTAAAGGATTAGAAGACCTAAAGGTTGAATATGATATGACGATTCGCAACAACAAAAGTAAAATTATTCAGTTTACTTATGGCGATGATGGATTTGACCCAGTTAAAGTAGAATCGCAACCTCTTCCTCTGGTTCAAATGACATTGGAAGATATTTACGTTCATTTTCAAATGCCAAATGTATCTGCAAACGGAAAAAACAAGGCAGATGACGTATATATTGCATCATTTACAAGCCCAACAATAAAAAGACTTTCAAAACAATCGAACGATTTATCCAAACGAACAAAAGAAATTATTGATATGGCAATACAAGTTCGAAGCGGATTAGTTATGAATGTTTTTGGTTATCGTGATAACCGAAGTGTTAATATGCCAGTTTCATTTATACATACAATCAATAACGTTCAGGCACAAAATCATATAAATTTAAATTCACTTGTCGATATTACTCCACTTGAAGCATTTGAAATGATCGACGAAGGATTTAGCCGGCTCATGTCTATAGAATATTGCCAGCCTAATATGCTTTTTAAAATGTTGTATTATTACTATCTTACGCCGAAAGAATTACTTATGATAAAAAAGTTCAATCGTAAATCATTATCAATATTAATAGATAAAGTTGTTTTGTTGTATAAAAAAGCAATTATTGCGCCGGGTGAAATGGTTGGAATGATTGCGGCTCAATCTATTGGCGAGCCCACAACACAAATGACATTGAATACGTTTCACTTTGCTGGTGTTGCTAGTAAGTCTAATGTAACGCGGGGTCTACCGCGTATTGAAGAAATTATATCTTTATCCGAAAATCCGAAAAATCCGTCTTGTACTGTATATCTACATAAGAATGAAGAATGTGACCAAGAAAATGCTAAGCGTATGATTAATAATTTGGAACATACACAATTGCGAACAATTGTTGATTCTGTTAAGATTTGTTTTGATCCTCATAATAATGGAAATACTATGATTAATGAAGATAAAGATGTTATGAAATTATACGATGAGTTTGAAAAGATGATGGATGAATGTAATACCGACGTAAATGAACCTGCTAATTTAAAAAGTAGTTCTTCAAATATAGTTAAATCTAACTGGGTTATTCGCATTGTATTAAATACGGAAGAAATGTTAGATCGAAATATAACAATGGATGATATTCATTTTGCAGTGAACAATACATATAGTGATAATCAATTGTCTTGTGTGTTTTCAGATTATAATAGCGATAATCTTGTCTTTCGTCTTCGATTGAATAATAAAATAACTACAAAAATGAATAATTTAAAGAAGAAAACATTAGACCAATCCGATGAGATTTATTTACTTAAAAATTTTCAGGATACATTATTGGATAAATTAGTATTACGTGGAGTTAAAAAAATTAAAAAGGTTACGCCGCGAAAAATTCTCGATAGTTTAGTAATGGAAGATGGTAATTTTATAAAAAAAGAAACATGGGTTTTAGATACAATTGGTACGAATTTAATGGATTTATTGAGTCTGGATAATATTGATGTAACACGAACATATACAAATGACATTCAAGAAATTTATCGTGTTCTTGGTATAGAAGCTGCGCGCCAATCAATTATGAATGAACTTTCTGAAGTTATTGAGTTTGATAGCACTTATATTAACTTTCATCATTTAAGTATGTTATGTGACCGCATGACATGCAATGATGCGATGGTATCTATATTTCGGCATGGGATTAATAATGACGACATTGGTCCTATTGCAAAAGCTTCATTTGAAGAAACTCCTGAAATGTTCTTGAATGCGGCTCGTCATGCGGAGTTAGACGCAATGAAGGGCGTTTCTGCGAACGTTATGTGCGGACAAGAAGGATATTTTGGAACTAGCGCGTTTCAAGTAATTCTTGATTATGATAAAATAACACAAATTAAAGTAGATGAGTTTCAAGAGAACAATGTGTCAAAAATAATTGAGAATGGGTTTGAAGGATTGAATAATGATGAGGACGAATGTAGTTTAAAAAAACTAACGATTAACAATAATGCCTCAAATATTAGTGTTGTTGACATGGGTGGAGACGATGGGTATGACGTTATGTTTTAGATCTAAATATATAGAAATATTATGTAATTATATTTTATAAAATAATTACATTTATTGAGTTAGACGTTCGTAGTATTATTTTTTTTCTTTAATAATATTTTTTTTTTGAGTTTATGAACGGGTTCAAGCGGAGCAGGTTCAAGCGGAGCAGGTTCAAGTGGAGCAGGTTCAAGCGGAGCAGGTTCAAGCGGAGCAGGTTCAAGCGGAGCAGGTTTAAGCGGAGCAGGTGCAAGCGGAGCTCTATTAAGTGTGGTTTTATTTATCAATCGTTTACGTGTATTCGCATAATTCAATGTAAATGTTTCAATAAATTCAATTAAATTATTATCAGTAAATCCATTTCGTATTTCTTCTTTTATTTTTTCGTCTCTAAGATTATCTATTGATATTTTCGCATTATTATTTTCATCACGAAACAAAGTATATACCGGCGATACATTAACAAATGTAGATGTTGCAGAGGTTTTCAAAAAATAATAGGCATCTTCATTATTTGATTGAGCAACCATAATATTTTTATTATTTTCTAGTAGAGATGTTTCAGCGAGTAGGATTAAAGGTAAATTATAATGTTTTGCCAGTATCCATATATCTAATGTAGTTAAATAATAATCTTTACTTATAATCAAATCATAAAAATTTATTTGTTTACTAGTAACTAACTCAATCATTTTTTTTTTATGCTGTGCTTTTAATATATTCAATATTTTAATACTATATTTATCGTATATTTTTTGATATTCTGTTAATAATGTAGTTTTTAACTCATTTTGAGTTATATTTGAATAAATAGCGTTATAGTCCTTCATAATGGTTATTAATGGATTATAATAACACCCTTGTTTATTTTCATATCTATATTGTTTGCTATTCAATGGAAATATTCTAGCGAAAAATTTACTAGAAATATTTGCTGTCATAGTTATATTACAATCGATTATTTCTTCATTTTCTTTAATTTCTTCATTTTCTTTAATTTCTTCATTTTCTTTAATTTCTTCAATTTCTTCATTTTCTTTAATTTCTTTAATTTCTTCATTTTCTTCATTTTCTTCATTTTCTTCATTTTCTTCATTTTCTTCAATATTTGAATATGATTGAGTTTTTAAAGGCTGTGTTGTATCATATGTATTTTGTGTAATGTATTTACTATTTTTAGCTATAATAATGTTGGAGAAATATTCTTTATTCAGTAAGGAACGTAATAAGATGATTTCATTCTCTCTTAAATTATAACTAACATTTGAAAAGGAAAGCAATGTCTTGGGATTAAAAATAAAAGATTTAATTCGCTTATACCGAATGATTTCATCGGCTAATTTCCCGTAATAAAATATATCATTATTTTTTGAATTAATTAAGTTTTTATCAGGAATCATAAGAGCACATCTTATATTATTATCGCCTCCGGCCTGTCCTTCGATTTTATTTTCATCTGCTTCATCTGCTTCCTCATCTCCTGACGATTCATCTGATTCTACTTCTTCGTCTGGTTCTACTTCTGCATCTTCATCTGATTCTACTTCTTCGTCTGATTCTACTTCTTCGTCTGGTTCTGCTTCTTCATCTCCTGCCGATTCATCTGGTTCTGCTTCTTCATCTTCATCTTCTACTTCTGCATCTTCATCATCTTCATCTCCTGCTTCTTCATCTTCTGCTGGTTCATCTGTTTCTGCTTCTTCATCTTCTGCCGATTCATCTGCTGGTTCATCTTTTTTTATTTTTTTACAATAATGTTTATTTTTACAATTATTATAACAACTAGTAATACGATTTAATTTTAAAATTTCACTATTTTCATAATCATTAAATATAATTCTTTTTTTCATTAAATCTCTTAATAATTTTTCAATGCTATGCATTTTTGTCAAGTATGAATTGTTTGATTTTGTTTTTTCTTCAATTTCCTTGCGTATATCATTATTTTCATAATGTCCTAATAAATAACGTGCCGTATTTCGAAAAGCATTGTAAAACATAGTTTCTAAATGAATTTTTTTAATAAAGCTTACTCTTTCATGGTCAACTTGGTCGCTAGTGTGTATTGTTTTATCTATAGCATTATAATTAGAACCATTTATTATTTCCAAATCATCGCCAAATGTATCTTGGATAGGTTCAGATATTAAAACAAACTGATTTGTAATTGTTAATATCCCAACAATTAAACCATCTTCCAATACTTTTGCATAAGGTTTACAAAGTATTTTGTGTGTATTCTTTGATAAATTATATATTTCAGTTAAAAACTCTTTTGTGTTTTCATATGTATCTAAATAAATATTATCAATCATTACAATGTTATCAGTATATGGATATGGTAATGGAGATGGATAGCATGGAATAAAGCCTTTATTATTATTGTTGTTATTTATAACTACTACTCCAATAATTTTATTATCATAACTTTTTACATATTTATCAACGTAATATTTTTTTAATTTTGAAATAATAGTTAAATAATATAAAAGTTCTCTTAACGATATATTTTTCTTAAATTTATATACCGATGGCATGCTTGGATGTGGATTACATTTTGAAGAAAGTGCTTTTTTAATCAGTGATAACGTATATTTAATATTGGGTAATTCATTTTTTGCCAATTCTGTAAAATTTGGGATAATTGTTATTTCTTCGTCATTTTTATAAGCATAGATTGGTTCATAGAAAATATCGATTTTTAAAATAAATATTGTTCTCTTTTTAGTTTCAAAAAATGTGTTAGAATAATGATTTGATGGACATAATATCTCAACATTATCTGTTATATCTTTACGTGTTAATTCTATTATTACCATATTTAATCCTTCTGGGAAAATTTTAGGATTTGGCGTGCAAATCAAATCCCATAAATATTGTGAATCTATTTCAGTTGTATCATCTCTCAAATAATCCT
>Ga0105051_10008560_pt1 | contig 10331 bp, 10 predicted proteins | sample FRY02_FD_78383 | JGI IMG/M metagenome (GOLD analysis project Ga0105051, IMG submission 78383) | Freshwater microbial communities from Lake Fryxell liftoff mats and glacier meltwater in Antarctica - FRY-02 (megahit assembly) | ecosystem: Environmental > Aquatic > Freshwater > Ice > Glacier...
CAGTCGATTTCTTACTACAGCGCACCTAAAAGTATGGCCGACAAGCCACAGAGCCTGGATGAAGTGGATCCGGAACTGCTGGCAATGTATGAAAAACTGGGCATCCCCTTGCACGAGCAGGCCACGCTGGCCGGTGTAGCGGTTGATGCAGTGTTCGATTCCGTCTCCGTTGTAACAACCTATCGTGCCAAACTGGAAGAGGCGGGTGTAATTTTCTGCCCGATCAGCGAGGCCGTGCATAAATACCCGGAGTTGATTAAAAAATATATCGGCTCGGTGGTGCCGCAGCGCGATAACTATTATGCCGCATTAAACTGTGCGGTGTTTTCTGATGGTTCCTTTGTGTATATCCCCAAAGGTGTCCGCTGTCCCATGGAGCTGTCTACCTATTTCCGCATTAACGAACTCAATACCGGGCAATTTGAAAGAACCTTGATTGTTGCCGATGAAGGCTCCTATGTCAGTTATCTGGAAGGTTGCACTGCGCCGATGCGCGATGAAAATCAACTGCACGCTGCGGTAGTAGAACTGATTGCATTGGACGATGCGCAGATAAAATACTCGACGGTTCAGAACTGGTATCCGGGGGACAAGGAAGGCAAAGGCGGTATTTATAATTTTGTGACTAAACGGGGCGTATGTCATAAGAATGCCCGCATTTCATGGACACAGGTGGAGACCGGTTCAGCGATTACCTGGAAATACCCCAGCTGCATCCTCAAAGGTGATAACAGTGTTGGCGAGTTTTATTCGGTCGCCCTGACGAATAATTTTCAGCAGGCTGATACCGGCACTAAAATGATTCATCTTGGTAAAAACACCCGCTCAACCATTATTGCCAAAGGTATTGCGGCGGGTCGCAGTCAAAGTGCTTATCGAGGTCTGGTGAGGATTAATCCGGCTGCAGAGGGAGCTCGCAATTACACACAATGCGATTCTCTGTTAATCGGTGACCGCTGTGGCGCCCATACCTTCCCGTACATTGAGAACCGCAATGCATCGGCGGTCGTAGAACATGAGGCGACCACCTCCAAGGTCAGTGATGATCAGTTGTTCCTGTGCCAGCAACGTGGTCTGGATGCAGAGAAAGCCGTGTCGATGATTGTTAATGGCTTCTGCCGCGAGGTGTTCAAAGAGTTGCCGATGGAGTTTGCTGTGGAAGCAGGCAAGTTACTTGAAGTCAGTCTGGAAGGCTCGGTGGGTTAAGCCGATTCTGCTTTAAAGTCGAATCTACAAATTTTGGAAACAGGAACCCGATATGCTGGAAGTACGCGATCTTATCGCTCGAGTGGAAGACAAACAGATCCTTAATGGTTTGAGCCTGCAGGTTAAGCCTGGCGAGGTGCATGCCATCATGGGACCGAATGGTTCAGGGAAAAGCACCTTTGGTAATGTACTCACAGGGCGCAGCGGTTTTGAGGTGGTATCGGGTTCAGCTGTGCTTAATGGCAAAAATCTATTAGAGATGCCGGTTGAAGAGCGCGCCCGTGAAGGTCTGTTCCTGGCTTTTCAGTATCCCGTAGAGATACCGGGTGTCACTAATATGGAGTTTCTGAAGGCTTCAGTTGATGCGCGGCGTAAGCATATGGGTAAGCCAGAACTGTCCTCTTTTGACTTCATGAAGCTGGCGCGCGAAACCAGTAAAAATGTCAGTCTCGATGCTGCTTTCTTAAAACGCGGTGTCAACGAAGGCTTTTCCGGTGGCGAGAAAAAGCGCAACGAGATCATGCAGATGATGTTGCTGGAGCCGAGCCTTTGTATTCTTGATGAGACTGACTCTGGTCTGGATATTGATGCGCTGCAGGTGGTCGCGAGCGGTGTTAATGCGATGCGCAATGGCCAACGCAGTTTCATCGTGATCACCCATTATCAGCGCTTGCTCGACTATATAGTTCCTGATTATGTGCATGTATTAGCCGGCGGGCGCATTGTAAAATCCGGCGGCAAAGAACTGGCAGAAGAACTGGAAGCAAAAGGTTACGGCTGGCTTGAGCCAGGTTCGTCACAAGAGGTTGCTTGAGCCATGACTGATTTCCAGCAACAGGCGCTGCAGCTTGCCTCAGCCCAGCATGGGCCGGATTGGCTGCAAGGTTTGCGCAATGAAGGCGCAAAACAATGGCAGAAGGTCACATGGCCAACTCGAAAGAATGAGCTGTGGAAATACACCTCGCTGCAGTCTCTGCAAAAACAAACTTTTACGCAATGGGCGCAACAGGATTCTGACTGGCAGGACCAGGTTAAACTGGTGAATTTGGATGCAACCCGTCTGGTATTTGTTAATGGTGTATTCGATGCGGCCGCTTCAACGGAGCTGCCTGACGGGGTAACGCTGTTTTCTCAGGCCGACAACATAGCTCACTCGGTTATTGCCGATAAGCTGGGCAGTATTCTGAATACTGAGCGTCATTTATTTGCCAGTCTGAGCAATGCCTGGGCGGCGGAAGGCGTGTTGGTCAATATTCCAGCAAACATCGTGCTGGAAAAACCGGTTTATATCGTGCACGTATCAACCCCGCAGAACGAGCCGAGTGTGGCCAGTCACCGCATACTTGTGGTGCTTGGTGACAATGCCAGCGCAGAGGTGATTGAGCATTATGTCTCTACGCCGGACTCTCAGAATGGATTCGTCAACGCATTGACTGAAATTGATGTCGGACACAATGCTGAGCTGCGCCATACCCGCATCAGCCTGGAGCAGGAAGACCTGCTGCATATCGGCGGCGTGCATGTGAATCTGCACCGTGATGCCCGTTTGCTTGGGTTCACCCTTGCGGAGGGCAGTAAGCTCAAACGTATTGATTACCAGGTGAATCATCGCGGGCGGGGCGCGGAGCTGCGGCTCAATGGTGTCTATCTGGCGCGCAACCAGCAGTTGGTGGACTATCACGCCAATGTGGAACATTGCGTATCGCATTGCACCACTCATGAAGTATTTCGCGGCATCATCGGCGATTCAGCGCATGCCGTATTTAATGGACGGATTCATATCCATCCGGATGCGCAGAAAACGCTGGCCGAACTCAGTAACCGTAATCTGCTCACCTCGAATAAGGCAGAGATAGATACCAAGCCGGAGCTGGAAATCTATGCGGATGATGTGAAATGTGCGCATGGCGCCACCATCTCTCAGCTTGATGCCACAGCAATGTACTATCTGCAGAGCCGCGGTATTTCTGAACAGCAGGCCAGGGTGATGCTGAGTTTTGGATTTATCAATGAACTGCTTCAGGAGATCCATCAACCGGAAGTGCAGGAAGCCTTGCGCACTCATCTGACTGATTTGTTTGCCCAAAGCAGCAGCCTGGTTGCTGCCGCAGCATCTCCTGAGCCGGCAGGGGAGTGATAATGAACACGACTGCCACAAAAGTTCCAGCGACCGATCACAGGGAGTTTGATGCCGAACGCATTCGTCAGGATTTCCCGATTCTGCAGCAGCAGGTTAATGGACATCCACTGGTTTATCTGGATAACGCTGCCACCACGCAAAAGCCTGAGGCAGTGATAGATGCGATCAGTAATTACTACCGTCACGATAACAGTAATGTGCATCGTGGCGCTCATAGTCTGAGCGATCGGGCCACCGCTCAATTTGAAGATGCGCGTGAGAAAGTGGCAAAGTTTATCAATGCACCTGCTCCCGCACAGATTATCTGGACGCGAGGCACAACGGAAGGCATTAACCTGGTAGCAAGTTGCTGGGGCCGCAGCTATTTAAAGGCCGGAGATCGCATTCTGGTAACTGCGATGGAGCACCATTCCAATATAGTGCCCTGGCAGATGGCGGCGCAGCTTGCAGGAGCTGCGGTTGAAGCAATTCCGGTAGATGCTACTGGTACTATCGATATGACAGCCTTTGCTGACCTGCTTGATGAGCGCGTGCGGATGGTGGCGGTGGGCCATGTATCCAATGCGTTCGGAACCATCAATCCAGTAGCCGATATCATTCGCCTTGCTCGTCAGGCCGGCGCTCTGGTATTGATTGATGGCGCTCAGGCAATCGGCCACTGGCCCGTGGATGTGCAGGCGCTGGATTGTGATTTTTATGTATTCTCCGCACACAAATTATTTGGTCCAACCGGGATAGGCGTGTTGTACGGAAAACGTGAATTACTGGAAGCAATGCCACCTTATCAGGGCGGTGGTGAGATGATTGAGTCAGTCAGCTTTGAAGGTACCACGTACAATCAATTGCCGTACAAATTTGAAGCTGGCACCCCGGATATTGCCGGTGCGATTGGTCTGGGTGCTGCCATCGACTACTTGAACAGTATTGATCGCGAGGCTGCCGCACAACACGAACATGCTTTATTGACTTATGCTGAAGAAAAAGCGCGTGCTGTACCCGGGCTTCGCCTGATAGGTACTGCAACGGAGAAAGCCGGCGTGATGAGTTTTCTTCTGGAAGGCGCACATCCATCAGATCTGGGTATGCTGCTGGATCAGCAGGGTGTAGCCGTGCGTACCGGACATCATTGTGCTCAGCCAATCATGGATCATTATGGGATTCCCGGCACTGTGCGGGCCAGCTTCAGTTTATACAATACCTTTGAGGATGTGGACCGATTGTTTGCTGCATTGGCAAAGGCGAGAGAATTTTTATAAGTATTCTTAAACGTGCATTGATCGTGCATTGATAGTGCATTGACAATACTCCGACAGTACTCCGACAGTAAAGAGGGTAAAAGCATGACCGTCGAGTCGTTTGACCCGAGTGTAGATACAGTAAAAGTAAGCACTGCAGCAGTGGATCACTTCCGCAGACAGCTGCTCAATCATAAAGAAGCCAAAGCAGTCCGTCTCAGTGTGAAAAAGAGCGGTTGTACGGGTTATATGTATGTGGTCGACCTGGTCCCTGAACTCAATCCTGATGATCTGCGTTTGAAACTTGGAGACGATGTCAATCTGATGATTGCCAGAGACAGTATCTCTGTGGTCAGTGGCACGCGCATAGATCTGGTTCAGGAGGGTGTAAACCGACAACTGCGCTTCCTTAACCCTAATGCGAAAGACCATTGCGGTTGTGGCGAAAGCTTCAGCGTGAACTAGCCGATGAATAAAATCTCAGGCAGATACAAATAATGGAAAGACGAATGGTTCTGGCGCAGGCGGATTGTCCTGCGCGGAGAGTGCCGGATGGCACCCCTGTAATAATTCCCAAAGACACCTTTGTCAGCATCACTCAGGCATTGGGCGGCAACTATACGGTGGTATGTAATGGCCAGATGCTGCGCGTGGATGGCACCGATGCCGGAATTCTAGGTCTGGAGACAGAGAATCTGAGCTTTCCTGAAGCGGAAAGTGATCAGATCAATGAAGATCAGGTATGGCAGGCGCTGCGTACAGTTTTTGATCCTGAGATTCCGGTTGATCTGGTCAGTCTCGGACTCATTTACAAGGTGTCAGTCGATCAGGCAGCAAAGACAGTAAATATTGAAATGACGCTGACCGCGCCCAGTTGTGGCATGGGACCGGTGCTGGTCGGTGATGTGGAATATCGGGTGCGCAAAGTACCGAATGTAGAGCGGGTAAAAGTTGAGCTGGTATTTGATCCGCCCTGGAGCCGTGAGCGCATGAGCGAGGAAGCACAACTTGAAACAGGTATGTTTTTTTGACAGCCATGAATCGCATGAACAAATTCGGCACTGAAATTACTTCTGGTGAAATCATTGAAGCTTTATCTTTCTTTGATTCCTGGGAAGACCGCTATCGGTACATTATTGATCTGGGCAAGGAAATTCCTGAGCTTGCTGCAGAGCATCGGAGAGAAGAGAATTTAATTCGCGGTTGTCAGAGTCAGGTATGGCTGATCTGGTCAAAGCAGGATGATAGGCTGTTCTTTAAAGTCGACAGTGACGCATTCATCGTTAAAGGGTTGCTCGGCGTAGTGCTGGCAGCCTACAACGGCAAAACGGCACAGCAGATAATCAATTTTGACATCACTGCTTATTTCGACGCGCTGGACCTGCTGAAACATTTGAGTCCAACGCGGGGCAGTGGATTGCAGGCGATGGTGAAACGTATTCAGCATATTGGAGCGCAACAATCAGCTGCACCGCGTTAAGCGCCTGCTTGTGACTTGCCCGCCAGTAATTTGTTCGCAGTAAATTAAAACTCAGCGCGCCAGCAGCCACTCGATAAATTCACGTTCAGCCTGAGCTTTTTGTTCGGGTTTCATCGTAGCTGCGATTTCCTGCTGCACGGTTTCTGCCCCATCAAATTCATTCTCGCGCGCTACGTTCGCCCAGAAATGCGCTTTCACATAATCTTGTTCTATACCGGTGCCATCGCGGTACATGGTAGCCAGGTTGTACTGCGCCTCCGCATGATCCTGCTGGGCGGCAGCGGAATACCACTGAAACGCCTCTTCTGGATTACGCCGGGTGCCGTGACCGTTAAAATAGAGGGTCCCGAGATTGAACTGGGCAGCCAGATGTCCCTGTTCAGCGGCTTTCCTGGTCCATTCATAGGCTTTTTCGTGATCTGCTTTTACACCCAGGCCTGAGTAGTACAACACGCCAAGATTATATTGGGCCAGATCCAACCCCTGCTCAGCAGCTCCCGTAAATTCCTGCAACGCAGTTTCAAAATCACCATTTTGCGCGGCCGTTATGCCGGCTTCATAGTCACCCTTGTGCGCTGCTGCTATTCCAGGTTCAGAATCGCCAACTTCTTCTGCGGAGCAAGAGATCAATCCAATACAAAGCACTGCCGAATATAAAAAGCTGCGGCCTGGGAAAAGTTCAAAAAGTCCTTTAGCAGAAAACTTCATCATGACTCACAATTTCCTGATTAACGGCAGACAAAGACCGGGCTGAGATGCTTATGATCTTATTACTGCTCATTGAATTTTTGGATTAAATTCTGGGCATCGCTCTGCGATTTCTCCAGCTGTTCAATGCTGAGCATCTCCTGAAACAGCACTGCATTTACCGCTGCACTCTGCTCTCCACCTGCCGCTGCCACAGTAAACCACATATGCGCCTGGGTCAGATCCTGAGGCACTCCGCGGCCATTTGCGTAAATAACGCCGAGCGTAAACTGGGCAGTGGTGTCGGCATTTTCAGCAGCCAGATGGAACCACTCAAGCGCCTCATTAAAATCCGCCATCACGCCAATTCCATTAAGCGCCATTACGCCCAGATTATACTGAGCATTATGATTACCCTGATCAGCTGCCTGACGAAACCAGGTGGCAGCAGCAAAATTATCCTGCTCAACATCAGTGCCATAGAGATAGCGATTGCCAAGTTCAAATTGTGCGGCACTGTTTCCGGCCTCAGCTCGGCTAACTAATTCGTTCAGCGGAGTGCCGTCAGATTGAGGCGCGGATTCGGTGTTATCTTCACCATGCAGAAATTCTTCATCTGCTGTCGCGGTATCTGCCTGTGCCTGTGCCAGTGCCAGTGCATGCGGAACGGTGAACACCAGCGCTATCAGCAGAATGAAGTTGCTGAACATTGGGTACAGATTTTTATGATTAAGGATTCTGGGCATATCTCTCCAGCCACGCAGTGGCACGTTGCTCCGCATCAGTCAGCTGCTCAGGCGTAAGATTGGCCCGCAACGCGGTCAATACCGGCAATGCCGCTCTATCGCCATTGTTATGCGCAATCTGATACCACATAAATGCAGTCGGTGGATCCTGCTCAACGCCCATGCCATTCATGTACAGCCTGCCAAGGAAGGATTGTGCGGGAACATCACCTTTTTGCGCTGCATCAGTAAACCAGCGCTGTGCAATCTCATAATCCCGTTCCACCCCAAAGCCGGAGGCATACAGAATGCCTGCGCGGGTTCCCGCGGCCGCCAGCCCCTGGGAAGCTGCCAGTGAAAAATAGTACCTGGCCAGGCGATAATCCTGCGCGCTGCCCGCACCCTCGGCATACATCAGCCCGGCGTTGTACTGCGCATCAGCACTGCCATTGTCCGCCGCCGCCACAAACCAGCGCAGCGCCAGCTCAGGGTTGGCATCGGTACCATAGGCACTCGCATACATCACCCCAAGATTATACTGGGCATCCCGATTATTCTGCGCCGCCGCCAGTTCGTACCAACGCAACGCTTCGGCATAATCCGTCCGCTTGCCTTGACCATAAAAATTCATCGTCCCCAGCGCATACTGAGCCTCTGCATTTTCAAGCTTTGCTGCCATCTCGTACCAGTGATAAGCCTCCCGATAATCCTGCGCAGTGCCTTCACCGTTGTCGTACATACTGGCCAGATGATACTGCGCCCGCGCCAGACCCTGCTGCGCCGACAAAGCATAAAGTTGCATGGCCCGCTCATAATTCTGCTCGGTTCCCTGCGCATAGTGATACATCATGCCCAGATTAAACTGCGCCAGTGCATGGCCTCGCTGAGCATCCTCAGTGAATTCCTTCAGCGCCGCTTTAAAATTGCCCGCCTCATAAGCCTTCATACCCGCCTCATAGTCAGCCGCCACAGGCGCAGCGAGCAGACCGAGCAGAATCAGAGCAGGAGAGGAGAGTGATTTGATTAACTTCATAAAATACAGAACCTGGAGCCGAAAACGAGAGATTGTCATCGCCATACAGCACGGTCACGTCAGACCTGCAAGCAATGAAGGCCTGATCTTATCACGCTCATCTAAATACAAGAAATCACCCGCCAGACCAAAATAGTCCTTTGCATATGCCTCGATTTCTATATAATACGGCCCTCTGAAAGCACCCGTAGCTCAGCTGGATAGAGTACCTGGCTACGAACTAGGGGGTCGCATGTTCGAATCATGCCGGGTGCACCAAATAACAAAGCCTGCCTTGCGCAGGCTTTTTTATTTGGTGAATCTGGCCGATGAGAACATGCCGTTCGACAAACAGCGCAGCTGTTTGGACGGCCTTCAGGCCGCCCCGCAGGGGTGAGTAATCTGGCTGCGCCAGATTACGAATCAATCATGCCTCTCGATACAATCACTGCCGCCAAACCCTTTGTTATCTTCATCCATGCCCCTGTGTTGCGCTCCGTAGTGCCCCCTTTAATCAAAGGGCGTGTGACTGTTACAACGTTGACGCTGCACTTCTTTCAAATCACAGCTGCAATTGGAGTTACACATGAAAAACTTCCTGAATCTTATAAAACACAAGACATGGTTCGCCTTGCTGCCTGTGTTCCTGGTGGCAGCGCTTACAGGGTCTGCACAAGCGGCGCCGACACCGAGTTTCTCCGCTGTCGCAGTTGGAACCACCAATAACCTGACCCTGACGGTTTCGGTTGCTGTTGCCGATGCCGACCTGGGTCGCCCAGGCAACTACTATGTGGGCTTCAACTTCGAGAATAATTGGTACTTTCTGACGCCTCAAGGATGGGTTGATAATAGCACTGGCGCAGTTCCGGTTTATGCGACTACCAATCTCTATAGTGGGTCAGCAGTGCTGGTCAAGGACACAAATTTTTCCAGTTATATAGGCGCGAAACTCTTCATAGGCTACGGCTTGAGCGAGAGTGATATGGTGAACAACGCCAAGTACGCACAGGTCTATACCATTACTGCAGATTCGGTGACGATGGGGCCTGCGGCGGTGTTGCTCGGTTCATCTGCAAATTTTGCGATTCTGGCTAAAACAGCCGTTTCAACCGTCCCAGCGTCAGCCATTTACGGCGATGTAGGAGTCAGCCCAGCCGCCACTTCATTCCTGACAGGTTTTTCATTGACCCTGGTTGGGACGGTATCGGCAACTTCTACGCAGGTGATCGGCTCACTTTACGGCGCCGATATGACCCCTCCAACGAATTCCAACCTGACTATTGCAGTACTGGATATGCAAACTGCCTACACCGACGCTGCCGGCCGTCCAACGCCTGACTTTCTTAACCTGGCCGCCGGCAATATAGGGGGTGCAACACTGGAGGCTGGTCTCTACAACTGGGGCTCTTCAGTAACAATTCCAGGTGACCTTGCCATCTCTGGCGGTGCCAACGATGTATGGATCTTTCAGATTGCTGGCGACTTGAGCATCAGTGCCAACAAGCGAATCACCCTTGCGGGCGGTGCACAGGCCAAAAACATTTTCTGGCAGGTCGCTGGACAGGTGCTCATTGAGGCTGGCGCGCATTTTGAAGGCAATATTCTGTCGCAAACTGCTATCACCATGCAGACCGGCTCGTCTTTGTCAGGCCGAGCATTAGCACAGACTATGGTTGCACTGGACAGCGCCACAGTGGTTAAACCGGCGACTTAAACAGCACAGAAAGCAAGAGAGAAAATTGGCTAAAGGGTCTGAGTGCGACTGCGTTCAGACCCTTTAGCCTTTCTGGCGTATTAAGGAATTAAGATGGATTTTTAACAGTCGTGCTTATCAAACAGCTTGTCG
>Ga0105051_10008562_pt1 | contig 10329 bp, 7 predicted proteins | sample FRY02_FD_78383 | JGI IMG/M metagenome (GOLD analysis project Ga0105051, IMG submission 78383) | Freshwater microbial communities from Lake Fryxell liftoff mats and glacier meltwater in Antarctica - FRY-02 (megahit assembly) | ecosystem: Environmental > Aquatic > Freshwater > Ice > Glacier...
AGTTGGTGGCTGGCGATCCTTCGATAAATGCGTCGGCGGCGCATTTACGCGACGCGGGGGGTTATTCGGGTGCCGTAATTGGTGGCGGCTTGGCTTCGGCCGCCGGAGTAGTGGGTGCCTCGGTAGTGATTCTTGGGTTTGCCATTCTCGGCACTTTGTTGGCTCCCGGAATTCCTATGCGCGACGCAATCTATTCCGTCGGACGCGCTTCGGCAAAACTTGGTTCATTATTGAGTAGCGGTATTCATAAATTTAGTGAAATGCCCGATTCTGATGCCCCGTCTAAAAGCGATCCGGTGGCCTTTGCTTCCGGCAGTGATATATCTGAACCGGAAATGCCTGAACCGGAAATGCCTGAACCGGAAATGCCTGAACCGGAAATGCCCGAAGCGATAAGCCCGGTATTCGATGCTTCGCTTCCCGCCGAAGGTGAAGAAATTGAAGAAGAACTTGAAATAGTGATCGAAGATGACGGGCAGACTGCTATTGGTTTTGGGGGAAAGTCGGGTAAAAAACGGGGAACTTGGAAGTTGCCGCCGGCCAGTATTTTACAAATTGGCGATAAGACTGCGGTTGATCAACGCATGGTCGATGAAGGTGGCCGAGTGTTGCAAGCCGCACTCGAACAACACGGTGTAGGGGCCACGCTTATTGGCTCAACGGTTGGTCCGACGGTTACTCGTTACGAACTCGAATTGGCGCCGGGCGTGAAGGTGAGCCGAGTAACTGGTTTGAGTCACGATCTTGCTTACGCAATGGCCGCGGCCGACGTGCGTATTTTGGCGCCAATTCCCGGTCGTTCGGCAATCGGAGTGGAAGTTCCGAACAAGATGCGCCAGTTGGTAACTCTGGGTGACATCCTCGCGTCACCCGAAGCCAAAAGTGTCACCCACCCGCTCGAAATTGGACTCGGACGCGATATTGCTGGCCGTCCGGTAATGCTAAACCTCGCCACGCTGCCGCACGTTTTGATCGCCGGAGCTACCGGCGCCGGAAAATCGAGTTGTATTAACTCACTCGTCAGTTCGTTACTAATGCGCACTACTCCCGACCAAGTGCGGATGATTTTGGTCGACCCCAAGCGAGTAGAACTTGGCGCCTACAACGGTGTGCCGCACTTGCTTACTCCCGTAGTCACCGACCCCAAGAAAGCGGCTAACGCGCTTTCATGGGCGGTACGCGAAATGGATATCCGCTACGAGATGCTTTCCGAAGTGGGCGCGCGCGATATCACCGGTTACAACTCGTTGATTGACTCCGACAGTTTGCCCACGCCCGCCGAACCCGATCCGGTAACCGGAAAAGGTTATGAGCGATTGCCGTTTATCGTGATTGTGGTTGATGAGTTAAACGATCTCATGATGGTGGCCGCTCGTGATGTTGAAGCCAGCATTTGTCGCATCGCGCAGATGGCGCGCGCCGTTGGCATCCACCTCGTGATTGCCACCCAACGCCCATCGGTTGATGTAATCACGGGGGTTATCAAGGCCAATATACCGAGCCGACTGGCGTTTAGCGTTTCGAGTTTGGCCGACTCACGAGTCATCCTCGACCAAGCGGGCGCAGAAAAACTTATTGGGCAGGGCGACCTGTTGGCGATTACCGCGAGTTCTAATCGGGCCCAACGCATTCAGTGTTCGTGGGTTGAAGAAGCGTGTGTGCGTAAAGTCGCCGCGCACTGGAAGCGACAGGTGGCCAACGGAATGTACGTTGAAGGAATTGCCGACGACGCGACTTCGGTCGCGTCGGGCGAAGGCGACGACCGCGGCGACGATCCGCTGTTAGTGGAAGCCATGGAGTTGGTGGTACGGGCCGGTACGGGATCGACCTCGATGTTGCAGCGTAAGTTGCGAGTGGGATTTTCTCGGGCCGGTCGGTTGATTGATTTACTCGAACGCCGAGGTGTGGTGGGTCCCGCTTCAGGGTCGAAGGCGCGTGAGGTGCTGATGACCGTGGAAGAGTTTGAGGCTATGGAACAACGCGGCGCATCTTGATCTCGAATACCTGATCACGAATACCTGATTGTCGTAACCGATAACCGGTATTTTCGTATCGGAACGCGATAAATCGCGCTAAGCGAAGCGCCGGTAAGATTGCTCAATGGCTTTAGAAACCGACACCAACTCGCTCGCGCCGAGCCCGGCCCCCCGTTTTTGGGTGGAGACGCTGGGGTGTCCGAAAAATGCGGTCGACTCCGACAAGGTGATTGCCTCGTTGCTAAGCGACGGTATGGTTCCGGCCGCTAATCCGGAAACGGCCGAGTTGGTCATCGTCAATACGTGCGCATTTATCGACGCGGCCCGTCAAGAGTCGATCGATACCGTGCTTGATCTATCCGCGCGCCGCCAAGTTGGTGCGCAAGTGGTGGTAACTGGTTGCATGGCCGAACGTTACGGCGACGAGTTGGCCGAGTCGCTTCCGGAAGTTGCCGCGGTAGTGGGGTTTGCGGGTGAAGGATCGCTCGCGCAATATTCGCCAATAGTGCCGCAGCCCGTTCGGTGGGGAACCGACCGTTCGTTACCGAGTCGCCCGGCGGGTGCGGTGCGAGATTTACTTGAGTTGCCCCGAGCGGTACCGACCCAACCGTGGGCCTACCTAAAGATTGCCGAGGGTTGCGATCGCGCTTGCGCATTTTGCGCCATTCCATCGTTTAGGGGCAAGCAACGGTCGCGTACGCCCGAAGTGATCGTGGCCGAAGCGCGCGCGCTGGTCGAAGCCGGAGTCCGCGAACTGGTTTTAGTGGCGCAAGACCCCGGATGGTATGGGCGCGACATTGGAGCGCCCCGAGCGTTAGCCGGTTTGCTGCGCCAACTCGATGCCGAATTGGGTTCGGTGGGTTTGTTGCGCATGCGCATTCTTTATCTTTATCCCAGCGAGGTGCACGGAGAATTAGTAGATACGATTTTAGAGTTACCCACCGCGGTTCCTTATTTTGATCTTTCGCTTCAACACGCCGATCGAGCACTGCTGGCGCGCATGAAACGGTGGGGGAGTGCCGAAAAGTTTATGGCCATGATCGACTCGATCCGAGCCGCCGAACCTAGCGTCACTTTTCGTTCATCATTCATTGTGGGTTTTCCGGGTGAAACCGAAAGTGCGCACGAAGCGTTGCTTGCTTTTTTGGCTGAAGCGCGACTCGACTGGACGGGTTTCTTTCCGTTTTCGCCCGAAGTGGGCACTACCGCGTTTGGACTCGACGGTACGATTTCCGACGAACTTAAGGCCGAACGCTTGCGTGAATGTGAAGAAGTGCAAGCTCCCATCACTCAAGCGGCGCGTGACGAAGTCGTGGCGACCGCAACCGAACTAACGGTATTGATTGAAGGAACCGACGCCGACACCGGTGTGGCCGTCGGTCGTAGCCATCGCGAAGCACCCGAGATTGACGGATTGATTCATGTTGCTACCACTACCGCGTTGCGGCCGGGGATGCTGGTGCGCGCACAACCGCAGTCGGCGTTAGGCCCCGACATTTACGCCGATTTCATTGCCGATTTAGACACCTCGCTATTGAGTAAAGCCCGCGCCGCGACCAACGATCAACCGATAGGTTCGCGATTGTGAATCCGGTCAACAAAATTCCGCGCTTCGGCGAAACCGCGTTGTTCACTCTGGCCAATTTGGTAACCCTCGCTCGTTTGGTACTGGCCGTACCGGTATTGATTTTGATGCTCGACCAAGGTTCCACTTGGCTCACTTATGGGGGGTGGGCGGTATTGGCGTTTTCGGATCGCCTCGATGGCTATCTCGCGCGGCGGGAAGGCACCACTCGTTCGGGCGCGTTTCTCGACCCGATGGTCGACAAGGTGATGGTGTTGGGTGGTTTTATCGTTCTGGCTATCAACGGAAGTTTTTCGTGGATACCAGTAGCAATTGTGGTGGTGCGTGAAGTGGGAGTTTCGGTTTATCGAATTATTGCCAGTCGGCGAGGAGTGTCGTTGCCCTCGTTGCGCCTAGGTAAGTGGAAAACCGCGGTGCAGTTTTTTGCGGTGGGCTGGGTTTTGTTTCCTCCTACCGCCAACCTTGAATGGTTTCTATTGATCTGGTTATGGGCCGCAGTAGTGCTGTCCATAATTTCGGCGGCCGAAATCTGGCGCGCCGGCTGGAGTCCCGCGCCATCCGGTCGCGGCCAACCGGGAGATACTGCGCCTCACTCTGCTACCGCATCATGAGGTGTGATGTTCTCGCCATCGGCACCGAACTATTACTCGGGCAGATCATCGATACCAATAGCGCGTGGCTCGGCGAACAATTAGCTGAAGCGGGTATCGATTCTTACGACCATCGCAAAGTGGGCGACAATCTCGATCGCATGGTGGCGTCGTTAAAAGATTTACTAGCCAACGCCGACGCGATAGTGGTGTGCGGAGGACTGGGTCCCACGCCCGACGATGTAACGCGCGAAGCCCTTGCTGCGGTGGCGGGAGTTCGGTTGGAACGGCGGGAAGAATTAGTCGAAAGTATTGCCGCCATGTTCGGCACGCGGGGACGCGATATGCCCGCGAATAATCTCCGGCAGGCGGATATTCCCGAAGGGGCTCAAGTGATCCCCAACGCTATGGGCACTGCTCCGGGCGTGATGGCCGAGATCGACGGCAAGGTGATTTACGCCGTACCCGGAGTGCCCTACGAGATGCACGCGATGGTTAAAGATTTTGTTATTCCGGATTTACTAGAACGAGCGGGCCTGCGTTCGGTAATCGTGTCGCGCTCACTAAAAACTTGGGGCGCATCAGAATCGGGCTTAGCCGAAATGATTGCTCAGCTGGTTGACGACCAGAGCAATCCGTCGATCGCATTTTTGGCACGCGGTATTGAGGGCCTCTATGTGCGCTTAACCGCTAAAGCGGCCTCGGTTGCTGAGGCGCAGAGTTTGATCGCGGCCGAAGAAGCCGAGTTGCGTGCCATCCTCGGTGATTTAATTTTTGCCGTTGACGATGAAACTATGGAGTCGGTGGTATTGCGCGCCTGCGCCGAACGGGGATGGAGTCTCGGTGTGGCTGAATCGCTTACCGGCGGTTTGATTGGCGCTCGTTTAGCCAACATTCCGGGCGCCAGCGAAACTTTTCGAGGATCGATTGCTAGTTATGCGACCGAGGTGAAGCGCTCGGTACTGGGCGTTACTTCCGATTCAGTAATAAGTGCTGAGTGTGTAAGCCAAATGGCCGAAGGTGCTCAACGAGTATTGGGCTGCGATGTCGCGGTGGCAGTTACCGGCGTGGCGGGCCCCGACGAACAAGATGGTCAACCGGTAGGAACGGTTTGGTTCGGCGTAGCGGTGCCAGGGTTCGCGACCGAAACGGTGGCTACTCGCTTGCCCGGAGATCGGGAACGAATTCGCCAGTTTTCTACCATCTCGGTACTTAACCTGTTGCGGCTTCGGCTCAATTCGTTGCCTTAAGAATTCTGATCGATATTTTCAATAATGGCAGCAATACGTTTGGCCATTGCTTGGTGGCCGTCATCGTTCGGGTGAATTCCGTCAGTGCTAATCATTTTGGAATTGCCGTCCGAGAACCAACTCTCATCGATTGGATCTATGAATAGCACCCCCGCCGCTTGGGCATTTTTTTTCAGTACATCGCGTACCGGAATGATTTTCGGGGCTAAATCTTCATCGGGTAAAAGAGGTCCGATAACGATCAGGGTGGCTAAGGGAGCAATTTTTTTAACCTCGGCGTACAACTGGCTGCTAGCAGTATCGAGTTCGTCGCTAGCGGAGACGTGATCATTGAATCCACCAAAAATTATTACGTAGTTGGTGCTCGGAGTTACTACTAGTTTTGCCATTTGCGCAAAAGTGAGATTTCGATAACCCGGTTTTGTGTAACCAGAAGCTCCTCCTGCTTCAACCGCAGTATTAACGGAGTAGCCGTCGCGCTCCAGCTGAGCGGTCATCAAAGGCACCCAATTGTGCGGGCCCAGCCCTCCCACGTCGGTGCCCGTAGTAAAGGAGTCGCCCACGATCGCGATAGTTGTTGTTGCGGATGTCGAAACTTGAGTGGTCGTAGGGGCTTGGGTAGATGAACTGGTCTTGTTCGTACCGCAAGCCGTTAACACCGCGGCCATTAACACCGCGGCCATTAACATCACTACCTTGAAAAAATGCATCTCCCCATTCTACCGCTTGCCGCCTGCGAATATCGCGCAAGGGATATCGAGCAAGGGAAAATCGCTCGGGATTAAGCCGAGGCGGTCTTTTTAAGAACTTTCCGCACGATGGCTAGAAGATAACGGCTATAGCAAAGGCTATGGTCACAACCGCGATAACGAGTATGAACAAATCGCCTAGTCCATTCCAAAATTCCATTTGATCCTTCCGTTCGCTACCGCTAATCGGATTTTTACGGGCGATTAACTGAGTAGTTAACGCCAAGGTAAACGGGGCGTGGGACATTTATCCACAGCCGCGCGGTCGATACCGAGTAAATCGATCCGCGCCCCGCGAGTTATCCACAGGCGAAGACGCAAACCGTCGCCGCCGGCCTCGATGGTCCTTGACCACCGAAGGGGGCGGGTTATTGTCGCATCACGATGCCTATGCCCGTCTCGAAATCATGAAGCATCCGTACCGGTTTTGGGCAGTGGTGGTGGTCGTCACCATGGCCGTAGTGGTAGGCGCATCAAGTAACGCGAGTGCACCGCGCGCAAATGCGTCGGGTAGTTGCGCGGGGTTGATCTACGCCACCAATCAAGCCAGTAACCGGGTTTCGATTATCGATACTGCTACTAATGCGGTTACGCCGCTGGCCGGGTTTTCGGATCCAAGTGGAGTAGCGGTAACGCCCGACGGTACGAAAGTTTTCGTCACTAACTTTTCGAACAATAAGGTTTCGATTATCGATACTGCCACCAACATGATTTCGTCGTTGGCGGTGGGCGATAGTCCGATCGGAATAGCAATTAATCCCGCGGGAACCAAAGCCTTTGTTACCAATGTGGGCGACGGCACGGTATCGATTATTGATATTGCTACCAATACGGTTAAGTCGGTGAAGGTCGGGGCAGGACCGATTGGAGTAGCGGTAACGGCCGACGGTACGAGAGTTTATGTTGCCAACTTCAACAGTGGTCGGGGTAATACGGTGTCGGTAATTAATACTGCCAACAATTCGGTCGCGTCTATCACCGTAGATACCGGACCGGCCGGAGTAGCAGTGAGTCGTGATGGCAGCAAAGTTTTTGTTACTAATAACGGGCGTGACACCGTATCGGTAATTAATACTGCTAATAACTCGGTCGATTCGATCAGCGTAGGCCAGGGTCCGATCGGTATTGCCGTAACTCCCGACGGCACCAAAGCGTTGGTGGCCAATAACGGTGGTAACACGGTGTCGGTTATCGATATCGCCACCTTCACGGTAACGCCGATCACGGTGGGCAAGGGTCCGAGCGGATTAGCAATCTCGTCTGACGGCACGGTTGCTTATGTAGCTAACTACCGTCGTGCGGGTGGTAACACGGTATCGGTTATCAATATCGCCACCGGAAAAGTAACGCCGATCACCGTCGGCACCGGTCCGTACGGAGTGGCAGTGTGCCCGACGAATGTTGATGATCAAGCCGCACCTAACGGATCGTCCACCACCACCACGACCGCGCTGCCGGCTATGCCCGCACCATCACCCGCGCCCGCGGCTCCCGATACCAGCGGCGAAGATACAAAGGTGACGGGGTAGCGCGCTGATTATTTACGAGTTGATATTTATTTAAATATTTTTAGTGCCGTTGTTATCTGGAGTGCAGAATAAAACTTTATAGTTTTATTTAGAACGCCAGTCGGGCAATAACTCCGTGCTCGGCCCGGACTTCTTCTAGCGGTTGGTGAGCAATCGCAAGGTGATCAATCTGACTGAAGTCGGTGGTGGTAGTACTACCGCGTACAAAAGCCTCGGCTAGGACATCGCTGGCACCGGGAAGATGGAGCGCACCCTGACCGTAGGCATCGGGATAAATCTCGCCGCCGTAGGGCACGAATTGTTCGCCGGCAGCCTTGCCGTGCTTGAGTAAACCGGCTTCATGAATTAAAAGATTGCTCATGAAGGCCATCCAATTGGCTTCGGTGTCGTGCATTCCTAATTTGAATGCTCCAAGAGCGATTTCTTCAATACCGGTCGATTCGTAACCCGCAATGACATGGTTCATATCATGAGAGACGTAGTACTCCGGCGATGGAGTATTTGGGCCCGGCAGAGTCAAGCCGTTGCGTTCATAAAAAGCGAGGAATTCACGACCGAGTGAGCCTTCCGGAAGATCAATCAATGCGCGCAGTGCGGGCATTACGGGATCAGCGTCTAGTTGCAATGGTTCGGGTTCGGATAGGTCAGTTAAAAACTGACGGTATCGGCGTACATAATCATACGTAGCGTGTTCTGCATCTTCGGTGATCCAATCTCTGATGGAGTCAAGTTGTGGACCATCAATGGCAACGGCCGCCGCGTAAGTTTCCAGTCTTTGCTCTTGTTCAACGGTGGCGGGGTGACGGCAGAACTGCACAATTATTGCTAATTGCAAAAACCGTCGGCGCATTTCGGAGTCGGGTAGGCCGTCGGCGACTTCCAGAGGCTCTAGCGGATGGAGCTCGGTGGGATTAACTGACCACAAATGACGGCCCAGAGCCGCGACGACTCGCTGCTGTTCGTTGGTTGCACCGTCGTTAACTTGGGCTACGCCTAGGAGTCCGCCCAGCAGGGTGCGAGCGTTATCTTTGCTGACTTGGGAAAGGCCATTTTCGTTGGCGATCATGGCGCTGATTGTATCTGTCCTGTGTCGGCGGGTTACAACCGTTGGTTGGCGTTGTGGCCCCGCCCGCGGTTGGCGGTTCTAGAGCTCTACTTCAACTAGCCGACCGGTCTCAACCTCGTAGATGAACCCGCGCACGCGGTCGGTGTGGGGAATAAAGGGGCTGGCTTTAATCCGGGTGATTCCCTGGCGCACATCTTCTTCGAGGTTGGTGAAGGTTTCGGCGGCCCAAGTTGGCTCTTGTCCGGTATCGCGCAACATTCGCTCACGGAATTCATCGTCGGTGAAGTTGAGCATTCTGCAGTCGGTGTGATGAATAAGGATGATCTCTTCGGTGCCCAGCAGGTGCTGGGAGATGGCCAGCGAACGGATCTCGGCGTCGGTGACTACACCACCGGCGTTGCGGATTACGTGGGCGTCACCTTCGCTAAAACCCAGAATGCCTTGGGGGTTAAGGCGCGCGTCCATGCAGGCCACGACCGCCACTTTGCGGGCGGGGGGATTATTCAGGCCACCCTGGTCGAAAGTGGCGGCGTAAACCTCGGCGTTTTTTAAAAAATCGTCGGTGGCACTCACGGCTTTATTTTTATTACACCGTGAGTCGGTGCGCAAGTTGACGCCAAATCTTGTCGGTGCTGCCGGGTGGTATGGCGCGAGCGACGGGTGGAGCGACCGCCGCTACTTCCGCCGCCGCCGCGGCTACCTATTTGGTTCGTGCCGCCGCGGTCTGTTCCGCCCAGGCGCCGAGTAGCGGCTCGATCGCCGGCGCACTGTGGTCAGAGTTCCAGCGAGCAAAGACCCAGGCGCCGCCAATCTGCGTCGGCTGGATTCCGTCGTGCTTCCAAGCGCGGGCGACCTGGGGTTCCTGCGTGATCCATCGGGCGGAGTCGCGCAGACTCCACGGGCCGGTCCGATCCAGTGGCTCAGCCGGGTCGAGGATTTCGGCGTCGTCGCTATCGGGGGACTCGGCCGCGTTGGGGTTGAGTAGCACGTAGTGGCTGGCCGCGGTGTCGTCGTAGGTGCCAGTTTTTATCATTACGAGAATGTTGGTCCGCAGCGCGGGAGCCAGCGAGCGGTAAGCGCGAATCAGTGGCGCGGTATTGGCAAACATCGCCGGCCAAGATGGCATCGCCGGCAGGTAATCCTGCGAGATCGCGAGTTGCACAGTACCTTCGGTCATCTCCGCCACCAGGTCGGGGTAGAGCGTAACCATCGACAGTCCGGAGAGCGTGTAATAGTAGGCATCCTGCGCGGCGCGGTTTAGCGTTGCGGGTGTCCAGATGGGCTTGGCGGCGGGGGCCAGCAGTCGCATTACCATCGCCAGGCAGGTCAGCATGCAACCCTCGTGGGCGATGGTGTTGCCGCCCTTGTAGGGGTAGAGCAGTGCGGCCGCATCGCGACGCGATTGGCCGTTGAGTGTCGTGTCGGCCTTGATTACCAGCTTGCGATTCCACATTAGATGGTCGCCCCAGCGCGGATCGTCCTGACGGTAGGGCATGTCGGTTGCGGCCAGATCAGTGAGCTGCTCGCTCGGCGTCGCCGCCGCGCTACTCATGCTCGCGCCGACGCCCCCGATGGCTGCGCCGA